>OQWI01001027.1_pt1 | contig 12510 bp, 10 predicted proteins | sample 1691551 | NCBI WGS metagenome assembly OQWI01 (sample SAMN03418259, study PRJEB22391) | human gut metagenome | biome: human-gut; feature: organic feature; material: feces | host: Homo sapiens | place: Tanzania | collected 2013-01
AGACGCCCGTGGAACTCCTGCGCAAGGCCAGACTGATGAAGGCGCGCACGATGGTGACGACGACCGACCGCTCCATCGCAGAGATAGCCTACGCCACGGGTTTCACCTCGCCATCCTATTTCAACAAGTGCTTCAAGGATGAGTTTGGAGTCAGCCCTGGCGGAATGAGGGGATAGTGCTCGCGCGCTTCTTCTTTCTTCACGCGCTTCCTCTTGTTGCTGCTTCCGTTGTCTCTTTCCACGCAGTCTGCATTATCTCTTTTTCTGCAGTCTGTGATTAAAGCCGATTTAAAAAACGGCACAGGGGGAATTCTCCGTGGATTGCCCCTGCGCCAGTATTTATTCCTCAGTAAAATGTCTATTCAACGACGTTGAATAGACATTCGACAACGTTGAATGCGGATTCGGTGACGCTGAACGCACATTCAACGTCGCTGAACAGAACTTTCTTCTAGGCAAAAGTACATCTTTTCCTAATAACAACCAAGACTTGTCTTTTCCTGATTTTGGTTGTCGCGTTTTTGGTGCAAAACTTGCCAATCGGTTATGAGCTTTGCGCTAATCAGTGCGAGCCTTGCGCTACAGGCCCATGGAGAGCTCCCTGAGGCTCGCTCTTACGACAATGACGAGGGATAAGCAACCATTGGCGTCGATGCTAAGCAACCATCGGCAAGGTCTCCATTTTTGTGGTCAAACCCTGCTTCGGGATCGTGTTGCCACAGTCGTAGAGTCAAGTGGGGTAAAATAAACAGCCTTGCGATTCGATGATTACGATTTGTGAACCATTATGAACTTGTATGGCTCAAAACTATTCTTTACTTTTGCAACATCATTACCTATCGTATCTTGAATGGCGACATCAGATGCGACCAACAAGTTTTATTGCCTATTGCCTATGAGTAAAGTGTTTCAAGTATGGCCCAAGCGCATCAAGCGCTCCAATGGCACCGTCCTCACTCCCGATATGGAAGTGACGGTAACGACCTTGCAGCACACCACCACTCCATTCTACAATGGAGCCAAGGAACTGCAAGAAGTCTATATGCGCATCTACGCCTTCGACTACAAGAAGGCATGTTGCTATCCAAGTGATTTTGAATTTAGGAAGTTAGATTAAAAAGAAATCTATAAATCATTGCTTATTAAGCAATGATGAAAAATGAGCACTTATGGTTGAGTTCGTTAATAAAATTTCCGAATCGTCTTGTCGTTTCTACGACTTTATTGAAAGTGTTGTGAAAAATACGCGTGCATACTTCGATAATACAGACGAGGGGTATAGTATTTATTGTGCTAATTATCTGAATGAATCTAGATTTGATGAGGAGGAAAAATTCATTCTTTCAGTTTTCAATTCTGATGAAATCTCAAATCAGACCCTTATTTATGGTGCTGTTTGTGCGCAACCATATCAAGAAACAGAATCGCAATTAGTTAGTGGCTTGTTGATTACTGATGAACACATTTATGTTTGTATGTTTGTTACAGATGAGCAAGAGCATGATTTTGAATATCGTGGCTATTATGACTGGGACAAACTGACTTCTGTAAAAATAGAGAAAGATGAAGATGGTGATGATTTCATCTTCTTATTTAATAATAAAAAAGAAGAAGTTGGATTTATATATGCGCAGTTGTTAGGAGGTCGTTATGGCAACATGAAAATATCCTCTCTGTGGATTGATTTTTTAAAAGATGCAATCCGTGAGGCTAATAAATAAAACAAAATGCTTGTGAGTAGAGTATTCCAAGTAAAGCCTAAACGTATTAAACGCTCTAACGGCACCGTCCTCACTCCCGATATGGTAGTGACAGTAACAACCATGCAGCACACCGCCACCCCTTTTTACAATGGAGCCAAGGAGGTGCAAGAAGCCTACATGCGCATCTATGCTTTCGATTACAAGAAAGCATGCTGCAATCCGAATGATTTTGAATTTATAAAGTTGGACTAATACCAAAAGAATAAACTCTATATAACAATTGGTTTTTAATTATGTAGCCAAAGATGTTGAAAATATTTTTGTAGTATGAAAGGGTTTTTAAATAATGTGAGTAACTTATTGAAAGATAGGCTTCTCAAGCACAATGTGAATCAAGACAATGAGGATGGGACAAGCGTCGAACGTTTCATCGTCAATAGCTTTTTGATTCCAGAACACCCAATAACACGATTCTCTCTGAAATTAAAGATGCAATATCTTTCTGGTATTCAAGAAGTATTATGTTTCTTCTTTGTTTCCAATGTAAAGGTTCGTTTTTGTTTTGAGCAGTTGTATCGGTGTTTGCTTAATGATACATATAATGGTGATTGGGAAAAGCCGATATCCTTAAAGAAAGCAAGATGTGCCATATCTTTGAAGTTTGAAGGACTGAAACTCTTCACTATGTCAAGTTCTTTTTGGAGTGATATTTTTAGAATCATTTCTATATCTGGCGAACAGAAGATTTTGAATCAGCCTTCTTTTTTTGACAAGCTTTGCAATCTTCAAAGGTTTTATGATAAAAAAACATTAGGAAAAATCCATGATTTCTATTTGGATTCTAAGAAACTTATGGACAACGAGATAGAACGATTGTATCTTAATGACCAGTTGTTCAAGCAACAAAAAGAATATTCCATTCTTGTGGTTGGCAACATGAGTGCAGGAAAGTCCACGTTGATAAATGCCATTGTGGGCAGTAAGGTGGAGAGAGTTAAGTCCACCGTATGCACAAGCCAATTGAAGTACATATACAACAAACCGTATGAAGACGGAATAACCATGACAGATGGATTCAGCTATGCCTGGACAGATAAAGCTGATATATCTGTGTTGGATGCAATGCATATTGCTTTACACTTTAAGCAGGGAACGAGAAACAGAAGATGTGTTCTTATTGACACTCCAGGTGTGAACTATGCCAACGAGAGCACCCACTTGAATATAACAGCCAATGCCTTGAACTCAAAAAACTACGACATCATTCTATATGTGATGAATGCGCTGTATTTTGAGAACAACGACGAGAAAAGGTTTCTGAGCACAATCGCAGGGATAAAGGGCAAGCGAATAGTCATCGCATTGAACCAATTGGACCAACTAAACATGGACGATGACTCCATTGAACAGGTTGTAAACGAAGTGAATATATACGTTCGCAGCATAGTAAATGGCAAGAATATATCCGTCGTGCCAGTATCCGCAAAAGCTGCTTATCTGGCCAGTGCGCCTCAAGAGCAATTGAGTAAGCAGGAAAGCTTCACAAAGGAGCAATACACGAAGATGTTTGGTTCGATGTTTTACGACTTAGGACTTTATGGAACTGGTACAAGGTCGAAAAAAAATGACCTCTGCGCCCTTTCTGGTTTAACAAATTTATTAAATAACATAGAGCTATGAAAAAAATAAATATTACGTACAATCCCTATTTAATTAAGACCAGCGTCTTGATTGAAGGGAAAACTCCAAAGCCCAATAGTCGGTTGAACTTTGGAAAAATACGTCTGCAGGAGTGGGCGAACAACATAGCCGACATATTGGTGGAAGAGAGCCGCGACAAGAATTTTCAAATTGAGTTCGTTGGTTTGGAAACCGATTTCGAGGATTTACAGGCTGCTATTTCTGAGGCAAAAGATGTCTCAGTATCGTTCATTTTCAAGAAAAAGCCTTCTGTAGAAGAGGTCGAGCATGAGGTGAACCGAATCTTTATTGATATACAGAATGGTCCTATCGAAAAGTTGCGTGACCATTCTATTGTTGAGGCGTTCAAGAAATCAAAGAACCAATTGTTTGAGGTGAATGTCGTAGCGACCATGAGCTCAGGAAAATCGACATTGATAAATGCGCTCATTGATAAAAAGCTGATGCCTGTTGCGAATATGGCAACAACGGCAACAATCGTCCGTATCATAGACACCGAGCAAGATAATTTTTCTGCTAAAGCATATGATAAAAATGGAAAAGTTGTCAGAGAGGATTCTAACATCATATACAAAACAATGAAAGAATGGAATTCGGATGAATCTATTTCTTCGATAGATATATATGGTAGAATTCCTTGTGTGAAGAGCGCAGGTATGAAACTTGTGCTTGTGGATACTCCGGGACCTAACAACTCGCGTGACCCTCATCATCAGCAAATGACATACAGAATGCTGGAGAACTCGGACAAGTCGTTGGTTCTCTTTGTGATGAATGGAACACAGCTTAATGTGAACGATGAGAAGAACTTCATGGATTATGTTTGTGATTGTATGGCTAAAGGTGGCAAGCAATCTCGCGAACGCTACATCTTTGTGATAAATAAAATGGACAGCTTTAATCCTGAAGATGAGTCTCCTGAAGATGCGCTCAAACAGGCAAAGAATGTGCTGGAGGACAACAGAATATTATATCCAAACATATTCCCAGTCTCGGCACAGGCCGCATTGGAAGCAAGAACACAACCTTTGATTCATAACGTAAAGAATTCGTACGCTAATGTCTTGAGAAACTTCAAAGAGTTTGCGTTTGATGACTATTACGAGTACAACCATTTGCCGATATCAGTCCAAAAGAGAATGGAATCTTTATTGGTCAATGCGGACGAGGATTTGAACATAGAGATTCATAGTGGTATTGTGTCAATTGAGCAGGCTATTAGTCTGTACGTGAACAAGTATGCGAGAACCCAAAAAGTGAGAGATTTGGTTGACACTTTCAATAATCGACTCAACGAACTTAAAGCCATTGCGTCTTTGAAAGCTGATATTCGCGATAATGTGAAGAAAAAGGAAGAACTGGATGAGGCGATAAAAGTTATTCAAGACAAGATTGAATCTGGCAGATCAGCCAAAACTTTATCTATATTGATAGAGAGAAAGGAACTTGCAAAGAATGTGACAGAGGACATTGATGATTTTGTCAATGGTACAAAGAAAAGAATTAATAGTGTCATTTATCGTTATGGTAACTCCACAAGAGTCAAAAAGTCTGATGCGATAAGACAAGTAGCTGAGGTTGAAAGAGAGAGTCAGTCTATACTCAACCAATTGGATTCACGTACAAATGCTATTCTTGAAAGAGGCTATAGAGATCTCTACGAGGACATTATAGCACAATATGTAAGTTACATAAAGGATCTTGGGCTGGCTGTGACTGACTCTAAACTGACGCTTAAACCTTTGGATTTTGTAGCAGAAGAAATTGCTGATGTGGACAAATTGCTCCGAAACCAAACACAAACGGTGGATGAAGGCAAAAATGTGACCCGTACAAAGCGTGTTTCATATAAGGAGAAAAAAACTAATTGGTTCTGGGAACCTTGGAATTGGGGTACAGATAGATATGAGACTAAGTGGTATGATAAGAAGGTCACTGAGTGGGAGGCAAATTTTGTAGACTATGTTAATATGTCAGCAGTCGTTACAGAGTATTTTCATCCTATACAGCATCAATTGGAACATGCTAAAAAAGCTGTAGCTGAACATGCAAAGAAAGAAAGTGTCCGAATCAAAGAACAGATGAAGGCCTTTCTTGTAAAAATTGATCAAAATTTGCAGAATAAGCTGAATGAATTGAAACAAAGCATGGAGAAATCCCAGCAAACCAAGGCAGAGATCGAAAAACAAGAGAGCGATCTCGAATGGATGAAGGGAATAATAGAAAGAGTAAACGGATTGATAAACTTCTAAATCAAGAAAACAATGAAACAGACATTTATAGAATCAGTAAAAAGTGGAGATGTTGAAGAGGTACGTTTGGCGCTTTCAAACGAATTGCTTTTGGATCCACGAGGCAAGACTTTCGCAGAGATGCTGAATTATGCGAAGGCCAACTTTAGTAATCTGTTTGAGGAAAACAAAGAGGCTGGTTATGAGGTCTTGCCTAAAGAGCAATGGGACGAGGATTTCCTGTTCACAGTAAAGAATGACTTGGATTCCAACTTCTCTGTGGAAAAACTCGCCTTCTATCAGGCCGTCATAGAAATTGTTGGAAAAGATAAGATGGCTTCTTTGGACGAGGAAGAGAAGAATGCAAAGATGCAGAAATCGAGCTCTCATCAGTCAAGGGAAAAAGCAAAACGTAGCAAAAAGACCGTTTCTATGTCTGTCGCTACTGGTGGTGCAGTTTTGACCATTGTCGGACTTTGTGTCGGTAAGACACTATTGACTTTGGTTGGTGGCGCAGTGCTTATAGGTGGAGTATTGATTACTATTAATGATTCGAGAAAATGAGCACAATTTACGATAACATGGGCAACGACTCCGAGGATAAGTCTGCTTTGGATGAAGTTTTCGGACGTTCTGCAAATAAGTATGAGGAACCTGTGGTAATAAAAAACGCAGGTTCCGAAATGCCTGTGCAGAAGGTTATAGAAACCTCTCCCTCGGATCTGCGTGAATATCGTCAGCAGATTGAAACGGCAAAAAATGCTCTCAATTTGGTAGATGATGTAGTTCTCAAAAGCTATCTGAAGCGTTTGGACAGCATGGATATAGCGTCCATGCCAGAGGCGGAGGGCGTGGACTCTAGTATTGTTCTGTTCAAAATAAACAGAATGGTGTATGAGGAGGATGAATTTGCAACGGACAAGTTTATAAGTGCCATAAGTTCTATGTCATTTGCAGATTGTTCTGTGTTCCTTGTCATTGACGGCTATCGCGATAAGACCGATTTCTATTTAGGAGTAAAGAATAATGATCCTAAGCGTACGACAGCTTCTGTAGCCGACACATTCAAGTCTTCTTTAGTGGGGCAATTTCCAGGCATTAACATAGATGACTGTTCTATTGTCGAAAAGGGTAAAAAATCATCTTTGCAGGAACAGGTGTTAAGGCGAATTTCAAACGCATCATCATTGAGTTCGTATGTTGGTATTCCGGCATTTAAGGATGAAGACGGCAAGTATGACAATAATAATTATGTGCAAGGTACTGAGAAACTGGCTCAAGCAATGCAGGGTAAACGATATACTGCAATTATTTTAGCCTCTAATCTTACGACGGATGTTGTGACGGAGATAAGAAATGGCTATGAAACGATTTATAGCCAGTTGTCGCCAATGGCTACGCAACAGTTGGCATATTCTACCAATGAATCGTTGGCGAACGCCATTAATAGGAGCAAGGGTGTGACACAAGGAAAGACCAAGACACAGACCATTGGTGAAAGTCATACAAACGGAACAAGCAGTTCGCACAGCAAAAGCGATAGTGAGACGAAGAAAAGCAAAACTGCAGTTGGCTGTAGTGTGTTGGGAGGAGTGTTGTCGGCAGTTGGTTTAGGATTGTCGGCTACTGGTGCTGGAGCTGCAATCGGTATACCTCTCATGGCTGCAGGTGGTGCAATGTCTGCGGTAGGTGCTACAGGAAAAAGCAAAACAAGTGGTACAACAGACACATACGGAACTTCGCAAAGCGATACGGAGAACAGAAGCATGTCTGACGCAGAGTCGCATTCTGAGACTTTCACGGACTCGTTGGGCAAAACCGCAACTATTGGCTCGAGCAAAAACTATACGCTGACCATTCACAACAAACACATAGAGGAGTTGATGAAACGTATCGACCAGGAACTGGAAAGAATTTCCATGTCCGAAAGCACAGGTCTATGGTCCGTTGCTTCATATTTCTTCTCGTATGATAATGATTTTGCTTCAGCCGAATCTGCCGCCACGATTTTCAAGTCTATCATGCAAGGTGAGGAGTCGGGAGTAGAGACTTCAGCCATAAACTCATGGATTGATAATTCTCAGAAAATGAAAATGCTGACCAATTCAGTTTGTCATTTATCGCATCCTGTATTCAGGAACAACTTGACAGTGAATGGTGAAAACATAAAGGTAGAAAATTCGTCATTGTTGAGCAGTAAGGAATTGGCTATGTTGTTGAGTCTGCCTCATAAGTCGGTACCTGGCTTCCCTGTCGTAGAGCATGTCTCTTTGGCAAAGGAAGTGATACGTAACAATGAGAATCTGATGAAGCGTGAAGTGTCTTTAGGCTGCATTTTTGATTTGGGAAAGGCGTATACCGAGAATCGTGTCAAACTTGACGTGAAAAGTCTGACTCAACACGTATTTGTTACGGGTTCTACAGGTTGTGGAAAGAGCGAGACTATTTATAAATTGATAAACGAAACCAAGCAAGTTGGTACTAAATTTTTGGTCATAGAACCAGCCAAAGGTGAATACAAAAACGTGTTTGGCGATGTGAACGTATTTGGCACCAATCCATTGATAATGCCATTGCTCCGCATCAATCCATTCAGTTTTCCCACAGGTGTTCATGTACTGGAGCACATAGATCGTCTTACCGAGATTTTCAATGTTTGCTGGCCGATGTATTCAGCAATGCCTGCTGTTCTGAAAAAAGCGATGCTTGATGCTTATGAAAGCTGTGGTTGGGATTTGCGTTTGTCCGTTAACAGACTGTCACAAGGTGAGGATGTATACCCTTCTTTCCTTGATTTGTTCCTGTCTTTGGAAAAGGTAATTACCGAATCAGCATACTCTGAAGAAGTGAAGAGTAATTATTCTGGTGCGCTGTTGACACGTGTGGAGTCGCTGACGAATGGCTTGAATGGTGAAATTTTCTCTGTAAATGAACTATCTAATATGGTCTTATTCGACGAGAACTGTATCATCGACCTAAGTCGTGTGGGCTCGCAAGAAACAAAATCATTGATAATGGGTATCCTGATAATGCGGTTAAGTGAGTACAGAATGATAGGGGCAAATACTCCAAATTCTGCCTTGAAGCATTTGACTGTGCTTGAAGAAGCTCACAACATATTGAAAAGAGTGTCAACAGAGCAATCACAAGAAGGCAGTAACATGGCTGGCAAGTCTGTGGAGATGATAACGAATGCTATTGCTGAAATGCGTACTTATGGTGAAGGTTTTGTTATTGTAGACCAGTCACCGACATCTGTAGATAAGGCTGCAATAAAAAACACTAACACCAAAATCGTGATGCGACTGCCAGACGAGGATGATCGCAAAGTGTCAGGAAAGGCAGCCGGAATGAATGATAAGCAAATAGACGAAATAGCCAAACTGCCAACAGGAGTCGCTGTTGTCTATCAGAATGATTGGGTCAGTCCTGTATTGTGCAAGATAGACAGAATGGAGGATTCACGAGTGATTTTCTATGAACAAAAAGACTCCATACTTGAATTGAATTCAGAAAATGACATTAAGAATATAATAGAGTTTTTGTTGGCAGGTCAAACTGAAAATACCCAAAAAGCCTTTGATGTCATTCAAATTGAAAAGTCGGTAAGGGCTTTTAATATGCCTTCGAAGGTGCGAATGGCTTTGTTGGATACGATAGAGGAATATAAGAATAACAACAACATTTCTTTGTGGAATAGTGTAAGTATTTACGACCTGTCGTCATTGTTGACAGACCTCTTGGATATTCGTAAAGAATTTGAAAAATGTGTAAGACAATATTGTCAAAGCAAGGAACTAAACAAGAAGCTGACTGATTTGGTTAAGACAAGAGTCTCTCTTGATTATGTGTCTTGTCGATATTGCTTGAAATGTCTGTTTGCCGACTTCTCATTGCATTCTTCTGCTAATAAAAAAATGGCTGAAGAATGGCTTATAAACAATTCTAAATAGTTAATTTTAATATTTGATAAATATGAGTATGGAATTTAAATCAGATGCACTCAAAGACTTTTCTGATTGGAAGACATCTAATAATCAGGAGGGATTGCAGGGACGATTGGAAGGTCGTATATTCGATGAACCAGTCTCGATAGGTAATAAACGCGAAGGTGATCTTTTTATAGATACTGACTTGAAATTAGAGGATTCTTCTATGGATGATTCTTCTATGACGTCAGACTTGTTTACAGAAAAGATGGAACTTAATGTCACGGAGCACTTTGAAGGACAAGAAGCGTTGGATTGGTTAAAAGAGAATCATCCAGAAATATACGACAATATTAGTGGTACTTTTGAAGATGGACGCTGTTTCCAAAATGACGACTACTGGAGAGATAAACTTGTTTGTGAGAAGAAAAAAGATGGAAGTTTGGAAATCTACATGGATGATCCTTCCGCAGAAAACTCTCGAATTACAATAAAGGGGGATTTTGTATATGGAAATTCTGGATGCTCAGAAGGAAAAATTAATCAGGCTCCTAATATGTTCTTGGATGAACCAATGCCAAATAAAACATACGTAATTGATGGAACTTCGACATTTAAAACAGATGAATTAGGACGAACTGTGTTAGCGGAACAGGATAGAACCATACCTACTGATGATGCAAAGACAGATTTGAATGATGATAGAAGAAAACTTGTCGATAAGTTAAAAGATGGGTTGGATTCAAACAAAGAAGATGCCGGTCATATACTTCAGAAGAATCAAGGCGGAATAAACGAAGTCATAAATCTTGTTCCGATGGACAATGAATGGCAAAGAAGTGGTGGAGAATGGAGAAGTTTAGAAAGTCGTGAAGAAGCCATCATTAAGGATGCGCAAGACAATGGTGCCAATGAGATAATATCGCGACGGGAACTTATGTATGATGGTGATTCCAAACGACCTTCAAAAATCAAGTTTGAGACAATAGTAGATGGAGAAGTGAAGATTTCGAAAGTTGTTGATTGTCCAAAAAAATAGCGACTTTTTACTTTGTAAAACCGCTTTTTCTTGATGTTCTGCCACCATTTGACACATCTATATAGTTATTTTGCAGCCGAAATCAAATGTATAACTATATAAGGTAATGTAACAATGGAAAAGAACATCAAGAAAAAAGTGTGTTGGTTGGCTGCGGTATTGAGTGCCGTGCTGGTAGTAATCTTTGATTTTCTTCCATATTTTGGTCTTTGTAGTTAAAAATGTTCCAGAAAATTTGGTGGTTATCTTGATAATTACTACATTTGCAGAAGGATACTCCACCTCATCATATCGTGAGTTGGTATTTCCTTAGTTAAATAAAAAAAAGAATGGAATATCAAGAAATAGAGGCACTTATAGCCTTAAAAGAAAGTAAAAATTTGGAGTTTAAAGAATCGACAGGTCAATTGGACCGTTCGATGGAAACTTTATGTGCCTTTCTTAATGGCGATGGTGGTATTGTACTTTATGGAGTAAAGGACAATGGAAATGTAGTAGGTCAAGAAGTTTCTGATAGTACAAAACGTGCTATTGCTGAGGCTATTAATCGTATCGAACCTTTTGTGTCTTTGGAAATAAACTATGTCCGGATTCCAAATTCCGATAAGTTTGTTATAATTGTCAATGCGGAAAAACAACGTTTTATGCGTCCTTTCGCTTACAAAGGTAGGGCTTATCTTCGTATAGAAAGTACTACTACGGTAATGCCGCAAGAGCAATATAACCATTTGTTGATGCAACGTGGTGGAAAATATGGTTGGGAAGCAATGGTCAATCCCGATTTGAAAATATCGGACCTTGATGAGAATGCCATTCTTGGTGCAGTACGTGAGGGTATAAGAAATGGTCGTCTTCCAGAAGTGACTATTCGAGAAGAAATACCTACGATTCTCAGGAAGTTTGGTTTGCTTCGTGATGGGAATTTGAATAATGCGGCAGCTGTGTTATTTGGTCTGGATTTCTATGACTATCCACAATGTCTTTTGCGAATGGCACGTTTTAAGGGAACTACCAAAGAAGAGTTTATTGATAACCAAAGAGCAGAAGGTAATATTTATACCTTACTTGATGCAGCAATGGCTTTTTTCTTTAAGCATCTTTCTTTGTCAGGGAAGATAAATGGACTTTATCGAGAAGAAGAATTGAGTATTCCTTATAAAGCATTGCGCGAATGTTGTATTAATTCACTTTGCCATCGTTCGTACCATCATCCTGGTAGTTCTGTCAGCATAGCTATTTATGATGATAGGGTAGAGATTACCAATACAGGAACATTTCCGGCAGATTTGCCAGTTGAGCGATTGATGCAAGAGCATGATTCCAAACCTCAAAATCCAATCATTGCCAATGTGCTTTACAAGAGCAAGATTCTTGAAAGTTGGGGACGTGGTATTGGTACGATGGTAGATGAATGTAAACGTGTTGGATTGCCTGCGCCAGAATTCAAAACAGATGGTTATTTCGTGACTGTAGTCTTTAGATATAACCGTAATGGTGTTAATCTACAGTTGGTAAATAACAATCCAACAAGTACCCAACAAGTACCCAACAAGTACCCAACAAGCACCCAGCAAGTATTGGAACTTGTCGGAATATTGAAGGATGGAGAGTATTCTGTTAGAGAAATCATGTCTTTTTTAATGTTGAAGGACAGGGTGAATTTCATATATAAATACTTAACTCCAGCATTGGAAGAAGGATTGGTTTCCATGAAATATCCTGATAATCCAAAGCACCCAAAGCAGAAGTATATGCTAACTGAAAAAGGACGGAAGATATTGGAAAAATAGAATGAATAGCAGTAATCTGTGTGTTTAATACTTTTTTCTTGCTGTTCTGCCACCATTTGACATATCTATATAGTTATTTTGCAGCCGAAATCAAATGTATAACTATATAAGGTAATGT
>OQWI01001030.1_pt1 | contig 12491 bp, 8 predicted proteins | sample 1691551 | NCBI WGS metagenome assembly OQWI01 (sample SAMN03418259, study PRJEB22391) | human gut metagenome | biome: human-gut; feature: organic feature; material: feces | host: Homo sapiens | place: Tanzania | collected 2013-01
GTTCTTATGGGTGGATGGCCGCTGATGCTGCGTTTGCTGGAACAGGCGCGGCTGGTGGCGCAATCAGACGTCAGCGTTTTGATTAATGGCCAGAGCGGCACCGGGAAAGAGATTTTCGCCCAGGCTATCCACAACGCCAGCCCGCGCAATAGCAAACCATTTATTGCTATTAACTGTGGTGCATTGCCTGAGCAATTGCTGGAGTCGGAGCTGTTTGGTCATGCGCGTGGCGCGTTTACTGGCGCTGTCAGCAATCGCGAAGGTTTATTCCAGGCGGCGGAAGGCGGAACGCTATTTCTCGATGAAATTGGCGATATGCCTGCGCCGTTACAGGTCAAACTGCTGCGCGTGTTGCAGGAGCGTAAAGTGCGCCCGCTGGGCAGTAACCGCGATATTGATATCGACGTGCGGATTATTTCCGCCACTCACCGCGACCTGCCAAAAGCGATGGCGCGCGGGGAATTCCGCGAAGATCTCTATTACCGCCTCAACGTTGTCAGCCTGAAAATTCCGGCACTGGCGGAGCGCACAGAAGACATTCCGCTACTGGCAAATCACCTGTTGCGCCAGGCGGCAGAGCGGCATAAACCGTTTGTCCGCGCGTTCTCCACTGATGCGATGAAACGCCTGATGACCGCTAGCTGGCCGGGTAATGTGCGCCAGTTGGTCAACGTGATTGAACAGTGCGTGGCGCTGACCTCATCTCCGGTGATTAGTGATGCATTAGTAGAGCAGGCGCTGGAGGGCGAAAATACGGCGCTGCCAACCTTTGTTGAGGCACGTAATCAGTTTGAACTCAACTATTTGCGTAAGCTGCTGCAAATTACCAAAGGCAACGTCACCCACGCGGCGAGAATGGCGGGGCGCAACCGGACAGAATTTTATAAACTGCTTTCCCGACACGAGCTGGATGCAAACGATTTCAAGGAATGAATTGGCGTTATGTGTTACGTTTAGCAGATCAAAAGACAGGCGACCTTTTCAAGGAATAGCATGAAAAAGATTGATGCGATTATTAAACCCTTCAAGCTGGACGATGTCCGCGAAGCACTGGCTGAAGTCGGCATTACCGGCATGACGGTCACTGAGGTGAAAGGTTTTGGCCGCCAGAAAGGCCATACCGAGCTGTACCGCGGCGCGGAGTATATGGTGGATTTTCTGCCGAAAGTGAAAATTGAGATTGTCGTACCGGACGACATTGTCGATACCTGTGTCGATACCATTATTCGCACGGCGCAAACCGGCAAAATCGGTGACGGTAAAATCTTCGTCTTTGACGTGGCACGGGTCATTCGCATCCGTACCGGTGAAGAGGACGACGCGGCAATTTAAACCGCGTCAAGGGTTGCCGGATGTTTCCATCCGGCAACATCAAATCACAGCACCTTATGCGGGCCAAAGCATTCGTAATGAATGTTTTCCTGCTTCACGCCCAGATCCACTAACTGTTTCGCGGCAAACTGCATGAAGCCAACCGGGCCGCAGAGATAGAACTGCATTGTCGGATCGCTGAACGCACCTTCCAGTTTGCTCAAATCCATCAGACCTTCGCTATCAAACTGACCTTTAGCGCGATCGGCTTCGCTCGGCTGACGATACCAGGTGTGCGCGGTAAAGCGCGGCAGTGACTGCCCCAGTTCCTTAACTTCATCGGCAAAGGCGTGAACATCGCCATTTTCTGCCGCATGGAACCAGTTCACTTGTGCTGTGTGGCCTGCTTTTGCCAGCGTGTCGAGCATTGCCAGCATTGGCGTTTGACCAACACCGGCAGAGATTAACGTCACTGGTGTGTCATCTGCGACAGCCATAAAGAAATCACCTGCCGGAGCGACCAGTTTCACGACATCGCCAACATTGGCGTGATTGTGCAACCAGTTGGATACCTGCCCACCCTCTTCGCGTTTCACCGCAATACGATAGCCTTTGCCATCCGGTTTGCGAGTCAAAGAGTACTGACGAATTTCCTGATGCGGGAAACCTTCCGGCTTCAGCCAGACGCCGAGATATTGCCCCGGACGGTATTCTGCCACTGCGCCACCGTCGACCGGCTCCAGTTCGAAGCTGGTGATAAGCGCGCTGCGCGGTGTTTTAGCCACAATGCGGAAATCGCGAGTACCTTCCCAACCACCGGCTTTGCTGGCGTTTTCGTTATAGATTTCCGCCTCGCGATTGATAAATACATTAGCCAGTACACCATAGGCTTTACCCCACGCGTCCAGCACTTCCTGCCCCGGGCTGAACATTTCGTCCAGCGTTGCCAACAGGTGTTCACCGACGATGTTGTACTGTTCCGGTTTGATCTGGAAGCTGGTGTGCTTCTGCGCGATTTTTTCTACCGCTGGCAGCAGCGCAGGCAGGTTTTCAATATTACTGGCGTAGGCGGCAATAGCGTTAAACAGGGCTTCACGTTGATCGCCATTACGCTGGTTACTCATGTTAAAAATTTCTTTGAGTTCTGGGTTATGAGTAAACATACGGTCGTAGAAATGGGCGGTTAACTTTGGCCCCGTTTCCACCAGTAAAGGGATGGTGGCTTTTACTGTAGCGATGGTTTGAGCGTCAAGCATATGGTCTTCCTTTTTTTGCATCTTAATTGATGTATCTCAAATGCATCTTATAAAAAATAGCCCTGCAATGTAAATGGTTCTTTGGTGTTTTTCAGAAAGAATGTGATGAAGTGAAAAATTTGCATCACAAACCTGAAAAGAAATCCGTTTCCGGTTGCAAGCTCTTTATTCTCCAAAGCCTTGCGTAGCCTGAAGGTAATCGTTTGCGTAAATTCCTTTGTCAAGACCTGTTATCGCACAATGATTCGGTTATACTGTTCGCCGTTGTCCAACAGGACCGCCTATAAAGGCCAAAAATTTTATTGTTAGCTGAGTCAGGAGATGCGGATGTTAAAGCGTGAAATGAACATTGCCGATTATGATGCCGAACTGTGGCAGGCTATGGAGCAGGAAAAAGTACGTCAGGAAGAGCACATCGAACTGATCGCCTCCGAAAACTACACCAGCCCGCGCGTAATGCAGGCGCAGGGTTCTCAGCTGACCAACAAATATGCTGAAGGTTATCCGGGCAAACGCTACTACGGCGGTTGCGAGTATGTTGATATCGTTGAACAACTGGCGATCGATCGTGCGAAAGAACTGTTCGGCGCTGACTACGCTAACGTCCAGCCGCACTCCGGCTCCCAGGCTAACTTTGCGGTCTACACCGCGCTGCTGGAACCAGGTGATACCGTTCTGGGTATGAACCTGGCGCATGGCGGTCACCTGACTCACGGTTCTCCGGTTAACTTCTCCGGTAAACTGTACAACATCGTTCCTTACGGTATCGATGCTACCGGTCATATCGACTACGCCGATCTGGAAAAACAAGCCAAAGAACACAAGCCGAAAATGATTATCGGTGGTTTCTCTGCATATTCCGGCGTGGTGGACTGGGCGAAAATGCGTGAAATCGCTGACAGCATCGGTGCTTACCTGTTCGTTGATATGGCGCACGTTGCGGGCCTGGTTGCTGCTGGCGTCTACCCGAACCCGGTTCCTCATGCTCACGTTGTTACTACCACCACTCACAAAACCCTGGCGGGTCCGCGCGGCGGCCTGATCCTGGCGAAAGGTGGTAGCGAAGAGCTGTACAAAAAACTGAACTCTGCCGTTTTCCCTGGTGGTCAGGGCGGTCCGTTGATGCACGTAATCGCCGGTAAAGCGGTTGCTCTGAAAGAAGCGATGGAGCCTGAGTTCAAAACTTACCAGCAGCAGGTCGCGAAAAACGCTAAAGCGATGGTAGAAGTGTTCCTCGAGCGCGGCTACAAAGTGGTTTCCGGCGGCACTGATAACCACCTGTTCCTGGTTGATCTGGTTGATAAAAACCTGACCGGTAAAGAAGCAGACGCCGCTCTGGGCCGTGCTAACATCACCGTCAACAAAAACAGCGTACCGAACGATCCGAAGAGCCCGTTTGTGACCTCCGGTATTCGCGTGGGTACTCCGGCGATTACGCGTCGCGGCTTCAAAGAAGCAGAAGCGAAAGAACTGGCTGGCTGGATGTGTGACGTGCTGGACAGCATCAATGATGAAGCCGTTATCGAGCGCATCAAAGGTAAAGTTCTCGACATCTGCGCACGTTTCCCGGTTTACGCATAAGCGAAACGGTGATTTGCTGTCAATGTGCTCGTTGTTCATGCCGGATGCGGCGTGAACGCCTTATCCGGCCTACAAAACTTTGCAAATTCAATATATTGCAATATCCGTGTAGGCCTGATAAGCGTAGCGCATCAGGCAATCTTAGGTATGTGATCATCAAGGCTTCCTTCGGGAAGCCTTTCTACGTTATTGCGCCATCAAATCTGTCGTAACTGCGCCTCAACATACAAATAGCCAATCCCCAACACCTGTTGTGCGCGGCTTAATTGCCCAAAGCCAATTTGCGTTGCTTTCACGCTCGGCCCTTCGTCGCGGTCGAACGGGTTAAATCCCGTCTGGCGAATAATGGTATTAAGCCAGTGCTCACCAAAGGCACAACTGCGACCGTACAACCAAATCTGATTAATATTGAGGATGTTGAGGAAGTTATACAGACTCAAACCAATGGCATTGGCACTGCGATCAACCCAGCTGGTGATCCACGGTTCTCCACTCTGCCAGGCAGCGATTAACTGCGCGGTTGTCAGTTTTTCAGGATCAAGCTGAGTATTAACCGGTTGTGATTTTAGCCATACCCGAGGTGAAGTATCTGCTGGAAGAGAAGCTGGGCATTCGGGTGATGGTCGATAATGACTGCGTGATGCTGGCGCTGGCGGAGAAATGGCAAAATAATTCGCAGGAACGGGATTTCTGCGTGATCAACGTTGATTACGGCATTGGCTCGTCGTTCGTGATTAACGGGCAAATTTATCGCGGCAGTTTGTATGGTAGCGGACAGATTGGTCACACCATCGTTAATCCGGATGGCGTCGTCTGCGACTGTGGACGTTACGGCTGCCTGGAAACCGTCGCCTCGTTAAGCGGCGCTTGCGGCATGGTTTGCGACACGCCGGTCACCGGATCAACCTGACCGTGGATTGCCAGCGCCAGATTGATGGTGCGGTCCGGCCACAATTTACGGTGGCGATGCCAGCATTTTTCGATTTCGGACAGCAGCGCCTGCGGCGTCGGTGCATCAATCTGTAAATACTCAAATTCACCTTTCGGACTTAAACAAGCATTAGCAACCTGACACTCAATACTGGTGGGCGTCACGTTCAGGCACAGCGTCCAGTCACCTTCCGGCGCAATCAGCCATGTACCGCTACTATGCCCGCGCGTCTGGCTTTCATCGTCGATATTCACCACCCGTTTTTCGCTTTCCAGTTCCTGCAAAATATTACTGACTGCCGGAATCGAAATTTGCGCCAGCCGGGCCAGCGTTGATTTATTGGCGCGCTTTTGCCGGTACAGCAGTTCCAGAATCACGCATTTGTTATGGTGGCGAATCTGTTGATTGTTAATGCAGGCTCTCATCTTCACTAAACCTTGTTTAGTTAATTGCGTGATTATTCCGCGAAAACATTGCCAGATTGTTCAATACACTGCCACAAATCTTTTAATTCAGTATGTCTTGTTAATATTGAGGGCACCATGACTCCAGTAAAAGTGTGGCAAGAGCGCGTTGAGATCCCGACCTATGAAACCGGGCCGCAGGATATACATCCCATGTTCCTGGAAAATCGCGTTTATCAGGGATCGTCCGGCGCGGTTTATCCCTACGGCGTGACCGATACGCTGAGCGAGCAGAAAACCCTGAAATCCTGGCAGGCGGTGTGGCTGGAAAACGACTACATCAAAGTGATGATCCTGCCGGAACTGGGCGGTCGGGTGCATCGCGCATGGGATAAAGTGAAACAACGCGATTTTGTCTATCACAATGAAGTCATTAAACCTGCGCTGGTGGGGCTGCTGGGACCGTGGATCTCTGGCGGGATTGAGTTTAACTGGCCGCAACACCATCGCCCGACCACCTTTATGCCCGTTGATTTCACCCTCGAAGCCCATGAAGACGGCGCACAGACGGTGTGGGTCGGCGAAACGGAGCCGATGCACGGTTTACAGGTGATGACAGGTTTCACCCTGCGCCCTGACCGGGCGGCGCTGGAAATCGCCAGCCGCGTCTATAACGGCAACGCCACGCCGCGTCATTTCTTGTGGTGGGCCAACCCGGCAGTGAAAGGGGGGGAAGGGCATCAGAGCGTTTTCCCGCCGGATGTGACTGCGGTGTTTGATCACGGCAAACGGGCCGTCTCCGCTTTCCCCATCGCCACCGGCACTTACTACAAAGTGGACTACTCCGCTGGAGTGGACATTTCTCGCTATAAAAATGTGCCCGTTCCAACCTCATATATGGCCGAAAAATCGCAGTACGATTTTGTTGGCGCGTGGTGTCACGATGAAGATGGCGGCTTGCTACACGTTGCCAACCACCATATTGCGCCAGGTAAAAAACAGTGGAGTTGGGGACACAGTGAATTTGGCCAGGCGTGGGATAAGAGCCTAACTGATAATAACGGCCCGTATATCGAACTGATGACCGGTATTTTTGCCGATAACCAGCCCGATTTTACCTGGCTTGATGCTTACGAAGAGAAGCGTTTTGAGCAGTATTTCCTGCCTTATCATTCTTTGGGCATGGTGCAAAATGCCTCCCGCGATGCGGTGATAAAACTCCAGCGTAGTGAGCGGGGGATTGAGTGGGGGCTGTATGCCATCTCTCCGTTGAACGGATACCGCCTGGCGATCCGCGAAATCGGCAAATGCAACGCGTTACTTGATGATGCCGTGGCACTGATGCCTGCGACCGCCATCCAGGGCGTGTTGCACGGTATCAATCCTGAAAGGCTGACCATTGAGCTCTCCGATGCCGACGGCAATATTGTACTGAGTTATCAGGAACATCAGCCGCAAGAGTTGCCGTTGCCGGACGTCGCCAAAGCGCCACTGGCAGCACAAGACATTACCAGTACAGATGAAGCCTGGTTTATCGGTCAGCATCTGGAGCAATATCATCACGCCAGCCGTTCACCGTTCGATTACTACCTGCGCGGCGTGGCGCTGGATCCGCTGGATTACCGCTGTAACCTGGCGCTGGCGATGCTGGAATATAACCGCGCAGATTTCCCGCAAGCGGTGGCGTATGCCACTCAGGCTCTGAAACGCGCACATGGGCTGAACAAAAATCCGCAGTGCGGACAGGCGAGTTTGATTCGCGCCAGTGCTTACGAACGTCAGGGACAATATCAACAAGCCGAAGAGGATTTCTGGCGTGCGGTCTGGAGCGGCAACAGTAAAGCCGGAGGCTATTATGGTCTGGCACGACTGGCGGCGCGTAATGGAAACTTCGACGCGGGTCTGGATTTTTGCCAACACAGTCTTCGCGCCAGCCCAACCAATCAGGAAGTGCTTTGCCTGCATAATCTGCTGCTGGTGTTAAGTGGTCGTCAGGACAACGCGCGTTTGCAGCGCGAGAAACTGCTGCGCGATTATCCGCTGAACGCCACTCTGTGGTGGCTGAACTGGTTCGATGGTCGTAGCGAATCAGCTCTCGCGCAGTGGCGCGGTCTGTGTCAGGGACGCGACGTTAACGCCCTGATGACCGCCGGGCAACTGATTAACTGGGGAATGCCCACCCTGGCGGCAGAGATGCTGAACGCACTGGACTGCCAGCGCACGCTGCCGCTTTACCTGCAAGCCAGCTTGCTGCCGAAAGCCGAACGTGGCGAACTGGTCGCAAAAGCCATTGATGTCTTTCCGCAGTTTGTCCGTTTCCCGAATACGCTGGAAGAAGTGGCGGCGCTGGAGAGTATTGAAGAGTGCTGGTTTGCTCGCCATTTACTGGCCTGCTTCTACTACAACAAACGTAGCTACAACAAAGCCATTGCCTTATGGCAACGTTGCGTAGAGATGTCGCCGGAGTTTGCCGACGGCTGGCGCGGGTTAGCGATCCATGCGTGGAATAAGCAACACGATTATGAGCTGGCCGCGCGTTATCTTGATAATGCTTATCAGCTTGCGCCGCAGGATGCACGTCTGCTTTTCGAACGGGATTTGCTTGATAAGTTAAGTGGAGCCACACCGGAGAAACGACTGGCGCGTCTGGAAAATAATCTGGAAATTGCGCTGAAACGCGACGACATGACCGCAGAACTGCTCAATTCATGGCACCTCACGGGGCATGCAGCCAAAGCGGCGGACATTCTCGCCACGCGCAAATTCCACCCGTGGGAAGGCGGGGAAGGGAAGGTCACCAGTCAGTTTATCCTCAACCAGTTATTACGCGCCTGGCAGCATCTTGATGCCAGACAGCCGCAGCAGGCCAGCGAACTGCTTCATGCCGCGCTGCATTATCCGGAGAATTTAAGCGAAGGCCGTTTACCGGGGCAAACTGATAACGACATCTGGTTCTGGCAGGCGATATGCGCCAACGCGCAGGGCGATGAAACTGAAGCGACGCGTTGTTTACGTCTGGCGGCGACCGGCGATCGCACCATTAACATCCACAGTTATTACAACGATCAGCCGGTTGATTATCTCTTCTGGCAAGGAATGGCGCTGCGACTGCTGGGCGAACAACACACCGCACAGCAACTGTTTAGTGAAATGAAACAGTGGGCGCAAGAGATGGCGAAAACCAGTATTGAGGCGGATTTCTTTGCTGTTTCACAACCTGATCTGTTGTCGCTGTATGGCGATTTACAACAGCAGCATAAAGAAAAATGCCTGATGGTGGCGATGCTGGCGTCCGCGGGACTCGGGGAGGTTGCGCAATATGAGTCTGCTCGCGCTGAATTGACGGCGATTAATCCGGCCTGGCCGAAAGCGGCATTATTCACCACCGTGATGCCTTTTATTTTTAACTACGTTCACTAAACCCTATTAACTGTAATATTTGAGCGGCATGCGCTGCCGCTCATCACAAAATAATTAGAATAAGCCGTTGTAAATAAAAACCCTACAGGAGGCACTATGCCTAAAAAAATGAGAACAACCCGTAATTTATTATTAATGGCTACGCTATTGGGTAGCGCACTATTTGCCAACGCTGCGGATAAAGAAATGACCATTGGCGCAATATACCTTGATACCCAGGGATATTACGCTGGAGTGCGTCAGGGCGTTCAGGATGCGGCAAAAGATTCTTCAGTACAGGTACAGTTAATTGAAACTAACGCCCAGGGTGATATTTCGAAAGAAAGTACCTTTGTTGATACCCTCGTGGCGAGTAATGTCGATGCCATTATTTTATCGGCAGTGTCTGAAAATGGCAGTAGCCGTACCGTTCGTCGCGCCAGTGAAGCGGGTATTCCGGTGATTTGCTACAACACCTGTATTAATCAAAAGGGGGTCGATAAATATGTCTCGGCGTATCTGGTCGGCGATCCGCTGGAATTTGGTAAAAAACTGGGTAACGCTGCCGCCGATTATTTTATTGCCAATAAAATTGACCAGCCGAAAATTGCCGTCATCAATTGCGAAGCCTTTGAAGTTTGTGTGCAGCGACGTAAAGGATTTGAAGAAGTATTAAAATCCCGCGTTCCCGGCGCGCAAATTGTCGCTAATCAGGAAGGGACTGTTTTAGATAAAGCGATTTCCGTTGGTGAAAAACTGATTATCTCCACGCCGGATCTCAACGCCATTATGGGGGAGTCGGGCGGTGCGACACTCGGCGCGGTAAAAGCGGTACGTAATCAAAATCAGGCCGGAAAAATTGCTGTTTTCGGTTCGGATATGACAACCGAAATTGCTCAGGAGCTGGAAAACAATCAGGTGCTGAAAGCGGTAGTGGATATTTCCGGTAAGAAAATGGGCAATGCTGTTTTCGCGCAAACATTGAAGGTTATCAATAAACAAGCCGACGGTGAAAAAGTGATTCAGGTGCCAATCGATCTCTATACCAAAACGGAAGATGGTAAACAGTGGCTGGCAACGCACGTTGATGGTCTGCCCTAATCGCTGATTCGCAGAGGTCCCTATGTTCACGGCAACAGAGGCAGTCCCGGTAGCAAAAGTGGTGGCAGGAAATAAGCGTTACCCCGGCGTCGTTGCGCTGGATAACGTTAACTTCACGCTCAATAAAGGCGAAGTTCGTGCGCTGTTAGGTAAAAACGGCGCGGGCAAATCGACTCTCATTCGAATGCTTACCGGCAGCGAACGCCCGGATAGCGGTGATATCTGGATTGGCGAGACGCGACTGGAAGGTGACGAAGCTACGTTGACTCGCCGTGCCGCTGAACTGGGGGTTCGTGCGGTTTATCAGGAGTTAAGTCTGGTGGAGGGACTGACGGTGGCGGAAAACCTCTGCCTCGGTCAGTGGCCCCGCCGCAACGGCATGATTGATTACCTGCAAATGGCGCAGGATGCCCAACGTTGCTTACAGGCGCTGGGCGTTGACGTTAGCCCTGAACAACTTGTTTCAACGCTAAGCCCGGCGCAAAAGCAACTGGTGGAAATTGCGCGGGTGATGAAGGGCGAGCCGCGCGTGGTCATTCTTGATGAACCTACCAGTTCGCTTGCCAGTGCGGAAGTTGAACTGGTGATCAGCGCGGTGAAAAAGATGTCGGCACTGGGCGTGGCGGTAATTTATGTCAGCCACCGGATGGAAGAAATTCGCCGCATTGCCTCCTGTGCCACTGTTATGCGCGATGGTCAGGTGGCGGGCGATGTGATGCTCGAAAACACCTCCACGCATCATATTGTGTCGCTAATGCTAGGGCGTGATCACGTTGATATTGCGCCGGTAGCCCCTCAGGAAATTGTGGATCAGGCCGTGCTGGAAGTCCGTGCATTACGCCATAAGCCCAAGCTGGAGGATATCAGTTTTACGCTACGTCGTGGCGAAGTGCTCGGCATTGCTGGTCTGCTGGGGGCAGGGCGCAGTGAATTGCTGAAGGCGATTGTTGGGCTGGAGACGTATGAACAGGGCGAAATTGTTATCAACGGCGAGAAAATCACGCGCCCCGATTACGGCGACATGCTGAAACGCGGCATTGGCTATACGCCAGAAAACCGCAAAGAAGCGGGGATCATTCCCTGGTTGGGCGTTGACGAAAATACAGTGCTGACCAATCGGCAAAAAATCAGCGCCAACGGAGTGCTGCAATGGTCCACCATCCGCCGCCTGACCGAAGAGGTGATGCAGCGGATGACGGTCAAGGCCGCCAGTAGCGAAACGCCCATCGGCACGCTTTCTGGTGGCAATCAGCAAAAAGTGGTGATCGGTCGTTGGGTCTATGCCGCCAGCCAGATTTTGTTGCTCGACGAGCCAACGCGCGGCGTCGATATCGAAGCCAAACAGCAGATTTACCGTATTGTCCGTGAGCTGGCTGCCGAAGGAAAAAGCGTGGTGTTTATCTCCAGTGAAGTGGAGGAGTTGCCGCTGGTGTGCGACCGCATCCTGTTGTTACAGCACGGTACGTTCTCGCAGGAGTTTCACTCGCCGGTCAATGTGGATGAGCTGATGTCCGCCATTCTGTCTGTGCACTGATGAATTTTACCGAGGAACCTGAAGATGTCTGCTTCGTCATTATCATTGCCGCAGGGCAAGAGCGTCTCGCTCAAACAATTTGTCAGTCGCCATATTAATGAGATCGGTTTGCTGGTGGTAATCGCCATTCTTTATCTGGTCTTCTCCCTGAACGCGCCTGGCTTTATCTCATTGAATAACCAGATGAACGTGCTGCGCGATGCCGCCACCATTGGGATTGCCGCCTGGGCGATGACGCTGATTATTATCTCCGGTGAAATTGATGTCAGCGTTGGGCCGATGGTGGCTTTTGTCTCGGTGTGCCTGGCATTTTTGCTGCAATTTGAAGTTCCGCTGGCGGTGGCGTGTCTGCTGGTGTTGCTGTTAGGCGCGCTGATGGGAACGCTCGCCGGGGTGCTGCGCGGCGTGTTTAACGTACCAAGTTTCGTTGCCACACTGGGGCTGTGGAGCGCCCTGCGCGGAATGGGGCTGTTTATGACCAACGCACTGCCAGTGCCGATTGACGAAAACGAGGTGCTGGACTGGCTGGGCGGACAATTTCTCGGTGTGCCAGTATCCGCGCTGATCATGATGGTGTTGTTTGCGCTGTTTGTGTTCATTAGCCGAAAAACCGCCTTCGGGCGCTCGGTTTTTGCCGTTGGCGGTAATGCCACGGCGGCGCAGTTGTGCGGTATTAACGTTCGTCGGGTGCGCATTCTTATCTTTACCCTTTCGGGATTATTAGCGGCGGGCTGCTGGAAAAAGGAGTTAATACCGAGCAGCACCAGACCGTTACCGATTAGCGTAATCACCAGCACACCAAGCAATGTACCGAACAGGGAACCGCGACCGCCGGAAAGTGCCGTACCGCCGACCACGACCGCAGCGATGACGTCAAACTCCAGACCGTTTGCGGCACCTGCGTTACCGGAACCGAGGCGTGCCGCCAACAAAATGCCGGTCACCGCCGCTAATAATCCGAAGTTCCGTTGGCG
>OQWI01001033.1_pt1 | contig 12469 bp, 10 predicted proteins | sample 1691551 | NCBI WGS metagenome assembly OQWI01 (sample SAMN03418259, study PRJEB22391) | human gut metagenome | biome: human-gut; feature: organic feature; material: feces | host: Homo sapiens | place: Tanzania | collected 2013-01
AGCGGCGACGATGGAAGAAAGTTTCGGCGTAGCCGTGCTCGCGTGCCAGCTCCTTGAAGGTGGTCAGACAGTCGTCGACCAGGATGTGTCGGCCGTCGTCCTTATAGTATTCCTTGTTGTCTATCACCACATAGGCGCAGCCCTTGTCGAGAGCGGCGTCGGCGAAAAGGTTGCCGTCGAACGAGGCGCCCTTGAGCGCGATGAAGATGCTTCCCTCCGGACAGTTGCGGCTGTCGGTGGTTACAGTGGGGTGTTGTTGGTACAATTGGTATAATTGTCTGCTATCCATAGCTTATGTCATTTACATCGCAAAAGTACAAAAAATATTTTACCTTGAACCACAACGAGCCGAAAAATGTGCGCACGGTGCAGACAATAGCCTCTATTGGCGTCGGGATGATGCCCGCCGGCGCGGATGTAGGCTGTGGATGGGTATATATAGTAAGGTGGGGCAAGGGTGCATGACAGTGTTCTCTCGCCGTGCCGCCTGCTGGGGCGAAGATGCCGCAAAATGTCTTGTCCCTTTTCAGGACTCCGCCCTATGCGGCGGTGCGTGGGGGGTGGATGTTGCCGAGAGCACACTCTCCGATATCTGCCGCCATCAAGCGTCGCGTCAGGCTGCTATGGATGACGCCTTCGGCTAATCGCTACACTTACAGCGTAGCCGTATTAGTGGGGTGTGTACCCTGGGTAGAGGCGCTGCGCACCTTAACCCTAAGTTGCAACTTGATGAGTTGCAGAAGAATACCTCCCATATAGAAGCAAGAAACAGGGAGATTATCTCTCGCAACTTCATACAGACTATCACAATGAGGTCGGTCGCAAGTATGGTCTTGCACGCGGCATCCCTTACAATGAATTGTCCGAGGAGGAGAATCGAGGACGAAGGCATAAGAACAAAGTCGTTCTTGAAGCCGAGCGACAGGCGAAAGCTGCTCTTGACAAGGTGGAGAAATACGCTGTTCTTGCCACTATTGACAAGCAAGAGCTCACCTTCCCTCTTCTCAATATCAAGACACCTGTTCAAGAGGCAATGGATGCCGTTAAGAAAGAACTTGCCATTCCTATTCCTGCACTTATCGGACAAAAGACTTGGCGAGAGGAACGTACTGCCAATATCAACGCTGCTATAAAATCCTTGGTCAATGCCATCAATGAGGCTCGTGACAAGCAGAACGAGGGTGTGCGAACTTCGGTGAACAAGACATACACCTATTATATGCAGAACCTCAACCGCCTTATCAACGAGAACAGATCGCTTGAAGCCGAGAACAAAATCTTGAAGGGAGAAAACGCAATAGTCAAAGAGCGAATATCTCAACTTGACGAGAAAGCAGTCAAGCGAGTGACTACAAAAAAGGACGAAGTGATTGGTCGTCTCACAGGGCAACTGTCAACTGCTAAGAAGGAACTTATGAATATGGGCAATGATTACAACGCACTCTTGTCAAAGTACGAGTATTTTGTTCTTCAATGGAATGAGATGAAGCAACAGCCAGAGATTATAGAAGCGATTCTGTGTGTAAAGAAGCGCAAACAAGAAGAAGCGGCTGTTAAACGTGAGGAACAAGCTAAACAGTCCCGCCACCAAAGTATTATTGACCGTTTCATCGATGAAGGGCACGATGCCCTCAAAAGTTTCTCAAAGACAGGACGGATAGACTTCATTGAGAAAGAAGCCAACGCTATCTATTATGGCATCATGGCAACAGCATCAAAGTACAACCTTTCTCTCGACTCTGCAAAGAGAGTGGAAACAGCCACAGACAAATTCCTTGCAGGTATGGTATGGGATGATTGCAGTAACTTTCGCAAGGAATGTGTTACATCATGGACAAAAATCTTTGCCACAAAGGGTGTCGTTTATACCGAACCCCTTTGTCAAAACTTACTTGCATTTGTCGACCACATGTCATGCAGCGCCGATACCTATGTCTCACTCAGCGGCTCAAACGGATGTGCCGACCAGCTTACGAATTGGGATGGCACACAGAAGGTCGGCTTGGGAACACCAGCCAAGAGAAAGACGCAAAAGCGTTGACCTTACACATAATGTATGTCACACAAAAGCACAGTTTCAACAAGTCCAATTTTGGGTAACTCCTCACCAATTCCCACCAATTCCCCAGTTAACAATAAGATTTTTTAAGATTTATTCTTTATTCTGATTAAAAATACCTATATTTGCACTCGGACTATCATGTCTCAACTGAATATCAGCCCAAGACGAGTTCTTGTAGAAGATATAATGAGACAGCTCACGCCGTGTGGAGCATGGTAAAATCGAAAGACATATCTGTGCGAAGCGGGCTTGGGTGGGACGATAGTTCTGACATATTGAAGGCGTTTACTCGACGCTGTGTTTAAGACGTACCGAATCTTGCAAATTCAAAATCCAGTCTTGAACGTAGCAACGGTAGATGTCCCGGGTGTGATTATATCAATCCCGTGGAGACCTTGTAAGCATAGATTGTGTCCTTTGGGGCGCAATGTAATATGCTGTATAGGTCTCTTTACGGATGCGATTTTCATATCGGCGTGGGCTCTAACGTTGTCTGTTCAACTGGATTTGGCAATGCAAGAGCCTTGGTACGTGGGACGGACAACAGGACGACTCACGCTTTTTTTGTGTCGCAACTTAACCGAGTTCTGTCTAGAATAAAGTTAGCACCGATATGAAAATCGATGAATGTACACCGGAAAATGTACACACCGTTGGAGATGGTGAAACTCCTCCCTGCGCTGGGCTTACCCCCAACGTCCTCCCCGAAGCTCAAAGCACTATATCAGCAGTGAGTTCACATACAGGGGTGTCCACCAGAAATGTGCATACGGGAACGACATTAAAGCAACAGAAGCAGGAAGATACTCCCCATTGGTACGCCCTCCGTTGCACATATGGAAGAGAGAAAGCAGCATACGATTATTTTGTAGCTAAGGGCATCATCGCTTTCTATCCCACTACTAATGCAGTTAAAATTATCAACGGCAAACGCAAAGTTGTCGCTGAATCACGATTGCCCAACATTTTCTTCGCATTCGGTACAGAAGAACAAATTAAGACTTTTGTTTACGACAACGTAAACCTCCCATTCCTTCGTTTTTACTATCGCCACGTCCACGTTGGCTGCAGAATCAACAAGACACCATTGATAGTCCCCGACTATCAGATGGAAAGTCTGAAGATTATCTGTGCTGCCGATATGGATAACACCATCGTATCATTAACCGAAGTTCCAAAGTTCGAGAAAGGACAATTAGTGCGAGTCGTTGACGGCGCTTTCAAAGGTGTTATAGGAATAGTTGCACGTTGGCAAGGCCAACAGAGAGTTGGCGTGGTTGTGGAAGGTTTGGTGACGATGGTAACAGCGTATGTGCCGAGTGCATTTTTAGAAGAAATAATACAATAGCATAGAAACGATTGCATAATGCATGGCTCCATCATTTTCTATGTACAATTAACAATATAAAAAACTGCTGTTTTGGTAGCCGACAGCGATTTATTTAAATTATGTCAGGACAAGGATTAAAGTACAATGTAGACATTGTCATGTGCATTGATTGCACCGGTAGCATGGGTGACCTCTTGGACACCGTAAAAAACAACGCTCTCAAATTCTATCCAGATTTGCGCAACAGATGCGACGAGAAGGGAAAGGAAATATCAGAGCTTCGCATTCGTGTTATTGCTTTCCGCGATTTCGGTTGCGATGGTAATGCAGCTGTAGAAGACACAGGGTTCTTATCAATTCCCGATGAGGAGACTGAGTTCAAGAATTTTGTTGGCAAACTTCGTCCCGCTGGTGGTGGCGATGAACCAGAGAATGGCCTCGAAGCCTTGGCTATGGCCATTGATTCTGACTGGACGGAAGGTGGCGACAAGCGACGTCATGTAGTTGTGGTTTGGTCAGACGCATCTACACATCCTCTTGGTGTTGGCAGGGAAAATCCTACATACCCACAGAATATGCCAGCCGATTTTGATGAACTTACCGATTGGTGGGAGGACGAACAATCGGGCAAAATGCGCAAATCTGCAAAAAGGCTAGTCGTTTTTGCACCGGACGCAAGTGCTTGGACAGAAATAGGTATGAACTGGAGTAACACTATCCACCACCCAGCCAAGGCTGGTGCAGGCTTGGAAGATGTTGACTACGAGACAATTCTTTCAACAATTGTAAATTCAATATAGTATGAACACCATAAACTTTAAGTTTATGATAGAGAAGAAAGATGGTCATGGGGAAGACTCCGACCCTCTCTTTCTCGTTAAGGGTGATTTCTGCGCTGTCGGAGTTTTCGATGGTATGGGAGGGTCGGGTGCAGGCAAATGTAAGTCTGATTTCGGAGATGGACATACCAAGGCTTATGTTGCCTCACGCATAATTGAGGAATCTGTTTACAATTACATGAATTATGCAAAATCGACATCTGAAATTTGTGCAGAAAGAATAAAGGATACAGCGAAATCGCGTCTAGAACAAGAGAAACATAATTTTCCTCTCAAAGTCTCTGGACTAAGAAGCAAATTGGTACGTGAATATCCCACAACTCTTGCTGTTGTTACATGTGAACAGAAAGTAAACGGAGATTTTACCATTAATAGTTATTGGGCAGGAGACTCAAGAAATTATCTGTGGAATAGCGATGGATTTTTCCAAATCTCAAAAGACGACTTGGATACTGAGCTTGACCCTATGGAGAATCTACGTAATGATGGTGTTTTGTCAAACTGTGTTTGTGCAGATAGAGAATTTGAAATAAACTTCAGGTCAATAACCGTATCTAAATCATTTATAATCCTGAGCGCAACAGACGGATGTTTTGGGTATTTTCCTACACCAATGCATTTTCATGAGGTCTTGCTTGCGGGATTAAAATCATCTAAAGATGAAACCGAATGGGAAAATTATATCAAGAAAGAAATCTGTAATGTTACTGGGGACGACATTTCACTGTCATTGTGTGCAATAGGATACAATGATTTCCATTCCCTAAAAGAATCTTTTGAACATGAGAAAATAGAGGGTTTTGACGAAATGGAGGACTTGAGAAAAGAAATAGACAACATCAAGAATTCTATAGAGCAAAAGAAAGCGGCATTAGAAGAGAAAATGCAATCTGAATGGAATAGTTATAAGGCAAACTACATGAAATACATCAATACGGCTGAGCACGAAGTTGCATCGAATGAAGAATCAACCAAAGACGTGATTGATGACTCTAAAGGTGTATCTGCTAACGATGTGTCATCAGTTGGCTTAATATCAGAAAATACAATCCAAGAGCATGAAAACTCTATTGATGATGCCACCAAAACATCTTATGCAGAAGTTGAACATAGCACACTCAAAAGTGAAGAGGAAATCCAAACTTTGATAACCAAATTTAAGGAAGAGCCTTCAGAGTCTATTGCGAAGCAACTAATGAACCATGTAGAAATGCTTTCATCAAAAATAAAAGAAATGATAGAACCATTCTTAAAGAGTTAAGTCATGCTAAAAGGAGAAAACATAAAAGGCTATAAAATCCTCGAGGACTTCAAGGTCGCTGGGGGAATGAGCAAAATTTCCTTTGCCGAAAAAGATGGCAAGACCTATTTCATTAAAGAATTTCTTGCTCCTAAATATCCCACGTCAGACAGCCCTGGAAGTGAACGTATCAAAAAGCAAAAAAGGAAAGCGTGTGATGAATTTGAAAAGCATCATCGTGATCTAAATAATGCCATTGGCAAATGTTGTGCAGGAACAGGAGGTAACCTAATTTATGCCATTGACTTCTTTAGAGATGGAACATCGTATTATAAGGTTACAGAAAAAATAGACATATCCTCTTTTCCTTGTGAAAGTATTTCATGCCTCCCATTAGAGAAAATACTACTAATAGCAAAATCCGCCGTTCATAGTATCAGAATTTTGCATGGGCTTAAAATTGTTCATGGCGACTTGAAACCAGACAATTTGCCAATTAAGGAAGCAGCCCGTGGATATGTCGTAAAGCTGATAGACTTCGATGACAGCTATTTTGAAGGGAATCCACCTCCTGATAGAGAAAATCTCGTTGGCACTCCGGAGTATTATTCGCCAGAGCAAGCGGCTTATATCATGGACGAAGATGAGGAGATTGAGGGGGCAACACTGACTTGCAAGTCAGACATTTTCACATTGGGCATAATCTTTAGCGAGTATTTCTCAGGGGAAAAACCTATTTTACCTCCAGATTATAAAAACACATGGACTTGTGTAAACAATGGGGGGGCTATATCATTCAAGAAAAAGCTTCATCCACAGATTGATGGACTCATCAGAAAAATGCTCTCTTTGAATCCTAATGACCGTCCAAACATAAATGAGGTATTCAATGTGTTGAAAAATATCAAACTTGATGAAATCACACCATCTTCGGAAAGAATGTCCTCCGATGAACCGAAAAAGCCAAGTTTAAGGTTTGGTCCGGGGTTCAAGCCTATTAGTTCTAAAGGAGTGTCTCCTGCTACAAAAACTATAGCACCAACTCCAGAAGAAATAAGTAAAGAAAAAGATACGGAATATAAACCAGTGCATTCAGGTCTGCGTGGATCCGGTCTAAAAATTGCCGATAAATAAAATGAGTTGGTTCTGTAATCTTTGCGAAACAGTAAACACAGATGATGTCATAGAGTGCGAAGTCTGTGATGCCGTTTCCCCACACTTAAGTCGATTTGACTACGATGAGATTGTTACAAACGTTCCTACTACCATCAGATGGCAGGCAGAGGATTGTGACTGTGTAAAATTGTCATATCGAGGTCATGTAACAGATGTCACGCATCTAAATGCCGCCCGCATATTAGCAAAAAGTGATACCGAGATTACATTCATACTGAAAAATGATGTTACAGAACGCGAATACACATACGACGTAAGAGAACATAAGCCCCCTATTACAAGACTTAGATTTCTACGGAAAGAAGATAGGGATTTCATTAAGGAACTTTGTTCTGATGAGGAATTTGGCAAATATTTCACATTAGGAAAATATGGTGATGACTTTAACACTTTCTTTGAAGCTACCCTCGATTCGTTTGCCAAAGGAATGGCATTTCCTTATGTAATAGAAACGATAGACTCTGAGCCTGTAGGCATGATAACTTGCCAAATAGAACTGAAAGATGGTGATACCATCGGCTACATTACATATTCTGTTTTGCCTGATTACAGAAACTATGGACTTGCGAGCGAGGCATTAATGAACCTGCGAAACGAAACGAAAGATGCTGGTGTTGAGATTCTCTATCTTGCCATAAGTACAACAAACAAGGCATCACGAAGGGTCGCTGAGAAATGTGGTTTCAAGTGCAAAGACCCACAACTCCAATTTGCAGATGATACGAACTCGGCAATAATGCTAATCTGGCAATATGTTTTTGCAGAACATATCAGCAAACGTGAGGTCATGGTAAAAAAAGGTATTGAAGCATTTAGAAAAGAGGAATGCGACAAAGCTATAAGGCTGTTTAAAAATGCATTGAAATTCAAATGCCCTAAAAGATGTCCGTACAACGATGGGGCAACCTATAAGTATCTTGCAGAAGTTTTTGCATACCAACGAATGTACAAAAATGCATACGAATCATACCAAAAAGCAAAATCTCTTGGAGTGGAAGACTCCAAAATAGACAAAGAAATAAAATGGTTAGAATCTAAAATGTACTCATTATAAACTATATAACAAAATGGCAAAAGCAATTGGAATAGATTTAGGAACGACCAATTCAGTCGTTGCATTCAAGGATACCAGCGTCAGAACAATAACAACTGGTCCAGACAACGAGGAACTCTGCCGTTCTTGTGTCGCAATAGACAAGAAGACTGGTGAATTTGTTGTCGGTAACTCTCCTTACAACTCTTGGAAAAAGTATGCCCCAAATATTGTTGTTTCTGTAAAGAGACTGATGGGTGCTGGCATCTCTGACGAACAAGTACAAAAAATGAAAGCCCAAAAGAGTTTGTACCCTTATGGCATAGACAAATTGGCTGGTGGTACAGACGAATCTGTAGCAGTAATTCTCAATGGAAAGCAATATACCCCTGAGCAAATAAGTGCCCAGATACTTCGTCAACTCAAGGAAGATGCTTCCGTCAAATTGGGCGAAATTACACATGCCGTCATCACTGTTCCTGCATATTTCAACGAAAAGCAAAAGACGGCAACTAGAAAGGCGGCAGAGTTGGCAGGTCTAAAAGTACAGCGTCTGCTTGCCGAACCTACGGCAGCAGCCATTTCGTATGGTGTAGACAAAATGGGAAAGGATGAAGAAAAAGTATTCCTCGTATATGATTTCGGTGGCGGAACATTCGACCTTTCAATCTTAGTTGCATCGGGTGGCAATTTCATTGAGTCTGGCACCGGCGGAGACAGATGGTTAGGCGGCGACGACATTGACAAAGCTCTCATGAACTATGTGTTTGAGCAAACGAACAAAGAACAAAATGTCGATGTACAGGCACTGATTGATGCATTAGACGACAGAAAGCGCTTTGCATTCCAAGGCGAGTTGAAGAAACAAATTGAAAGTGCCAAGAAACAACTCAGCAACTCAAAGGCTGCAAGCATCGAAATCTTTGGAGAGCTTGAGACCGAAGATGGAGACATTGTTGACATCGAAGTCGGCATTACAAGGGATGAATTTGAAAATTTGATTCGCCCTCTAATTCAACGCACTATCAATCTTGTTGACGAGTTGCTGGATAAGACTGGTTATCCCATTGAGACCATTGACAACATTCTGCTTGTTGGTGGCTCTTCGTGCATTCCCCTTGTTAAGAATATGCTTGTAGCCAAATATGGCGAAGACAAGATACTTTCTTCGGAAAAGCCAATGCTTGCTATTGCCGAAGGTGCTGCCATACTTGCACATTCCTTAAGCGACGAGTTTGAATGTCCTGAATGTGGCGAGATGGTACCAAAGGAATGCACCATTTGTCCTCATTGCGGAGCGAAGCTTGATAAGATGTCAGATGATGCAGGAGCAGAAGAGCCTCCAATTATGGTTACTTATACAACAAAGCATAATTACTACATCAAATTGGAATCTGGCAACCAAAAAATTATTGATGCAAACGAGTTATTGCCTTTTGAGGTAAATAAGAAATTCAAGACATCTGTTGACAATCAGAAAATTGTCGAACTCGTCATTTTGTCTGATGCAGAGGGAGGAACATTTGAGAAAATTGCTTCTGGCTTCTTCACTATCTCGGACAATCTACCCATTGATAGCAGCCTCACATTCACATTTTCTCTTACGGAGAATGAAGAGCTGTCCGCAAAAGTAAAGATAGACAAGTCTGGCAAGACAACTAACATTGTCTTAGGTCGCGGCAACAAAGACTCCAAGTGTCTTGGCGCAATCTCTGATTCTATACAGGGAATTCTTAGCGATAGTTCCATCAGCGACAACAAGAAAGCTGAATATATGTCCAAGGTACAAGAAAGTATCGAGGAAATATCCAAAAACAACTTCAAAGAGGATGCCAATGAATGGCAAGACATTGAGAACAAAATAAACCTTGCCCAGAACAATGCCCATGCACCAGAAGAAGCCGACAATTCCGTAAGTCTTGTTATAGCAAAAATACTTCTCGGCACATTCGACAGATTTATCGCTACCGATGATGAAAGCGAGATAAAATCTCTAATCTCCAAGGCTGAGTCTTCAAGCAACCCGATGGAGAAGGTTGTGTCATTGAAGAAACTTGAGAATCTGACAGAGAAATACAGCTTGTTTACCACAATCTTCATGTTCAAGCTTGTGGCTATGAGCGATTCTGCCGTCCCTGCCATCGCAGCACAGGCAGACAAAGCATATAATGACATGATGAACGCATTAAATCGCCATGATGTTGATACTGTCAGAAATTTGATTTCCTACAATTCAAATGTCCTCAATAGCATGAGTGGCGGAATAGATATTAAGACAGCATTAAGATGTTAATCATGAACGAACAAATAAAATGCCCAGTTTGTGGTAAGGCTGGTATTCCTGATTACCACAAAGAAAATGTGGTGTGCTCCTGCTGTGGAACTGATCTCTCTATTTATAAGATGTTGTCAGATTCGCAAGAGCAGTCTACTCCGAACAATACGAATAGTAAAATAAGGAAAATAACTGTGGCGGCTTTAGCTGCCATAGCTATTATTGTCATCGTTGTTTTATGTATCCTAAGACAAATAGCTATCAGCAACGCACGATCCGAATTAAAAAAAGAAAACACATTTCTAAGAGACTCTGTTGCTACGCTTGCCTCTAAGTTAGAAGAAGCCAACAAAGAAATAGAAAGTCTTGAAAAACAAATAGAGAAAGCCCCATCTTCTGAAAATATTTACATCGTAAAGAAAAATGATTCTCCTTGTAAGATTAGCTGGAAACTTTATGGTACAGAAAGCAGATATAAGGAGATTGAGGCTGTCATCACAAAACCGCTCCAACCTGGCGACACATTAAAACTTAAATAGCATAATATGGGACTCATATCTTGGATTAAGAGCATATACTACAACAACAAGCTTGACAATGCGGATCGTAATTATCTTGCTGGAGACATTTATGAGGCAGAAAGTCTTTACTTGGATATTCTATACACCCAGCCTGATGCCGCAGAACATTTGGCAAAAATGTATTTTGAGGTCGGCAAGTCAAGCAAGGACGAACTTACTTACTTAGACAAGTTGAGGTCGCTACTTTCTGATACTTCATTTGGCAAGGAAAAGGTGTCTTCTTACTTGGTTAGGCTCGTCTTGCATATTGAGAGAACTGCGGATGCCTTATTCAACAACCACGATTATACCAAAGCATCTAAATATTTGAAGGCAATAGAATGTGACAACAGAGGCAACACTTATTTTGCCAAGAAATATAGTTTGTATACTTTTTATGCCAACCTTTATGCCATTGAGTATGAGTACTCTTACGAAACATCATTGGACTCGGTCTATGATTATTGTAAATCTGGCGTAAATAAAGACATTGAAGAAGCCATTGTTACAACTGTCCAAAGATTACATACGACCAAAAAACTTAGCCGTGCTTTCAGATTGGCTAATTGCTTGGCTAAAAAAGACAATAAAGACGCAATAAAAGAATGTGTGTCTATTGCATACGACATATACAAATCAGGAAAAGATACCGACAAGAACATAATTAACGAGGATGTTTTGCTGGATTATATTTCCAAGAACAGCTCAGACAATCTTCTCATTGGATTGAAATTATTTGCGCCTTTCACAGACAGATATAAAAAACGATACGTTGAGGTAAGCTTAGCGTCCATTGCTTCAGAAACCGACTCGTCGAAAGCATTTGCTTTGTTCAAAAATGCCTGGCAAGTTACTCCTGATGTATCTCTTATCCAAACGTTCGCAAAACCATCCTCAAAAATATCTTCTAATATATTTGAATACTTTGTACAAAATACAGGTGAATTGGATTCTAAAGAGGACTGCATAAATGCACTTCTCAAAGAATTATCCAATTATGAGAATCAAAATTATGCATTAGATCTGTTCGAGAAGTTCCATAAACATGGCATTGATGTCGAAAAATATTACAAGGATGTTGTAAACAAGATATATGCAAATGAAGATTGTGATAATAGGTATAAATTAAAGGTTCTATATGAGGCTCACATTCTCTTTGATGACGCAGAGCTATATGTAAAGTTCGTATCAAAAGGCATCGAGACTATAAGGGCGGAAAATGAAGAGACACAGGCTGTCTCATGTTTTTCTGAAGTATGGTCTATAAACCCGGATTTAGCTTTTTTGGACACATTTGTGGCCGAAGAATACAAGTACTACAAAGCAATCATTGAATTTCTTATAGAAAAGAGCCACATTTCTAAATGGAATAAACATATTTTTTCCCATTTTTGTGACAATATATTCGCCTTTGATGATTACAAGTATGCCTTATTAATTTTTGAAAGACTGCATGACAAAAAACTTTCTGTACAAAAGCCATATGTCGCAACTGTCCTCAAGGCATTGCCAAAGTTAGACACAGACACAAAGTTGTCCCTTGTCAATAAGTCATTGACGATATTCCATGACAAGTATCTCATAGACGAGAAGTTGTCCATTGCGAATGTATATTTATCGCATGGCAATTATGAGAAATCCGAGAACACCTTAAAGGAACTTGTCGGACTGCATATAAACGCAGAGCCACAACTTGCTTCACTCTATTATGAAGAGGCAAAGAAAACAAGGTCGTTAGATAGCAAAGAGAATTTTATTCTTAAAGGATTATCTTTTAATTCTGAACATTCATCTCTTTTTTCAGAAGAAGGATACAAAACAATATTCAAAAAATTGCTGAGAGCACACATTCTGCATAAGGTAATGTGTGTGCAAGTTGGATTTGAGCGCAGCTCAAATCATCCCAAAGACAACAGATGTTTTCAGTATGGACAGTTTTAAGGTTTATGCCATC
>OQWI01001036.1_pt1 | contig 12427 bp, 8 predicted proteins | sample 1691551 | NCBI WGS metagenome assembly OQWI01 (sample SAMN03418259, study PRJEB22391) | human gut metagenome | biome: human-gut; feature: organic feature; material: feces | host: Homo sapiens | place: Tanzania | collected 2013-01
GTAATTCTGCGCCATTCCCGCGTCACTTCATCGTGACAGCTTTTTCCTCATCCACACCCCGGGGGGCTTTCTCTCCGGGGTATTTTGTATTATGATGTAGGGCAATGATGTTCAGCACCACGGCAATCAGCAGCGCGGCCGTGCCGTAGATGGCGCTGGACAGGTCAGCCATCGTCTGGGCGTTGTTCGTAAAGGTCATGACCGCCTTGCCGTCAGAATATTGCGGAACGTAAGCGATGGAATGGATTCTGGCGAGGATGGCCGTAATCTGCTCCTGGATATCCTCGATATCATTCCGGATGGCATAAATCTGCGACTTGATGCTCTTTATGTCCTTCTCGCAGGTCGCCACCCTCTTGGTGAGGGCCTCAATGGTAGAATTGACCGCAGCCACCTCAGACGCTATCCCGCTGAAGTGGCCGCCGTATGGCAGACTGCTCTCTCAATGTCAGCCGTTTACACCATCACCAAGGCTTCTCCAGAGACAGTGGCTCTCACCGTAGAAAGCGTTTCAGCCGAGAACGGCTTCCTCAGCGTAACCGTCAGCGGCCGCAACCTCAAGGATGCATATTTCCAGAACAAATGCTCTGCCAATGTCCGGCTCAGCATCTCTGACGGCAACAATGACCTCACTTCCGAGTATATCCAGATGGTTCCTTGGACGACAGACAATATCTATATCCCGGACGCGAACTTCAAGACCTACCTTTTGAACGAGTTCGACAAGGATGGTGACGGCGAGATATCCCAGGATGAGGCTGAGCCTGTGAAGGAGATCAATGTCTCCGCATCGCTGCTGCAGATAAAGTCCCTCTCCGGCATAGAATATTTCACGAACCTCGAGAAACTTGACTGCTCATACAATCGCCTGACTACACTCGACCTCTCGAACAATATGAAGCTTGTAGAGGTCAATGCTGGCAGCAACCGCCTTGAGTCATTGAACCTTGCAGGATGCACTGGACTTAAGTCACTTGACTGCTCAGGCAACAGGCTGCAGACCATTGACATAAGCATCGCGAAGAACCTGGAGACACTGACCTGCGCGAATAACAAGCTTGTGAAGCTGGACGTGTCTCAGAACAAGGCGCTGAAGTCCATCGACTGCAGCGGAAACACATTGGCTGCTCTCGCGCTTGGCAACATTGTCCCTCTTGAAAGCCTGAATGTTTCAGGAAATCAGCTGACATCTCTGGATCTCACGAAGAACGTAAACCTTATGACCCTCGATTGCCATGACAACGCGCTCGCTTCGCTTCTCGTGTCGAAATGTCTGGAGCTCACCACATTGAACTGCTCCGGCAATAAGCTGACATCACTTTATGCCGGCGGGTTCACGAAACTCACGGACCTGGACTGCCACGGCAATGAACTTGTTTCGCTCGGCGTGAACGGATGCGATGTGCTGAAGACCCTTGACTGCTCGGATAACAGCCTGGTGACACTCGATGTCGTGAAGAACACCGCCCTGACTTCGGTGGACTGCTCGCGCAACAGACTGGGACAGCTGAATGTCAGTACATTGTCCTCTCTCCGGACCCTCGACTGCTCAAGCAATGCGGACATGAACAGGCTCTGGGTCAAGGATACCGCACACCAGCTCTCCATCGCGATAACAAAGGAGGATGCCACGATGATATGCTATAACAATGGCGGAGTACAGTTCGAGGATGCAGCGCTTAAGGCATATCTCGTGAACAACTATGATGACGACGGGGACGGAGAGATAAGCATAATTGAGGCAGAGAACATCACGAATGTGAACTGCTCAGGGAAGGGTGTATCAAGCCTTGCAGGACTGGAGGCATGCGCCAACCTTGAGACCCTTGACTGCTCGAACAACAGCATCAGCACCATCCGTCTGCCAAGGCTCACGAAACTTGAGACTCTCCGCTGCTTCGGGAACCCGATATCGGAGCTGGATCTGACAGGATGCATCACGTTCAGGCATTGCTATATGAAGGATGCCAATACAGATGCTATCCAGGCTCGCAAATCGGTTCCGACAAAAGAGTTCTCTCTCTTGGATTATACCAGTTCTGCGAATTCGTTCAAGCTGTCATTTGCAGGAATACCTCATATTACATTAATAAAGATAAGCAAGACAAACTATGTTTCTATAGATATCAGTGACAATGACTATGTCACAGATGTTGATATCACTAATAATGCGAATCTGACATCAGTTGATCTATGTCATAGTATTGTCGTAATGCTTCTTGCTGGTAATCGGAAATTGGAGAATGTTGATGTGTCGGCTTTGACGCTTATTGAAGACCTTCATGTTCACATGAACTATCTGCATTCTCTTGATGTCTCGAAGAATGTCAATCTGAAGACGCTGTATTGTTTTGATAACGATCTGTCGACCCTTGATGTCCAGAACAACACAGCTCTGGAGAAACTCAATGCCTCCGGCAATAAGCTGACATTGCTGAATCTCACGAAGAACACCATGCTGAAGGACATCGACGTCTCAGGCAACGACCTGGTCGGCATCAATGTCCGCAACTGCCCGCTCCTCGAGACCCTAAACGTCTCCGGCAACGCCAATATCTCGGTTCTCAATGTAGATAAGAACCCCGAACTGACCACCCTTAACGCCAGCGGACTCGGCATCTCGGAACTGGATTTGACGAAGAATGAAAAAATGTTTGATTTAAGTGTAAAGGATAATGCTGCACTGAAATTAGTGAAATTTATTTTGGAGGAAGATGCAATCAAAATGAATGGTTTTGTGTTTAACCATAACTCTGATTTGAAATTCGTAAATCAAGCAAATAAAGAAATCAATGTTCCTGTTAAAATTGATAATCTATCGTGGTTGAGATATAATATAGGTTATTCTGAAACAGACAAGTATGGAAGTTTATACACATTTAGTCAGGTTAAGTGCCCTTCCGGCTGGCGTCTGCCTACCGACGGTGAACTGTCATCATTGTCCGCGCATTCCTCTGACTTTACGACATTTGACGGCATGAAAGGCCGCTGGTTCTCCGGCAGCAATGCCTATTCAGAGAGTGTGTCTGCTATATTCCTGCCGGCCGCTGGCAGCAGGGGGGGGAGTAGAGATTCCTCCGGCTACTATCGCTCCTCTACGGAGTACAATAGCTACAGCGTCTACAACCTCTATTTCAATAGTTCCAGAGTAGGCATGGAACACAACGACCGGTCTTATAGTTTTTCTGTCCGTTGCGTCAAGGACTAGCAAGTCACTGCGTAAGCGGGACTTGTAAATCAAGAACAAAATTAGTCGGCTGTGGCGAGACCGTCAGGTTTGGCCATAGCTTGACTGAAAATAATCTTAAAAAAATCTAGTTATGAAAAGAATGTACACAAAAATTGAATGGTTGGAGATGATTGTGGGCTCTATTGAAAAGGTTGGAAAGGATGAACCGTTTTTAGGTATATGGCTTATTTCGGATGTTATAGAATTCATAGGAAGTTGCATGACTCCTTCTTCTATAAGAGGGAAGAAACATCAGTTTGAATTTGCAATAAAAAATCTGGATGCGTTTAAGGATTGTCGAAACTTTAAAAAATTGTATGAGAACTTACGATGCGGATTGACCCATGATATGTATCCTTCAGGAAGTATTAAATTGAAACGAACTGGCGAGAATAATTCTGAATACAATGAGATTTCATATAGCCAGTTGCTTGCAGATTTGCAGTCTTCTTTAAGTGAAATTAAGCGACTTATGGGTTCGAATCCGCAATTGAAGTCTACCATGGAGACCATATATGCCGAAGTCGAAGGTGATGAGACTTCAGAGAACCCATTGACAGGTTCCACTGAGAGTATAAACATCACATTCCAGTCATAAGATTCTTTTTATTAGCAGAAATTAGCTGAGAGTCTGTCAGGTTATGGCCTGGCAGAGAGGGCTTGCAAGTTCAGTGACCCGCTGAATAATGTTCAGCCATTATGTCTGTGATGGGAATAGATCATGAGTGGCCCCTTCCCATTTCAGCAGTGAGAGGCCGCACTTTATGCCAGCCGCTGGCAACAATGGGAGTAATAGAGATTCCAACGGCAACTATTGGTCCTCTACGGAGAATAATAGCAAGCATTCGGTGAACCACGTATAGTTATTTCGTAGAATTCGAAGACTCTCCAAGGATTTGTCGACACCATATGTCTTGCATGATAAGGAACTGAAGATTGAAGATGGCATTGTTTTCCTGCCACTTTACATGACGCCCTTATTGTAGTTATACTTGTCTTTCCCCGTCTCATGAAAGCCCGGTGGGTGGTGGGGCCGCTGGAGGCATAGTCGCCCATGACCTTGAAAAGGTGAAAATATGAACCTCCAACGACCCCACCACCGCCGAGCGCATAAAAAACATTGAAACCTAAATATTTCCCCGATTTCTTTTAATTAATCTTGAAAAGGTGTATTTTTGCGGTGTCCCTTAACCTTGAAAAGGTGTAAATCCGAGGGTGCGCTAAGTCTTGAAAAGGTGAAAATATGAAAAGGAAGATTTATCAGACGCTTCTGAAATGGAAGAAGGAACGCAAAGGAGAAGTCGCTCTCTTGATAGAAGGAGCAAGGCGAATTGGCAAAAGCCATATTGTCGAAGAGTTTGGACACGATGAATATGAATCATATATTCTTGTGGATTTCAGCAAAGTGAGTCCACAGGTCATGGAATTTTTCGACCTCTATCTTGATGACCTTGACACTCTCTTCCGGAATCTTGAATTATATTTCAGGTGTAAACTTTTCCCTCGACAGAGCCGTGGCGAGGAGGCTCGCTCATTGATAATATTCGATGAAGTGCAATTCTGCCCCCGTGCACGTTCCGGAATCAAACACTTCGTGAAGGACAATAGGTTCGACTATATTGAGACAGGCTCGTTGGTTTCAATAAAGAAGAACGTGAAAGACATCATGATCCCATCGGAAGAACATCCGGTTCAGATGTATCCGATGGATTTTGAAGAATTCCTATGGGCGCTTGGGGATGAAATGATAATGCCGTATACCCGTTCCCAATTTGAAAAGAAAAAACCGATGGGAGCGTTCCATCGCCGGGCAATGGATTATTTTCGTCAGTATATGATTGTCGGTGGAATGCCGCAGGCTGTGAAGAAATACATTGAAACCCGTGACTTTGTGAAAGTGGACGAGGTCAAGAGGGATATTCTGGCGCTTTACCGCAATGACATTAAAAATTACGCCGACAATCAGGAAACCAAAGTGTCGGCCATATTTGAAGAGATACCTGGCCAGTTGCAGAAACATGAAAAGACATTCCGCCTGTCTGCATTGCGGGAAGATGCCCGTATGCGTGATTATTCGCAGGCTTTCTTCTGGTTAAGTGATGCGAAAGTCATCAACTGTTGCTATAATTCTACAGAGCCTAGTATCGGATTGAAATTAAATGAAGACAGGACCACGCTCAAATGCTATTTGAATGATACCGGACTCCTGATAAGCCATGCATTTGATGAGAGAGGCATTGTGACGGAGGATTTGTACTGCAAATTGATGTTCGACAAGCTTGAGGTTAATCAAGGAATGTTAGTGGAAAACATTGTTTCCCAAATGCTTAAGGCGTCAGGCCATAATCTGTTCTTTTTCAGCAACAGCTCTAGAACATCTGCTGAAGACCGCATGGAGATAGATTTCCTTATCGCCAAACCGACCACGACGAGCCGTCATAATATATCTCCGATAGAAGTCAAGTCAGGTGCCCGATATGCATTGACATCTTTGACTAAATGTATGGCCAAATATTCCAAGGATTTATCGACTCCTTATGTGTTGCATGATAAGGACCTGAAGATTGAAGACGGCATTGTTTTCCTGCCACTTTACATGACTCCATTATTGTAGTTATACTTGTCTTTTCCCGTTTAATCGAAGCTTGGGCGGTGGTGGGGCCGACGGAGGCATGGTCGCCCATGACCTTGTGAATGGGTGTCAGGCGCCAGCCTGACAGGATGAGTGAAGCGAACCTCCGGCGGTCCCACCACCGACCGGGCGCATAAAAAAACGGCGGGACACTGCCACGCTAACAGATTTTCTCCGACTCTATCCAGATGCGAAGCATAGGATCTGAGATGGTATATACGTTTCCGGTCTTGGTCACAAGATCCTCAGACAAAAGATATTTCATGGCTGATTGTATCGAACTGGCGGACTTGAGCCTGTGGCGCTTTATAAATGCCGATGATGTTATGGATGTGGCCTCCTTTTCCTCTACGATTGCATAAAGCACTTCCTTTTGCTGTTCCGAAACATTTGACATCAATTCACGCAGACGCGACCCGTACTCGTGAATGTATGACTTGCAGATGGACATGATATCGGTAACGGACATACATCCTCCGTGCCCAGTATAGGCATAGGCATCGTGCAGAACCCTGTGGATATGCATTGTGACACCCTCAAACTTATCATATACGTGTGAAAACGCATCTGGAGATAACTGCTTTCCACCATTGCGGAACTGGAGCTCTGCGAATTCCCGATAGACATCCCTATCTATCGGATCAAGTGCAATAGATGTGGCGCTAAGATAAAACGGACGTTTCTCGGAAAAGAACATTTCGGACATTATTCTTCTTTCTGAACCCGCGAATATGAAATGCGTATTGGTCAATTTCTGAATTTTTCCACGCAGAAGCTCCTCCACGTTCTTTTCTGGATACCTGATTATCTGCTGAAACTCATCAATGGCAACAATACATGGCTTGTCGGCATTTTCTAGAAACTGGAAAATTTCATCAAGCGTGTATTGAGGTCGCTCGATATCTCCAAGCTTAATGTCAAATGTCGGCGACGCCAACACGGGATCATACCCGAAACTCGCCGACAAAGACCTCAATGCGGCAGCAAACGATTTCATCATTCTTTCGCTCCGACTGGCAACGGCACGAAAACTGACATTGCCAAGCTCCTGGACAAATTCCTTGAGCGATGCCGTATGCAGAATATCAATGGAAATTTCATAGTAGTTCTGCCTTATGCGTTCCACGTCGAAGCAATGATTGATCAGTCCGGTCTTGCCGATGCGCCGTCTTGCCGTAAGCACAATGTTCTCCTGATTGTCAATGCATTTGAGAATGTTTTCCGTTTCGGCAATCCTGTCGCAGAAATACTGCTCAGGAATCCGGCTTGTCAAAATAAAGGGATTCGTTTCCATATCCACGTGTTTTTTTATGCAAATATAATTATTTTGATGAAATTATGCCAATAAAATAATTATTGTCTCACCGACCGGACATGTAAATGCAACCTGTAAACCATTGAGTAATAGCGCTTTAGGCATTTTCAGAGTTGTGAAAACCATAACTCTGATTTTGGTTAAACACCTAATACACAGCAACTTGAAGGTTGCGCTACAACATCTGCCTTGTGAACGGGGGGCAGGCGGCAGCCTGACGGGATGGGCGAAGCGGACCTCCGGCGGCCCCACCACCGCACGGGCGCAAAAATAACATTGAAAAGGTGAAATATTTACGAATTTTGTAGAAAATTTATCGATATTCGTAAAATTGTTTTTATATTAGCGGAAACAACCTGGGACATTGTCCCGAAACATTATTAACTATGATTACAGAATGGTGGACTTCGCTTGACTTGTTCATGAAGATTCTATGGTGCATCGCCATAGCCACTTCATTGACTTTTATTATCCAGAGCATACTAACATTTGTCGGCATTGACTCGGACACCGATCTGGGCGGCGACATTGACCCGGATTTTGGCGGTGGCCTGGATATGCATCCGGACTTTGACGGGGATCCTTCGATGAACCTGTTCACTTTCAGGAACTTGGTGAATTTCTTCCTCGGATTCAGCTGGACGGCCATACTGATGCATGGCAAGTTCAGTTCTGAAGCATTGGTCCTGCTTCTGGCGTTCGTTGTCGGCGTGGCCCTTGTCACTGTCGTGATGCTGATGTTCAAGTGGCTGGCCGGGATGCAGCAGTCGGGGAACATCAATGTCTATAAATCTGCGGCCGGATGTCACGGAAAGGTCTATCTGACTATTCCGGGGGAGAGGCGCGGGACCGGAAAAGTTCAGATTACCATCAATGGCGCCGTGCGTGAATATGATGCCGTAACTGACTGTGATTCAATTCCTACAGGAGCTCAGATAAAGGTCGTGGAAGTAGTGGATTCCAGTACATTGCTCGTGGAACCCTTGGAGCCGCTTATAATTTGACACTATAATAATACCTAATTCATTGTGATATGGAAATAATTATCATCATTGCGATTGCGGTAGTCGTGCTCATCGTCACATTGTCCGCAATACTCCACCGCTACAAGCGTTGTCCGTCTGACAAGATTCTCGTAATCTACGGAAAAACAGGAAGAAACAAGAACGGAGGTGCTTCATCTGCCAAGTGTATTCACGGAGGGGCATCGTTCATCTGGCCTGTTTTCCAGAGCTACTCTTTCCTGGATCTTACTCCGATTTCCATCGAATGCAATCTTACCAATGCGCTCAGCAAGCAGAATATCCGTGTGGATGTGCCTTGCCGCTTCACTGTCGGCATCTCCACTGAGCCTGACAATATGACCAATGCGGCTGAACGTCTGCTCGGTCTCACCATCGAGAATATCCAGAACATCGCCACCGACATCCTCTTCGGACAGCTAAGACTCGTCATCGCGACCATGGACATCGAGGAGATCAACTCCGACCGCGACAAGTTCCTCGCCAATGTCAGTACCAATGTCGAGGCAGAGCTCCGCAAAATCGGTCTGAAGCTTATCAATGTGAATGTCACCGATATCCGTGACGAGTCCGGCTACATCGAGGCTCTCGGAAAGGAGGCTGCGGCCAAGGCGATCAATGATGCCAAGAAGAGTGTCGCAGAGCAGAACCGTTTCGGTGAAATCGGTAAGGCCGAGGCAGATAGGGACAAGGATATCCGCATTGCGGAAACCGTCCGCGACACCAGAATTTCCACTGCTGATGCCAATGCAAAGGCGGTCGAGGGTGAGAACAATTCCAAGATTGCAATCGCCAATTCGGATGCCGTCAGGCGTGAAAAGGAGGCTGAAGCTGCAAGAATTGCGATAGCAGCGGAAAAGGTCCAGGCCGCTATGGCGATGGAAGAGGCATATAAGGCAGAGCAGAGTGCCGAGCTTGCACGTGCTGCCAGAGAGCAGGCTACCCAGCAGGCTAACATTGTCGTTCCTGCCCAGATAGAGAAGGAAAAGGCCATCATTGACGCCGAGGCTGAAGCAGAAAAGCTGCGCAGGACGGCTCAGGGTGAGGCTGATGCGATTTACGCGAAGATGGCTGCCCAGGCGAAGGGTATCGAAGAAATTCTTACCAAGCAGGCTGATGGTTTCCAGAGGCTTGTCAATGCTGCTGAAGGTGATGCACAGAAGGCTGTGCTCATGCTTATCGCGGATAAGCTTCCTGAACTTGTCAAGACTCAGGTCGAGGCTGTCAAGGGCATCAAGATCGACAAGGTTACCGTATGGGACGGAAACGGCAAGGGTGACGGTAAGACGTCAACTGCCAATTTCATCTCCGGTATGATGCAGTCTGTTCCGCCGCTTGACGAGCTGTTCAAGATGGCAGGCATGAATCTTCCGAACTATCTCAAGGGAGCAGAAGTAAAGCCACAGTCTCCGGCAGAAGGGGAGGCTACTGAATAACGATTATGCCGATTACAGTTAACATAGATGTAATGTTGGCTCGCAGGAAGATGTCGAGCGGAGAACTGGCTGAGAAAGTCGGTATCTCCGCCACGAATCTTTCCATTCTTAAGACAGGCAAGGCCAAGGCAGTGCGTTTCTCTACTCTGGAAGCCCTCTGCCGCGCCCTCGACTGTCAGCCCGGCGACATTCTCGAATATGTCCCGGAGGACTAGCCGATATTGTCCCACATAAAAGTGGACGTATGTTATTTTTTTAAATTCAATTATGATGAAAAGTTTATTGGTTACTGCACTTTTCGCGGTTTCAGCGTTGTCAGCATCGGCAGATGTGCCGCCGCAACTTCGTGAGGACAATATTCCGGAGGTCGTGGCAGCCATGACGCCGGAAGAGAAGTGCACCCTTATAATCGGCGGAAGAGCTGCCAGTTTCAATGGAATCGGCTTTACCAACACCGGCGTTCCGGGAGCGGCAGGCGTGATCAACGGCATTCCCCGACTCGGCATTCCTACAGTAGTCCTTGCTGACGGTCCTGCCGGCCTTCGCATTGCACCAAAACGAAAAGGCGATACCCGGACATTCTATTGTACCGGTTATCCGATTGCCACAATGCTTTCTTCCACCTGGAATCCTGAGCTCGTCGAGGAGGCCGGAAGGAATATGGGCAATGAAGTCCTCGAATATGGAGTGGACATCCTGCTCGCCCCAGGTGCCAACATACATAGGAATCCGCTCTGCGGAAGGAATTTCGAGTACTATTCCGAAGACCCTCTGCTGTCTGGCAAAATGGCGGCGGCAATGATCAACGGAATCGAGTCCAACGGAGTGGGAACCTCGCTGAAGCATTTTGCTGTCAATAATCAGGAACTTAACCGTCTGGCCAACAATGCCATAGTTTCCGAGCGCGCGTTAAGGGAAATCTATCTCAAGAACTTCGAGATAGCAGTCCGCGAGTCGCAGCCGTGGACCATCATGACATCATACAACTTCATCAACGGGGAACATGCAGCCGAGAGCAAGAGGCTCCTGACCGATATCCTTCGTGGTGAATGGGGCTTTGAAGGTGCGGTGATGACCGACTGGAACGGCGGTTACGATGACGCTGCCATAGTCCGTGCCGGAAACGAGATGATACAGCCGGGACGTGACTCGCGCTATATCAATCTCCTGAACGCCATCAAGGACGGTAGCCTGAGTATGGAAGACGTGGACAGGACGGTGACCAGAATCCTCAAACTGGTCATCAACACTCCGAAGTTCAAGGGTTATGAACCGTCGGAGGCGCCAGACCTCAAAGCCCACGCCAAGGTGTGCAAAAAGGTTGCTGATGAGGGAGTTGTGCTCTTGAAAAACAATTCCGCAGCACTGCCGATGTCCAAGGACAATGAAATAGCTCTCTTCGGCATAACATCTTATGATTTCATCGCAGGCGGTACCGGTTCCGGCGATGTGAACAGACCTTATGTGGTGGACCTCATGAGCGGACTTTCCAATGCCGGTTTCCGTCTTGAGCCTGAACTGGATGCCTTCTACCAGGATTATATGAAGGCTGAAGCGTTGAGATGCAAGACGATGAACGAGGGCAAAAAGTGGTTCGTTGACAGGGAAAGGGCAATCGAGGTAGTTCCTGAAGACCTCATTGTCAAGTCTGCCGCCAATGCCGATGACGCCGTGATTACGATCGGCCGTGTTTTCGGTGAAGGAAAGGACCGGGACTACTATCACAGCTATCTCCTTTCTGACAGGGAGAAGGACTTGATTTCCAAAGTCTCCGAAGCGTTCCATGCGAAGGGCAAGAAAGTGACGGTCATCCTCAATGTCGGCGGACTTGTGGAAATGACGTCGTGGCAGGACAATGTGGATGCAGTCGTATTGTGCTGGCAGCCTGGACAGGAAGGCGGCAATACCGTGGCATCTGTTCTGAGTGGAGAGGTGAATCCGAGCGGACATCTTCCTGCGACAATTTCTACGGAGTATGCGCTGGAGCCGACAGCAAAGAATTTCCCTCAGGTTTTTGCCGACAAGCCGTTCAACTATTCATACTATCGTCAGCTGACCGACAGGAAACTTCCGTTGCACACCGTCAGGAACATTGACTTTACCGAGTATGAGGAAGGCATCTATGTGGGCTACAGGTATTTCAATACATTTGCACCTAAAGCGGTGGCCTATCCTTTCGGATTCGGACTTAGCTATACCACATTTGATTTCAAGGATATGAAGGTCGAGTCTGCCGGAGACGGCTGGGACGTACAGGTGACAGTGACAAATACCGGAAAGGTCAATGGAAAAGACGTAGTACAGCTTTATGTGAGGGCCCCGAAGGGTGAACTTGACAAGCCTGAGAGAGAACTGAAAGGCTTTGCCAAAACCAAAGAACTCGCTCCGGGCGAAAGCTGTACTGTGACGATCCATATTGCTGAAAGCAGTCTCGCTTCATATAACGAGAAAACGTCCAGCTGGGAAACCGATCCCGGAAAATATGTATTCATGGCATCAAAGGACGCGTCCGACTGCCAGTTGAAGAAAGCCGTAAAGGTATCTGGGACAGACCGATGACTGGGATGCCGTCAATATGACGTTGGCTCCGGTAATCCTCAGTTGATAAAGAAAACACCTGATGCAATTTCCTGCACCAGGTGTTTTTCAAATTATGCGCGAAAGCTTTACAGCGTCCTCTTGATCTCGACAATCTGGAATGCCTCGATGACATCGCCAGGCTTGATATCATTGTACTTGTCGATACCGATACCGCATTCCATTCCGGTCATGACCTCTTTTGCGTCATCCTTG
>OQWI01001037.1_pt1 | contig 12425 bp, 5 predicted proteins | sample 1691551 | NCBI WGS metagenome assembly OQWI01 (sample SAMN03418259, study PRJEB22391) | human gut metagenome | biome: human-gut; feature: organic feature; material: feces | host: Homo sapiens | place: Tanzania | collected 2013-01
GGCTGAGGGGGATATGATAGGAGCGGCAAGATCGCTTTTCGGCAACAAGCCTGGCATCGCCTGTATCCTGGGCACGGGTGCCAACAGTTGTCTCTATGATGGTCATCGCATGGTGATGAACACGCCACCGTTGGGCTACATCCTGGGCGACGAGGGTAGTGGTGCCGTACTGGGCAAGTTGTTCCTGAACGGCATCTTCAAAGGCAGCTTGTCTTCTTCCATCAAGAAGAAGTTCCTGGATTGGTCGGGGCTGGATTATCCTACCATTATAAATAAGGTGTATCGCGAACCGCTTGCCAACCGGTTTCTGGCTTCGCTCTGTCCTTTCATCTCGCAGCAGATAGCCGAGGGAGAGAAGCATGAGAATGGAACCGACGAACTGAATGATGCGATGGCCTTGTATCGTGTGGTGCTTGGCAACTTCAATGATTTCTACGAGAAGAATCTCCTGCCTTATATCAAATATGTGAAGGCGAGCGCCCAAGATATCTCTCAGTTGGAACCGGGCGTCAAGGCATGGGATTTATCCTTAGGCGAGGACGTGCCAGCCGTGGGCTTTGTGGGCAGCATCGCCCATTACTTTGAGGCACCATTGCGGAATGTGATGGAGGATGAGTTCCATCTCAAGATAACCAAGATACTGAAAGCTCCTATGCCGGGCTTGATACAGTATCATTCTCAGCCTCGAAAGCAAATTTAGATTTTGGGGTGAAAAGTTCCAGAATATTTAAAAAACAAGTATCCAAACAGATAAAATGCTCTGTTTGGGTGCTTTTTTTGTTAAAAAAGACGGTTCATGCAACATTTTATACCTATCTCTTTAACAATAATGCCCCCATGCGTATTTGTTTTTTCCTTATCTTTGCCCCATCAAAAACAAATTTCACAACGATAAATCAAGGAGTGTCGCTCTTCGGAGCGGCTCCACCTTATTTATATATGGCAATATGAACCTACCCGATGATAGGAACAATATTCAACCAAAAATGAACAATTATTAATTTAAACCTAAAGTAATTATGAGAAAAACATCTCAGAAATTCTCGCAGAGCCACATGCTCTGCAAAGTTGCTCTGGTAGCCATCATGTTGGTTTTCCAGGCAATGTTAGGAATCGGAGCGGGTGTCCTCAATGCTCAGACGGTTAAGGGTACTGTCATCTCTGGCAGTGACAATGAACCATTGATTGGTGCAAGTGTCATGGTGCAGGGTACAAAGACGGGTGCCGTTACTGACCTGGATGGTAACTTTACCATTGAAGCAAAGAATGGACAAACACTCGAAGTTTCGTATCTGGGCTTTATCACCCAAAAGATTAAAGTTACAGGTTCGACAATCAACGTAACCTTAAATGAAGACAAGCAGTCACTTGATGAAGTTGTCGTAGTAGGTTACGGTGTTCAGAAGAAAAAACTGGTGACTGGTGCTACCGTTCAGTTGAAGGGTGACGACATCGCCAAGCTTAACACCACCAACCCTCTTTCTGCCATGCAGGGACAGACACCTGGTGTTAACATCGTTTCTACTTCTGGTCAGCCAGGTGCTGCCATGAGTGTTACCATTCGTGGTTTGGGTACCGTAGGAAACTCTCAGCCTCTTTACTTGATTGATGGTGTGGGTGGTGATATCACAACCTTGAATCCAGCCGACATCGAGAGTATTGATGTATTGAAGGATGCTGCTTCTGCTGCGATCTATGGTGCACAGGCTGCCAATGGTGTAGTCCTCGTTACAACCAAGAGCGGTAAGGAAGGTTCTTCCAAAATTACATACGATGGATATGTAGGTTGGCAGACTCTGGGGCGCCAGATAAGTATGCTCAATGCCTCTGAGTATATGACAATTATGGATGAGGCTCGCCTCAACTCAGGTATGTCTCCTGTTGATTGGATGTCTTTGAGGGGTATTCGTAATGCAGAGGGTGTTATCAATAATACAGACTGGATTGACCAGGCTGTAGATAATGGTGCATTGACCACAAGCCACAGTTTGGCCTTTACCGGTGGTAGCAAGACTTCTACTTATTCTATTTCTGGTGGTTATACAGGACAGGACGGTCTCATTGGCGGTTCTGACGTTTCTTATTATAAAAGGTATAACCTTCGTGCCAATTCAGAGCATAAAATGTTCAATGGTTTGGTTACTGTAGGTGAGCATGTAGGCTTTGTTTATAAGGATAGCCGTGGTATGAACACAGGTAATATTTATAACAATAACCTTCGTGGTGCTTTTACAACCTCTCCTTTGGTTCCTGTTTATGATGCCAATGGTAACTTTAATTCTACAGAGAGTTCTGACTGGAATGTGAATGATGGTAACCCTTATGGTACCATGATGATGAACCGTTACAATCAGAGCAAGTCTACTTCTGTTGATGCAAATGTATATGTTCAGATTGAGCCTATCAAGAACTTGAAGTTTAAGACAGTCTTTGCTGTTAATTACGGTGGTTCAGACTATCGTTCTTATTCTCCTGTTTATAAGTTTACTCCACAGAGTGGTAATGGTATCACTAAGGTTAGTCAGAGTGATGGTAGTGGTATCTCTCTGGTTTGGACTAATACCCTGACTTATGATTTCAATATCAAGGAACATCATATTAATGCCTTGATTGGTAGCGAGACTTCTAAGTATGATGGTAGCTCTTCTGGTAGTACCGGTTATGGCTTGACAGCTGGTTTCAATGATTGGGATCATGCTTATGTCAAGAACACCGACCAGAGTTCAAGCGACCGTACCATCAGCGGTGCTCCATATAACCCTACTCGTGGACAGTCTTTCTTCGCTCGTTTGGGCTGGTCATGGAAAGACCGTTATATGGTTAATGCAACCATGCGTGCCGATGGTTCTTCTAAGTTTGCAAGAGGCAACCGTTGGGGTTACTTCCCATCTGTTTCTGCAGGTTGGACATTGACAGAGGAAAAGTTCATGAAGTCTACTGCTTCTTGGTTGGATTTCTTGAAACTCCGTCTCTCTTGGGGTCAGGTAGGTAATGCCAATGTCAACTGCTTCCAGTATTTGGCTCCTGTTACAACATCCAAAACCAACTACAACTTTGGTGCTACCGGTGGTACAGATGCCTGGGTAATGGGTGCATACACTAGCCGCTTGGCAAATGAGAAAGTGAAGTGGGAGACTTCTGAACAGTACAACCTCGGTATCGATGCCCGTTTCCTCCGTCAGCGTCTTTCTCTGACATTCGATACTTATATCAAAAATACCAAGGATTGGTTGGTACAGGCTCCTGTTCTTGCAACAGCAGGTACTCAAGGTCCAGTCATCAATGGTGGTGATGTAAAGAATAAGGGTGTCGAACTTGGTCTTTCCTGGAATGATCAGATTGGCAAGGACTTTGTTTATAGTGTAGGTGCCAACTTCGCTTACAACCACAATGAAGTAGGTAATATTCCTACATTGGATGGTATTATCCATGGTGCTACCAACCAGATTTATCAGAATGCAGAAGAGTTCTATCGTGCAGAGAATGGTCATGCTATCGGTTACTTCTGGGGTTACAAGACTGCAGGTATCTTCCAGAGCCAGCAGGATATCAATAATTGGATTGCTGCCGGTAATGGTGTGCTCCAGTCAAATGTACAACCTGGTGATGTGAAGTATGTTGATGTCAACCATGATGGTACTATCAATGCTAACGATAAGGTAGACCTGGGTAATGGTCTTCCTAAGTATACTTTCGGTTTCAATTTCACCCTTGGTTATAAGGGCTTTGATTTGAGTGCAAACTTCACTGGTGCTGCCGGTTTCCAGATTGCACAGTCTTATCGTGACCCTAGTGGATCGCAGGGCAATTACAGCCATCGCATTTTAGGCAGATGGACTGGTGAGGGTACAAGTAATGAGATGCCTCGTGTTACATACGGAGATGTAGGTAACTGGTTGTTCTCAGACCTTTATTTGCAGGATGGTGACTACATCCGTTTGCAGAACCTTACCTTGGGTTATGATTTCAAGAAACTTATCTCTTGGAAGGGTCTCTCTAAGTTGCGCCTCTATTTCCAGGTGCAGAATCTCTTTACTTTGACCAAGTATGATGGTATGGATCCTGAAATTGGTTCATACAATGGTACAGATGGTAACAGCAGCGACTCTTGGGTATCAGGAGTTGATATGGGTTACTATCCACACCCACGTACTTTCATTGTAGGTGTAAATGTTGCATTCTAACTCTAAAATTGAAAGTGATATGAAAAGAAAACATATATTCATGAGTGCGTTGATTTTGTCAGCTTTGACACTTACTTCGTGCGATGATTTCTTAGATACAGAGTCCAAGACCGACCTCAACTCTGAAACTGCTTACAGTAATGCAGAGACAGCAGAGATTGATCTCGTGGGCTGTTATGATGGATGGCAACGCACCTATACTGATGCGGGTGTCGGCATGTATCTGATGGCTGAGTTTGCTTCTGATCAGGCTTTTGCAGGTTTGGGACTCTCTGATGCCAAGAATAACAATGTGATTGACCAGTTTGATATTAGCATTGCTCCTTCGTATAACGACTTGTTCAATACAGATTGGAAGAACTATTATGCAGCTATCTTTCGCTGTAATCAGTTGATTGCTGCAGAGAATACCATCAATTGGGGTGGTAATGACAAGGTGAAGGGTCGTATTCTCGGTGAGGCTCGCGCCATCCGTGCTATCCTGTATTTTGATATGGCTCGCCTGTTCGGTGATGTACCTTTGTTGTTGACACCATCTGAGGAAAATATTCCTCGTACACCAGTTAAGGATGTTTACCAGGTTATCTTTGATGACTTCAAGTATGCCATCGCCAATATTCCTGCTGATGCTTATCCGCTCGATAATCGTGATAGCAATGATGGTCGTATTACCAAGTATGCTGCCGAGGCTATGATGGCGCGTGCGTACCTCTATTATACAGGCTACTATGGTGAGGAGCATCCTGCTTGCTCTAAGTCTGATGCTGTTGTAGCAATCAATGATGTGGTTGTAAATGGAGGATATGAGTTGGAGGCCAACTACAAGGATCTCTGGATGCCTGCTTGTACCAAGGATGCTTCTTCTAACGGAGAGTATGCATGGAGTACAACTTATGCCGGAAAATGGTATGATGGCAAGACCTGGAAGGCTGGTCAGGGTAGTCTCTCTAAGGAGATTGTGCTCAACATGAAGTTCAATTCTACTCACGACTATAACGGAAATGGTGATGGTAATACCTTCTCTGTTTATCTGGGTCCTCGTAACCGTAGTGCTGCTGATATTTGCATCGCCAGTGGATGGGGAGCCTGCTCTGTTACTCCTTCTTTCGTAGAGCAGTTTAAGAACGACACTCGTTTCTCTGCCTGTGCATGGAGCTGCAAGGAAGCAGGATTCTCTCCTGACTTGAATGATACTTACGAATACACTGGTTACTATACCCGCAAGTATGCACCTATGTGTTTTGCAGATGGTACCCGTCAGGAGGTAGGTTTCAAACTCGGTGAACAGCATCAGAATATCACCTACTATCAGGATTATACCATTATGCGTTATGCAGATGTACTCTTGATGCAGTCTGAGTTGACGGGTTCTAACTCTGGTTTGAATCAGGTTCGTGCCCGTGCTGGTGAACTCCCAGAGGAGTATAGTATTGAGAATATCCGTAAGGAGCGTGCTATCGAGTTTGCTTTCGAAGGCCTTCGCTATTGGGATTTGATGCGCTACGAAAAGGATGGAGCTTTTGCTGCTAAGACAATTGCTGAGGCTCAGAATGGTGCTTCTGTCCAGAATGGTGGAGCAGCTGCAAAGACCAAGTTCGTGGAGTCTAACTTTACGACCAAGAAGGGCTTGATGCAGATTCCTAATACTCAGATTACACTTTCTGGTAATGTTTTGACACAGAACCCAGGATGGTAATAAGTATAGTTGATTTTAATCATTTAAAAATCGGAAAATATGAAATTATTCAATCATATATATATGGTACTTGCCATATTTGCTACATTCTTGATGGCGGCTTGTTCGCCTGATGACTTGAGCATGGGCGGCAAGTCTTACTCTCCTGAGGAATTGGTGGAGGGCAAGGCTTATACCGTGACCATTAATGGCAATGTTGTGACCTTGACATCAAATATTCCTGATTGTACGGCTCTTTGGGTTACTCCTTCTGGTCGTTCTCAGAAACCGGTTCAGAAATTGGAGTTGCCATTTGCTGGTGACTACGAGGTTACTTTTGGTGTTGAGACCAATGGTGGTGTGGTTTATGGTGAACCATACAAGTTTAATCTTCCTCAGAACGACTTCTCGCTCTTGAACGATAACAAGTGGTTCTATCTGGCTGATCAGAATTATAAGGGTGGTCAGTTCCCTGACGCTGAGACTTTGGCTGCTGGTGTCAAGAAAAAATGGATTCCTTGCTATGCAAGTTTTGGCATCGGTCAGTGTTCTGGTCCTGTGATGTATGCTTTACCTTATGACCCTGATTATGATGGTAAAGGATATACTGAGGATGACGAACTCGGCAAAGTTTACAAGGATATTCTCTTTGAGAACTTTAAGCCTAACTGGGATCCTGGATTCCAGAGTTGGTTGATTCCTGAGAATGACCCTTATATGGATTCATATATGGAGTTCAGTATGGATGCCAAGAATGGTTGTGTGGCTACGATGTATCGTGGTGAGGCTGGAACTAAGGGAGCTAGTACTGGCTCTAATCTCATTGGTAAGTTTAACATGAACTTAGAGGAGAAGACGATGCCTAAGATTTCATTCTCTGATTGTTATGCCATGCACAATGTTGGATTTGATGAAGTTTGTTCTAACTATACCCAGGATATCTCTATAGTTGAACTGACTCCTTATATGCTTCAGTTGGCTACTCGTCGTACAAACTCTGAAGGTAACTGGTATGTCATCTGGAACTTCGTTTCTCAGGAAGTTTTGGATACTAAGGGTAAATGTATTCCTGCTGCCGATAAGCTCTTGGATGTTGTTTCTCCTAAACTTCCAGAGTATCCTAACTTGGCAACAGATTTGTTCACAATCGAACATAATGATGTATCTTATGTTGGTAATAAGGCTACGTTCGTTCTCGACTCAGAGAAGCCTTATGATATCTTGTGGTGGAACAATTCTCCATTTACTTACGAAACATCGAATGCTAATGGTGTACCTAGCAAGCAGGAGATTGCTGTTCAGAATGCTGCTCGATGGAAGTCTGTAATTGGTGATAAGTATAACGATACATGGGCTCCTAAGCCTGCAGATGCTGTAGTGGATAACTTCCAGCTTTCTATTGAGAAGATTACGGGTCAGGATTTCTACAAGTTCACTTGTACAGACTGCGAAGGTCAGGAACTTGAAGGTAGAATGGAAATCAAGGATGGCAACAAGTTGGTATTCAATAAGTATATCAATATCATTGCAGCTTCTAGCGATAAGCGTACTATCAAGTTGAGAACTCGTGAGTTTACAGTCTTGGGCGAGGATGCTGCTGGTCAGTTGATGATTGGTGTTCCTGAAGCAAAGGATGCTGATGGTAATGTCAATACTTATCTCGTAGCTTGCCTCAACCATAAGGCTATTGGTGGTGGACAGACTGGTCCTACCATTGTGGAGATTGATAAAGACAAGATTCCTAGTGCTCTTTGGGTTGAAAATGGAAGTCTCCGAGTAGGTCTCTACCATAGTTGGAGTAATGTTACTGTCTTTAAACAAGAAATTAGTAAGATTAAGTTAAAGAAGAACCAGACAATCTCCCTAGTCTTTAAAGTTAATGGTGTGACTTGGGATAAAACACCTAAGTGTGCTCTGATAACTAATAATATTGGTGGTCTGGCTTGGGAGCCAACTTGCTTCACTCTTCCTGGAGCGGTAGAACTTAATCAAAATGGTGAAACAACCATCTCTTTGACCAATACTACTGGCTCGACTGTGACATTTGATGGCGATTGCTTAGACCTTGCTATCCAGTTGAATGGTTATGGTGGAACCTGGCCAGACTATACTGATGTGTCAAGTCTAAGTGTGGAGATTGTTTCTTGTACGATTCAATAACTTTAATAGAATTCAATTATGAAGAATAAAATATTATTTGGAATAATGGCATTTGTCATGAGCATCTTCTTCGCAGGATGCTCTGACGATGACTATTCTCCTAGCACAACCCCATTGCTGGATGAAAATTCCGTTGTTACGGGGTCTGCTGACGTTACAGCCTCTTCTGCTATCTTCCATGGTACGGTGAAGGGACTTGAAAGTCAGTCGTCCGGATCTTACACTGTAGGATTCATGTATGGTGATGCCGAGGACAATCTTTCTGAGAAGGTAACCGGCGAAAGCACCTCTGAGTTCAGTGCTTCTATCTCTGGTACTCCTGGTCAGGTGGTTTACTATCAGGCTTTCGTTACCTTGCAGGGTCACGTTACTTATACGGGTTCTGTATCCAGTGCTGTCTTAACCGATTCCAAGGCTATCACTGGTGAAGTAAAAGATCTGACTGCTACCACAGTTACTTTCCAGGCTTCTTTGGAGAAAGCTCCAGCTGATGCCGTAAGCGGTATTATTCTGTCACCTGATACAAAGACAGAGAAAATCCGCAAGGGTGTACGTATTCAGGCTGATGGTATCAACGACAACTATGAGGTAAAGACAGAGGGCTTGTTGCCTAATACTACTTATCACTATACAGCTTACCTCGACTTGGGTAATGGCGTTATCTATGGTGAGGAAAGAGAGTTTACAACTCCAGAGTCTAACTTTGATCCTGATAATGATCTTGTAGACCTTGGTCTTTCTACCAAGTGGGCTAAGTATAATATAGGTGCTACAAGTGAAACTGAGTTTGGTGGTCTCTTCGGATTTGGTGATATGACTGGCTTCAAGACCAGCGTTTTAATGGAAGATTATGCTTCTGCTGATATCTATAAGACTGATCGTGATGTTGCCAACAAGGCTTATGGTTCTTGGTTGACAATGCCAACAGTAGAAGAGTTTGAAGAGTTGTTTAATGAGTGTAAGAAAGAATGGGTAGAGCAGGCAGGTGTAGCTGGTTACAAACTTACAGGTCCTAACGGTAATTCTATTTTCTTGCCAGCAGCAGGTTCTCGTACTCAGCAGACCGTTTCCGGTCAGGGTATCAATGGTCTCTATCTCTCTGGTTCTATCAATCCTGCTGACAAACAGTTTGCTTTGGGCTACAGCTTCGACCGTAATTCAGACCGTCGTACTTCTACTCCTGTATATCAGGCATTGGCTATCCGCCCTGTGTCTGTGGCTAAGAATGTGAAGTTTGACAAGACTAAGCTTTATAACACTTGGGAGTTTGACTTGAAGCCTGATGAATCTCATTATAAGTTTGTAGGTCCTGTATTTTTCTATGGCAAGGATGCATGTTGGGCTTCTTATACCAATAACCAGCCTGTTGTGGGTGAGACTACAGGATGGGATGCTGAGTATGCAAACATTAAGTCTTGGGCGATCACTGACCCTAACCATTGTGGCGGAACCATGACTTTCTACATGGACGAAGAAGGTAATGATAAGGTGAAGGTTCACCAGATTCTTGCGGATGGTTCTTATAAGGATTCGGAAGGTACATTCACTGTAGATGCGAAGGGTAAGACGATTACGATGTCTGTTGATCCTTTGAATCCTGTTGAATATCAAGGTGGTATTACTCGTACTGATGAAACTAAGATAAAGGTGATGTCTCTTTCTGACGAGGCGCTTCAGTTGGGTGTAATCCGTTCTAGTGATGGTCAGTTGATGATTTATAACTATGTAACCTCTGATGTCAAAAATGGCTATGTTGCCAAGTTGACTGCTTGGGGTGATGGTGGTAACTGGGATGGCGCTACAACGGTTGTTTCTGGTGGTTCAAAGGCTGTTGGTCAATATACAGTTAAACTTGAAACAACTGAAGCCCGTACCAATGGTAAGGTTTACGTTCTTGATCTGGAAGGCTTTGCTGCAAAATATCCTAAAGCGTTAGTTCGTATTGATGCTATCAAGGCTGATGGACAGGATTTGAAGTTTGATGCCAACAAGTTCCATTATGGTGACCTTGAGGGGAATGGCAACTATCGTATAGAGTTGTTCAATATCTGGGGTACTGGCACTGCTCAGAATTCTCCATTCCGAGCTAGTGGAGGTCCTGGTGATGCTGGTGAACCTGCTCTTGCCTTCAATAAAACCTTGGAGGTAACATTCTCTGTAGTTTCTACAACAAGCGATGGTACTGGTGTCTATACTCCTACATTCAATGCCGTTCGTGGTTGGGGTGAAGGTGAGGCTCAGTTGTGGGGATATAACGATGGTTCTACCTTGAAAGTTGTTAAGAGTGACAAGGGTCAATACTCTCTCGAGAACAATCAGTTCGATATGACTTATGAAGGTTCTGGCTTTGAAGGTGGTACTATCATGACCTTTATTGAGTTTGCTGACCTTTATGGTTTCTTCCCAGGCACACACAGTACTTTGGATGAGTTCTATCTTGACGGTCAGGCTGTTTCTTACGATAAGTCTAAGGTGGTTGACGCCAATGAGAATCCTAAGTATCGTTTGGAATTATTTAATTGCTATGGTGCTACAAAGGATAATTGTGCTTTTGGTGTCAAGGAGGGTGATTTGATACGAGAGTTGGGCTTTAATAAGTCTATGCGCGCTAAGTTCACTGTTCATAGCCTCTTCCCAGTACCACAGTGGTAAAAATAACGTAGTACGTAAAAATATACGATTATGAAGAAAGTAAAATTGATATTTGCAACCATGCTTGCCTTATGTTTCTGTTTCGTGATGGCGGCATGTAGTGATGACGATAATGATGTTACTGAAATCTTCCATGTTGAGGGCACTGAGTTTGCCCTCAGCAACGAAGCTGCTACAGAAACATTCTCGGTGACGGCATCCTGTAAACCGCTCGTTGTGGTCAGAGACAAGGATGACGCCGGTAAGAAAGTGGATGTCTCTTGGCTTACCTTGACAGAGGGTAGTGCAGAGGGAAATGTATATAACTATTCTTTCGCAGTTTCTACGAACAAGAAAGAAGATTCTCGCAGCCTTCTCATCAAGGTGACACAGGGTACCAACATGAAGGAGATTTCTATCACTCAGGCAGGTGAACCTCTTGTTGTTCCTGAAGGAGAAATGGCTCACAATGCCAAGGAACTGGCAAGCATGATGTATGCCGGCATCAACCTCGGCAACTTGTTGGAGGCTCCATCAGGTGAGGGCTCTTGGAGAAATGGTAAGGTTTCTGAGGAGTATATCAAGAGTTTGAAGAATGCTGGTTTCAATACCGTCCGTATTCCTTGCGCTTGGGCTGCCCACTTTACTCACCGTTCTACAGATCCAGCATACACCATTGATACCAATTGGCTTCATCGTGTAAAGAAAGTCATCAGCTGGTGTGTTCAGAATGATATGTATGTTATCCTCAATTGTCATTATGATAAGGATAGTGATACTGATAGCAATGGTGGTTGGCTTGAAGATAATATCTTCAACGATCTGTTGGAACCATCTATCATTGCAAGACAGAAGGCTATCTGGACTCAAGTGGCTTCTTACATGAAGGACTTTGATGAGCACCTCCTCTTTGCTGCTTGTAATGAGCCAGGTATGAACGAAACTTCTGGTAAGCCTGAAATGTGGGATGATAAATATGCTGTGGAGCGTGTGGTTAGATATGAGCAGACCATGATTGATGCTGTTCGTGCTACTGGTGGTAATAATGCTTCTCGTACAATCATCGTTCAGGGACTCGGTGCAGATATTTCAAATACCTGCAACCATATGGACAACGCAAATGAAACAGATGTGGCAACATTCCCTACAGACAAGGTGCCAGACCGTCTGATGGTAGAGGTTCACTTCTATGAGCCATATCAGTTCTGTTTGATGGATAAGGATGAGAATTGGGGTAATATGTATTATTATTGGGGCAAGGATAATAAACTTGCTGGCAGCAACCGTAATACTCCTGACTCTTCTGCTGAGGCATGGGTTGACGCTCAGATGGCTAAGATGAAGGCTAAGTTCGTAGACAAGGGCATCCCTGTTCTTCTTGGTGAGTATGCCGCTACCTTCCGTACATTAGGAGAAGGTGAAAATCAGGAATTGCACGATAAGTCTGTGGCTTACTTCGACGAGTATGTTACCAAGGTTGCCAAGGATAATGGTTGTGTGCCTTGCTACTGGGAGACTGGTGACGTGATAGATTGCACCAATGGCGTAGTGAAGAAACAGTATATCTTCGATGCCATCATGAAGGGTGCGAGCCAGGGTAAATACCCATGGTAAAAAACGAGATATTAAGTCTTTAGGTTTGATATAAAGTAGGTGTGGGCGCATATTGGGGGAATTTTTCTCTGATGTGCGTCCTTTTTTGTGCAAATATCGTACATCCTAACATAATATACCTATCCTTTTATCAAAAGTATACATTCAGACTACCGTTTTTT
>OQWI01001038.1_pt1 | contig 12424 bp, 10 predicted proteins | sample 1691551 | NCBI WGS metagenome assembly OQWI01 (sample SAMN03418259, study PRJEB22391) | human gut metagenome | biome: human-gut; feature: organic feature; material: feces | host: Homo sapiens | place: Tanzania | collected 2013-01
TGAAATTTTTGGAAGTCTGGTATTTAATGACACGGTGATGAAGGAAAAATTGCCGAAAGATACCTATAAAAAGTTGAGAAAAACCATCGACAACGGCGAGGCGCTGTCAATAGATACGGCAAACGTTGTGGCAAACGCAATGAAAGACTGGGCGATAGAAAAGGGCGCAACGCACTACACCCATTGGTTCCAGCCGATGACGGAGGTCACCGCCGAAAAACACGACAGCTTTATTTCCCCCACAGAGGACGGCGGAATTATTATGGAATTTTCCGGCAAGGAGCTTATAAAGGGCGAGCCGGACGCGTCTTCTTTCCCGTCGGGCGGGCTTCGCGCCACCTTTGAGGCGAGGGGATATACCGCGTGGGACCCCAGTTCTTATGCGTTTGTAAAGGACGATACGCTTTGTATTCCCACAGCGTTTTGCTCATACTGCGGCGAGGCGCTCGATCAGAAAACACCGCTGCTGCGTTCCATGGAAGCAATCAACGAGCAGGCACTTCGTCTCTTGAAATTATTCGGAAATCCACAAACCCGAGCGAATCGAACGCTGTGACAAGGCTGTCGGACGGAGCAGTCCGGACCATGGAGTTCATAAGCGAATCCACGTTCAGATGAATGAGATTCCTCAGCGAATCCAGCCTCCTGCTCTCCTTCAGGGCATCTTCCTGTGCTTTCTTCTCGGCCTTAAGTTCAGTCAGACGGGAGCCGAGAATCTCGGAAGTCCTGCGCAGAATCCTTGAATAACGGGTCGGATCCTTCATGTAGACGTCCACGCTGTTCAGGTAGTCGTCGTAGGTGTAGCCATATTTATCAAGCACAGGAGCATACACCAACGAGGTGTCAGCCTCACGCCTCAGCGAGCGGTTATCATCAAGCCACTGATCCAGCACGTACATCTCGGCATATATCTCCGCCATCTTCTCCTTCGGGATGACACGCTCCTTCTTCCCGCAGGAAGCGAGCGAAAGCCCGACGGCAAGCGCCAGAACAACAAGATATGCCGGAAACCTCTTCACCGCAGACTATCTCAACGTCGCGCCGTTTTCGTTCTGGAACGAAGACAGCAGTTTCTGCATGATTCTCTCGACATCAGCATCAGTGAGGGTCTTGTCAAGATCCTGAAGTACAAAGCTCAGCGCATACTGCTTCTTGCCCTGAGGAATCTTGTCGCCCTTGTAGACATCAAATAGGGAAACGCTCTTCAAAATCTTCTTGCCAGCCTTGTAGGCTGTTCGGCGAAGATCGGCAAAACTTACGCCCTCATCGAGCAAAAGCGCGAGGTCGCGGCGAACCTCCGGATACTTAGGAAGTTCCTTATAGCTAATCTTGTCCCGTTTCACGAGTTCAAAGAGTGCCTGCCAGTTGATTTCGGCAGCGAATACCGGTTGCCTGATGCCAGCCTTACGGAGAAGCGGCTGTGCCACGACACCGAGAACGGCGAGCTGACGGTGGCTGCCAGGAAGAAGATATGTCTGTCCGTCAGAGAAAATGTCGGCAGGCGCCTCGGACGTCTCCATTTGGTAGAGATCCGCGCCAAAGCGCTTCTGTGTCCGTGTGCTCAATCCGCTCAGCTCTGACCTTAACGTGATGCGCCAAACGCTGATACTCAACGGACTGGAGGTGATCGCCTACAATATAAACCGCCAGATGACGAATCTTCGCATCTTTGAATATGGCTCCGTCTACAGCCGTGACCCAGAGAAGGCCGGATGCTCCTCGTAAGACGCGAGCGTCTTGCCGTCCTTCTCAAGCATGAGGAACCGGTTCTGGTTCGTTATGAAGAAGCCGGGCGCGAGGGCGTTCACGCGGATGCCCATGGGCGCAAGGTGCGTCGCAAGGAAGCTGGTGAAGTTCATGATGCCCGCCTTGGCCGCGGCAATGTCCGCGATGGTGGGGCCCAGCTCCTTCACATGGTCCATGCCCAGCGCCGTGATGACCGCACACTCCGGCGGGTCGATGACGTTGGTGGAATCCAGCGCACCGCCCAGACCCACTTCCAGTACCACGATGTCGCAGTGCTGCTCGGCAAAGCAGAGCATGCCCAGCGCCGTGATGATCTCGAACTCGGTGGGCACATCGGCCATGGCATCTGCGGCGGGTCGGATCGTTTCCACCAGACGCACCAGTTCCTCGTCGGTGATCTGCTCGCCGTTCACCTGAATGCGCTCATTGAACCGGTTGATGAAGGGAGAGGTGTACAGCCCCACCCGATACCCCGCCGCCTGCAGGCAGGACGCCAGCATGGCTGCGGTGCTTCCCTTGCCGTTGGTGCCCGCCACATGGACGAACTTCAGCCGCTTGTGGGGGTCGCCCAGCGCAGCCAGAAGGGTGCGGGTGCGGGTCAGGCCGGGCTTATGCCCCGCCCACTGCACCGCGTGGATGTATTGCATTGCTTCTTCATAGTTCATGATGCCACGTTCCTTCAGAGAGACCCTCTCCATCTATGCAGACAGAGAGGGTCTGGTTTATGCTTTTTATGCTTTTCGGACCAGAGCGGTCAGCGCCTTGTTTTCCAGCAGGATGCGGACGAGGAGGGTGTTCACCACGCTCAGCACCAGCGCGTTGGGGATGCGGGCAGCCAGCAGCGCCCACTGGTAGCCGTAGAAGAGGTGGAGGGCCAGCGAGTTGATGACCACAGAGCCCACCAGATGGCCCGCCAGAATGCTGATCTGCAGCCGCAGGCCCAGGCGCATCTCATGCAGAGACCGGTACAGCAGACCGGACACCAGACCCACCGAACCGGCTCCCAGCGTGATGAGCGGGTTGATGGAATAGCCGGACAGGGTGCCGCCGATCATGTCGGCCAGTGCGCCCACGACAAAACCGCCCGCCGGGCCGAACCAGACCGCTGCCAGGTGGGTGGGCAGAGCGCCCAGGTTGAACCGCAGGAATCCGGTGGACACCGTGAACACGCGGGCAAAGATGATGCTCATGGCCGTGAGCAGGGCCAGCATCGTCAGGGTACGAACGGACAATTTGGAATGATTCATCGTTGATCCTCCATTCCGGATGATGCAGGAGAAGACAAAACGCCCTCCCCTGTGACGAACCGCACAAAGGAGGGCGTGAATCCAACAAGTTTCACTTCCAGGCAGGGCCGCAGCCGGTCTCGCCTGCACCCAAGTCCATGCAGCAGCGGGATGCAGACCATGCACCGCGGGTCTCCCTTCGTCCGCAGCACAACTCCCCGTTGATGCGGCACTTAACGCGCATGGTCTTACTCTGTTGATACTGCTATTATATGCCTTTTTTCGGGCGGTTTCAATTGCACCTCTGCCACAGATTTCACAATTTGAGGCATTCTTTTTTAGAAGTTCTGCCAAAAAAAGCAGAAGCCCCTCGGTACTGCGAATACCGAGGGGCTTCTTGCTTTTTGTGAATCTCATGGAGATTCAATTTCCTTTGCACTTTTATTATACGCGCCTGTGATGAAACGTCAAGCCATTCACAGTTTTCTTTGACTGTCAGCGCAAAACGTGATAAGATGGAACAAACTTGATACAGAAAGGACGTATCCGTCTATGAAATTCCGTGAGATGACTTACACCCGCCCGGACATCGACGCGCTGCTGGCCCGCTGCAAGGAGCTGGCCGCCAAAGCCGAATCCGCTGCCTCCGGCGAAGCGCTGGTCGCGGTCTACTACGAGCAGAGCCGCGCATTTGCCGATTACAACACCGCCGCCAACCTGGCTTCCATCCACTACACCTGCGACACCCGCGATGCCGCCTGGAAGGCTGAGCAGGACTTCTTCGATGCCAACGGCCCCGCCGTGCAGAACGCCAGCGTGGAGATCAGCCGGGCCTTCCTGGCCAACCCCCACGTCGATGCCCTGACCGAGGCCTTCGGCACCACCTGCGTGGCCGGCATGAAGAACGCCGTGCTGGGCATGGACGACCGCACCATCGACCTCCAGAAGGAGTACAACGCGCTGGTCAGCCAGTACCAGCAGGTCTACGGCGGTGCACTGGTCGAGTTCGACGGCAAGCAGCTGACCATCCCCCAGCTTGGCCCTTATAAGGAAAATCTGGACCCCGCCGTCCGCCGCGCCGCCTACGAGGCCGAGGCCGGTTACTTCGACACCCACCGCGCCGAACTGGACGAGCTGTACACCAAGATCGTCAAGAATCTGAACGAGCAGGCAAAGATCCTGGGCTACCACGATTACAGTGAGCTTTCCTACGTGCGGATGAACCGCATCGGCTACGGCCCGGAAGAGATCCGGAAGTTCCGCGACCAGGTAGCCAACGATGTGGTCCCCCAGCTGAAAAAGGTCATCGAGCTGCGCAAAAAGCGCACCGGCATCGAGCACCTGACCTTCACTGACCTGCCGGTCTCCTTCCGGGACGGCAACCCCAGGCCCATCGAGGGCTACGACGCCCGGATGGCCGCCTCCCGCACCATGTACCATGAGCTGAGCCCGGAGACCGCCGCGTTCATCGACTTCATGCAGGACAACGAGCTGTTCGACGTGGAGAGCCGCCCCGGCAAGATGTCCGGCGGCTATATGACCAGCCTGCCCAGCTACAAGGCCCCCTTCATCTTTGCCAACTGGAACAACACCTCCGCCGACGTGGACGTGCTGACCCACGAGTGCGGCCATGCCTTTGAGGGCTATGTGGCCGAGCGGGACCCGAAAGTCCCCGCCGACCTGGAATGCCCCGGTATGGAGAGCGCCGAGATCCACTCGATGGCAATGGAGTTCCTGACGGCCCCCTGGCACCACCTGCTCTTCGGCAAGGACACCGAGAAATACGCCCTGCTCCACGCCGAGGACAGCTTCCTCTTCCTGGCCTATGGCTGCATCGTGGATGAATTCCAGCACCGGATGTACCAGAACCCCGACCTGACCCCCGACGAGCGGAACGCCGTCTGGCTGGAGCTGGAACACAAGTACCGCCCCTGGATCGACTTCGACAACCTGCCTTTCTACGGCCGCGGCGCAGGCTGGCAGCGTCAGCTCCACATCTATGAGTGCCCGTTCTATTATATCGACTACTGCCTGTCCACCATGGCCGCTCTGCAGTTCTTCCTGCTCAGCCTCAAGGACCACAAGGACGCCTGGCAGCGCTACCTCCGACTGGTGCGCCGCGCCGGTATGGCCAGCTACGCGGAACTGTGCGAGACGGCCGGTCTGAAGGTTCCCTTCACCGATGGTTCCATCAAGGCCATCGCCGAGGAAATGGAGCAGTGGATCGCCGCCCATCAGGTCTGAGCGAAACCGAACGAAACCTCTTGAGTTCCCGCGCGCGTTTTGCTATATCGCGGCGATGTGCTCTTCTTGACAAACTCGCCCGGATTGCATATAATAAGAATGCGAAAGAAATTGCATTCATGGAGTTCATGAAAGCAAACAAGAAGCCCTTCGGTATTGCGAGTACCGAAGGGCTTCTTGCTGCGTTGGGTTAGTGCTTGCCGTTCATGAAGAACTGTTCGTCAAGCCACTTGCAGATATAGTACGATACGATACCTGCTGCGACGGACAGTACGAAAGAAATTACCGCATTCATCGAGTTCACCTCCTTCCCAGTGGAGGGGCAGGGGGAACGGCAATTACAGGATACCACAGATTCCGACGGTTGACAAGAAGCCCCACGACATTGCAATATCGTGGGGCTTCGTTCATCCTATTTTACAATGTAAGGATCACAGCACAATAAACGTGCAGGTCGCAGCAGGCAGAACGAGTTCGCCCGCCAGAGCTGCTGCCGGGGCGATCTCCGGCAGCGCATCGCCTTCGCCCAGGATCAACGCCTTGCCGTTGCAGAGCATGGTCTGGGAGCGCAGGGTCTCGGCGGAGAGCTGGTAGACCTCCGCTTCCTTCGGCAGGGTGACGGTGGTGGTCTCCGTCAGGCTGTTGTTGATGACCAGATACGCCTTGCCCGGCTTGCCGTCCGCACGGGAGTGGGCGTAGACGTGCGCACCCTCGCGGATAGGCTCTGCGGCGTCGTAGACGGTGGTGCCCATCAGGCGGTTCCAGAGCAGCACAGCGAAGTAGTTGGGGCGCGGGTCAAAGACTTCGGGCTTCAGATAGCCGTAGTCACTGGAGGCCAGGGTGTTGTGGAAGATGATGCCTCTGGTCACGACCGAGAAGCTGCCCAGCTCGTTCAGGGTGCGGAAGACATCCAGATAGGTGGAAGCCCAGGTGTCGCCGCCGCCGCCCGCGTCGCCTGCTTCGGTGACCCACATCTCGCCGCCGGGGCAGTAGATGTCCCGCTTTTCGGCGTGGAACTTTGCCATATTGGAGGCGACCGCCAGATACTCTTCGGTGTGTGCTTTGTCGGCTTTCCAGTGGGCAAACGGCATCACAGGCTCCAGACGCTCGGACACGCCATTGTAATAATGGTAGCTGTAAACGTCCAGCTTCTCCTGAGCACCCTTCATCAGGTCGTCGGTCGAGCACTGGGGCAGGATATCGCCGACTCCGCCGCCCTGTGCCTTCTCGCCGTGCTTTTTCAGCACACCTTCGGTGGAGCAGGGGCCGACAAAGGGGCAGTCGGGGTAGTTCTCATGCAGCCAGCGGATGAAGATATCCTGGTCGCGGACATACTGCTCGGCAGTGTAGCCCTTGGGGCAGCCGGACATGGCCAGCAGGTTCGGCTCGTTGACGAACTCGGCTGCGTCGATGGCCTTGCCGTACTCCTTGCTCAGGGCAAAGATCTGCTCTGCCTGGCTAGGGTTCCAGGGCTCGTCGGCGTGGTGCAGACCCTCACAGTCAGCCACCGAGATAAGGAGCTTTGCGCCGATGTCCTTGCAGAAATCCAGCACACCGAGCCACTGCTCGCGGGTCAGGATGGCGTTGTAGCCCTCCGGGATGACGCCGTTCGTATGACCATCGAAGTCGTAATAGGTCTTGGTGGACCAGGTGCCGGACACGCGCACCCAGGCCGGGCCGATCTCTTTGGCCAGCTTGCGCAGCTTCTTGTCGGAAAGGTCGATGGGATCATAATACTGCATCAGGTCGGTGCTTGCGGTCGCGTTGCCGAGGAAGCCGCCCTTGAGGACGAACGGCTCTGTGCCCGCGATCTGAGCGGGGGTGTAAGCCTTCCAGAAGGTGCCGCCGGTAACTTCGGTCATCTCGACGTTGTAGGAGACCAGCCGCTCGTTGCCAACGTGCAGCTCGCGCAGGGAGCCGGGGTTCAGGTTCACGAATTGTGCCATGGGAAATTCTCCTTTTCTCAAATTTTTTGTCTGCATCCATGATACCATTTTTTCGGCCAGACCATGAGGACGATTTCGTGATAAAACCGTAAAATATTTCAATTTTGAAGAAATGAGCTGTCACGGACGCTGTTTTCGGCAAAACACAAGAAAAGCCCCGTCCCGTTTCGCTGAGGCAGCGAGGGGGACGGAGCTTTTTTCGATTTCAGATGGGGCGTAATCCCATTACTTGTTGTAGACCTCTTCCTTCAGCAGGCCCTCGCTCCTGGCGACACAGATGCTGGCGACGGCATCGCCGACAACGTTCAGCGAGGTGACGAGCATCTCGATGGGGCGGTTGATGGCCAGAATGAGGGAGTAGGCCAGCAGAGCGCCGTCGTTGACGAAGCCCACGCCGGACAGGATGGTGAAGAGGATGACGGCACCTGCACCGGGAGCAGCCGGGGTGCCCACCGAGGCCAGCAGAGCCAGCAGGGCCACGACCACCAGCTGGCCGGGGGTGACTGTATAACCGGCGCAGCCCGCGATGAAGACGGTGGCGATGACCTGCATGATGGCGGTGCCGTCCATGTTGATGGTCATGCCCAGAGGCAGCACGAAGGAGGCGATGCTCTCATCCACGCCGAACTCCTCCTCGCAGACCTTGATGTTCAGGGGCAGGGTGGCGGCGCTGGACGAGGTCGAGAAACCGAACACAGCCACATTGGCGATCTTGCGGATGAAGGTGATGGGGTTCAGCTTGGCACCCAGAGCGATCACCAGCGGGTAGGCCACCACCAGGAAGACCAGCAGCAGGATCACCGTGACCACCACATAGACCAGTGCCGGCTTGAGGTAGTTGATGCCGTAGATGGCAAAGGTGCGGGTGAGCAGCACGAAGACGGCAAAGGGAGCAAATTTGCTGACGATGAAGTTCAGGAAGACGACCACCACGTCATTCACCTCGCCCAGCAGGCGGCGCAGGGTGGCGGTGCGGCTCTCGCCCAGCGCATTCATGCTCAGGCCGGTGGCCACTGCCAAGAAGACGGCACTCAGGACTGCACCATTGCTGCCAAAGGCCGTGATGATGTTGGAGGGGATGATGTTCAGCACCACGTTCAGCGGGTTCGAGCCGGTGGAGCCGGTGGCCTCGGTCAGGCCCTCGATGTGGGTGTTGAACAGCCCCATCGAGAAGGTGATGTAGCCCACGCTGCTGGCCAGCAGCAAAGCCAGGAAAGAGCACAGCAGGAACCAGAACAGGGTCTTGGCCGAGATGCGCCCCATGGTGCGGGTGTCGGCAATGCTGCCGATGGCCAGCGCGATGGAGGTGAACACCATCGGGACGATGACCAGCTGCAGCGCCTTGATGAAGAGCTGGCCGATGATATAGAAGATGCCGAAGGAGCGCTCTGCACCCTCTGCGGTGATATCCTGGAACAGGAGATCGTTGATCGTGGTCCAGATCTCACTCTTCCCGCCGGAGATGAGGCTCTCGCGCAGGAACATGAAGGCGAGGCCAGCCGCCAGGCCGCAGACCAGCGAAATGGCCATTCGTTTTGCTAAAGACATACCAGGTTTTTTCGTTTCCATAATACCTTTCCTCACAATCCTTGGTGATACCGGGCCCAGGCCCGCACTTTGTCTATCCTATCATAAGCCGTTCCCCGCTTCAAGAAAAAAATAGACCAAATGCGGCATTTTCTTGCAATAGTCATACTTTTAAGGCGCTGACCGCAAAAAAACACCCGGAAGAAGCTCTTCCGGGTGGGAACACTTATGCCTTGAACTTGAGCAGCGGCACACCGATGGCGGTGTCGCCGGAGGCCACGACCGACATTTCGGACAGGTCGTCGCCGTTGGTCACGATGATGGCCGTTGCCGTGGGATGACCGGCGGCGCGGATGGCGTCGAGGTCGACCTTGAGCAGCGGGGTGCCCGCCTTGACCTTGGAGCCTTCCTTCGTCAGAGAGGTGAAGCCGTTGCCCTTCATCTCCACGGTATCCATGCCCACATGGATGAGCAGCTCAATGCCGTCATCGCTCATCAGGCCCACCGCGTGCAGGCTTTCGGGCACCTGAGTGACGGTGCCGTCAAACGGTGCGTAAACGGTATCCCCGGTGGGTTCGATGCCGCAGCCGCCGCCCAGAATGGCCGATGCGAACGTCTCGTCCGGCAGCTCCTCCAGCGGGATGACCTTGCCTGCCAGCGGCATCATCACCGTCTTCTTTTCGCCCTTGAATTTCGTCTCGGCTGCACCCTTGCCGCCGAACAGCTTATCAAAAAAGCCCATATCATTGCCCTTCTTTCTGCGCTGCACACAGCGCGACCTTCATCTGAATAAAGATATCATACTGTGCCGGAAATTGCAATCCGCATCCTGCACAAAGAGACGGACCGATGTTTGACACTTACAGCAGGGCCAGCAGGCCGTCGATCTCCTCCATCCGGGTGGCCCAGCTGGTGGCGATGCGCACCACGGTGTGGGTGTCGTCGAACTTCTCCCAGAAGCCGAATTTGGCCTTGCCCTCCAGCGCCGCCAGCTGCTCGTTGGAGAAAACGATGAAGATCTGGTTGGTGGGCGAATCCAGGAAGAAGCGGTAGCCCTTGGCGGCCAGCCCCTGCTTCAGGGCATTGGCCGTGGCGATGGCGTTCCGGCTGATGGTCTGGTACAGGTCATCCGTGAAGAGAACATCGAACTGAAGCCCCAGCAGGCGGCCCTTTGCCAGCAACGCGCCCTGCTGCTTCACCATGGTCATGAAATGCGCCGGCGCCCCATGAGGGAAGACGACGGCCTCGCCGCAGAGGGCACCCACCTTGGTGCCGCCGATGTAGAAGACATCCGCCAGCCGGGCCAGGTCGGGCAGGGTGACGTCCGTGCCCTCCGCCGCCAGACCGTAGCCTAGGCGGGCACCGTCCACGAAGAGGGGCATGTGGTACGTCTGGCAGACGTCGTGCAGTGCCTGCAGCTCGGCTTTGGTGTAAAGGGTGCCGTACTCGGTGGGGTGGGAGATGTACACCATGCCGGGGAAGACCATGTGATCGTGGTTGCCGTCTGCGTAGAAGGTGGCGCAGAAGTCGCGGACGTCGGCAGCGTCCAGCTTGCCGTTCTTGTGGGGCAGGCCCAGCACCTTGTGGCCGGTGTACTCGATGGCCCCGGCCTCGTGGCCGTTGACGTGGCCCGTGGAAGCTGCCACGACCCCTTCCCACCGGTGCAGCATCGACGCGATGACGATGGCGTTGGTCTGGGTGCCGCCGGAGATGAAGGTCACATCCGCTTCCGGGCAGGCACAGGCGACGCGGATCTTCTCCCTCGCGCTGGCACAGTAGGGGTCGGTGCCGTAGCCGGACACCTTTTCAAAGTTGGTCTCCATCAGCTTTTGCAGGATGGCCGGATGGGCTCCCTCGCAGTAGTCGTTCTCAAAGTAAAACATCGTGTTGTTCTGCATCCTCTCTATAATAGGTAACTTTATGATATGCTTTTGCAGCGGAAATGTCAAACAGCAAAACCCGGCCCGCGCTCGCACCGTTCCGCTTTTTGTGCTATGATCGGGGCAGGCTCTGCGGCATTCGGCACCTGTTCCCGACTCCTTTGCTGTTTCTTAGCCGCCGGTGTGGTATACTTTGAACACCGAACGAATATCCATCCGAAAGGAGACATTTCTATGAGATCTTCCACCCGCAGGCACGATGCGCTGGTGATGCTGTCCGGCATCACGTCGGCCTTTCTGGTGGTGTCCGGCATTCAGGTGCTCAGCGGACGGATCGACGGCGTAGCCTCCATGGTCTTCGTGCTGGCCGTCTTTCTCATCTCGATGTATACCGATGGTTATCTGTGGGGTCTGGCCGCCTCGCTGCTGTGTGTGCTGGCGGTCAACTTTGCCTTTCGCTCGCCCTACTTTGCCTTCAACTTCACCCTGCCGGAGAACCTGTTCTCCGCGCTGGTGATGCTGGTCGTCTCCATCATGACCAGCACCCTTACCACCCGCATCAAGCTGCAGGAGCAGCTCCGGATGGAGAGCGAAACCGAGAAGATGCGCGCCAACCTTCTGCGCGCGGTCTCCCACGACCTGCGCACGCCCCTCACCTCCATCTACGGTGCCTGCTCCACGGTCATTGAAAATTATGACTCGCTGGCCAAAGAGCAGAAGTTAAAACTTCTCGGCGAAGTCTGTTCGGACGCCCAGTGGCTCAACCGGATGGTGGAGAACCTGCTGTCAGTCACCCGGTTCGACACCGGCACCGTCTCGGTGCAGAAGACCCCCACCGTGCTGGAAGAGCTGATCGACACCGTGCTGGTGCGGTTCCAGAAGCACTACCCGGACGTGAACGTCACGGTAGACCTGCCCGACAGCTTCGTGGTCATCCCAATGGACTCGATGCTCATCTCGCAGGTGTTGATGAACCTGCTGGAAAACGCCGTGCTCCACGCCGAGGGAATGACCAAGCTGACCCTCCGGGTCTTTACGCTGGGCGACCACGCCATCTTTGAAGTCTCGGATGACGGCTGCGGCATCCCCAAAGAGCGGCTGAAAGGGCTATTCACCCGGATGCTGCCCGCCGACGACACGGCCAGCCCCGGCAAGCACGGCATGGGCATCGGCCTTGCGGTGTGCGCGGCCATCGTCAAGGCCCACGGCGGCGAGATCAAGGCCGAGAGCCGCCCCGGCGAAGGCACCACCATCCGCTTCTGGCTGGAGACCGAATCCACGGACGAATCCACTGATCTGGAGGAAAACATCTGAAATGAGCAACAACAAATTCAAGATCCTCATCGTTGAAGACGAACCCACCATCTGCAGCTTCATCTATACCCTGCTGGACACCAACGGCTACAAGACCTATGTGGCCCCCACCTGTGAGCTGGGCAAATCCATCTTCACCTCCTACCTGCCCGACCTCATCATCCTGGATCTGGGCCTGCCCGACCGCGACGGCCGCGAGCTCATCCACTATGTGCGCCAGAAGTTCATGACGCCCATCATCGTGCTGTCGGCCCGCACCACCGAGGCGGACAAGATCGAAGCGCTGGACCTTGGCGCAAACGACTACATCACCAAACCCTTCAGCACCGGCGAGCTGCTGGCGCGAGTACGGGCCGCACTGCGGCTCAACCGCTTCAGCTCCAACCCCACCGGCGTCTTTCAGGCACAGGACCTGCTCATCCAGTACGAGCGGCGCAAGGTCTATGTGGGCGGGGAGGAGATCAAGCTGACCCAGACCGAATACAACATCGTGGCGTTCCTTTCCCAGCACGCGGGCCGTGTGATGACCTATGCGGCCATT
>OQWI01001040.1_pt1 | contig 12406 bp, 8 predicted proteins | sample 1691551 | NCBI WGS metagenome assembly OQWI01 (sample SAMN03418259, study PRJEB22391) | human gut metagenome | biome: human-gut; feature: organic feature; material: feces | host: Homo sapiens | place: Tanzania | collected 2013-01
TTCTTGTACTACTTTATCTGTCTTATGTAAATCTTTTCAAAGAACTCTTTCTTTTACTATCTCGAACTCTTCATTATCTCGTTTTGCTTGAGGTCTCGTTCGTTCTCGAAAGCGGATGCAAAGGTATGACTTTTTCTTGAACCACCAAAACTTTTGGCAAGAAAACTTTATATATTTACACTTTTCATAATGATTGTTGATTTGTATCAATCTTTGCTCTGTGTACGCAAACACATATACATTATTATAATATATAAGAAGACATTACACTTAATCAAGAATCAACAAAAGCAACCAATAACATTAGTCATCCCATACTTGCGACTGGCCACCCGAATAAGCTTCTTCTTGTTCTGCATCGCTCATATTGCCACTACTGATGCTAATCTCGTAGCCACCACCTTCCGAATCACAGACCTGGTTTACTGTTCTAGATGTTGTATTGAGCACAATGTCGCCATGAAAGTTAATGATTTCAATATTTGGATTTGAATACAATTTCTTCATTGCTATAAATGTTTTAGTTTGTTTATAAATAGTTTTCTTATTATCTCACAACGAACTTCTTGCCAGCCTTGATGTACAAGCCAGGCATGAGACTACGGGCATCAACACGCTGACCTTGCAGATTGTATACAGCATCATCGCTCTCCACCACCCCACAGTTGATATTCTTTATAGAAGTGGCTTTACCATCGACAACTACACGCAAGGCAGATGTTGTAGTAGAATTAGGAATGACAAAGTAGGCACGGAAACCTTTGGTAATACTATTAGCCTTAGCCTTGAATAGAGTGTTGTTAGCACCAAGGTAAGCTGCGTAGCTTTTAGAATTGTTAATATCCTGAGTGATGTCCACCTTATTATATATACCCTTAAAGGCGAAACCATCAAGTGTGCTTACGGCAGAAGCCTGGGCAGCATTTTCTGGCTTAATACTTACATTATAAAATTCATACTTATCGTCAGCTTTAACCTCCGACGGCATAATCAAGTAAGGCACGGCTGCCTTAATACCTTCAGCAGTCTTGTTGTCAAACATCAACGTATTGCCTTTGCTTTCAGCATTAAGAGCAGCTATCCTAACATCCGTACCAAAAGCAGACTTAGCTTGGGCTGCAGACACATCGAACGGCAGACAGATTGTGTTCCAGGCACCTTTAACAAGTTTGCGGTTAAGGGAGATGTTTACATCAGATTTTGTCTCTATTGTGTTTTCTTCGGATTCGGAGAGAGAGATTGTGGGGAGGGAGACGTAAACGGTAATGGAGGTTACTCTTGGAGCACCCTTTGGACTAGTAAATGACACTTCTTGAGCATTACCCGTCCATTCAGCCTTTAAATTAGACACACTCAAATTTTCATCGCCTGTCAAATATTCCAAATATGAATCCCCTAAAAATTCAATCTTTTTTATGGTACCAGTTTGTACCGATATGGTAAAATCGCAACGTTTTTCGAAACTATATATGCCATATATATTTTTTGAAAATTTTATATTTTTACCAGAAATAGTAACTCCATCTTTCATAATACTATTGCCTGCGGCAATATCCTTACCAGCTACAAAGGGAACTGCTTTTCCCTCTGGCGCAAACGAACCTTTTTTGTAGATCTCTATTCTGTCTATACTAGCGTTGTAATCAGTAACTTTCAGTTTATAAACATTTCCTTTAGCTTGAGAATTTTCATTTATCCAAAAAGCTCTTAAACCATAAGCAATAACTTTTCCACTTACAGAAGTGTCACCAACAAATATATCCTGGGAAGCTTTATAAGAACCACTTCCTTTTACAACAATTCTTTCTACATCGAAATCAAATTTGGAGAAGGTTAGTGTGGCTTCAGGATTAAGCATCAAACAAGAGCCTGGACTATAATAATAATATCCACCCGATAGCGTAATAGCATTATTGCCATCGCCAAACGTTTGAGGCGGATTGGGAGTTTTATCCTTACCAGGGATTTTCCAACCACTATTATCAGCGAAATCCATGGTAATTTCTTGTGCTCTACTTGCAGTCCATACAATAGTTAGCAGCATGATTAATAACAATCTTAACAATTTTCTCATAATTTTAAGTTTAAGAATAATGTATTTTAATTAGTTCTTATTGGAATTTAATACTTGTATTGACTTATTTCTAATTGGTTTTCAATAGATTTTAAGCGCACAAAATTAGTACTTTATTTTCAAACAAGAATATAAGTAAGTGTTAATATGTTTAAAAAAGGATAAAATAGGAGAAATATACTTGGAAGTATGGAGCATATGATAAGAATATTCACTTTATATCCATAAGAGTTATAGACTTAAGCAATCAGTAAGTCAGCTCGTATTATCTATAATGCATAAAGTGATAGGCTAAAACAATTAAACCACATAGATTATTGGAATAAACATAATTAAAATCTCTATTCCGTGACACGGAATGGCCATTCGGTGACGTGGAACGCGCATTCCGTGACACGGAATGGCCGTTCCGTGTCACGGAATATAACTTTTAAATATTATATACGACCATTAAAATCATGCTTACCTATTATCAAATTCAGGCTATAGGTTGAGTGCACGGATATTTTTTGTAGTTTTCGAGTATAATATTGGAGGTTCAGGAGTTTACTTTTATTATTAATATGTTTTTGCTAACAGTTTGGTTATCAATATTTTAACTTTCAAGAAAGTTTACTTTAGCACTTACACAAAGGTAAAGTGAGTCGATATTGTTCGTAACTTTGCACCAGACAAAAAACAAAACCCAAACCTATGCTAAAGGCAAAAATTTTAACCCTATGCGCATCCACCTTATTTATAAGTGCAAGCGCACAGACTCCCAAGCTTGGAGTCGACCCAATTGAAAAAGTGATTAACGCTATGACTCTCGACGAGAAGCTAAACGTTCTCATCGGATCGGCAGGCAACGTAAAGAGCGATGCCACAGCAACAATCGGTTCTTCTGCCGAACTTGTTCTAGGTGCAGCCGGTCAGCTTAACGCAATTCCACGATTGGGAATACCCGCAACTGTTGTTGCCGACGGTCCTGCCGGACTTCGCATCAAACCCACACGCGAAGGCACATCCAAGACCTTCTACTGCACCCATTTTCCTATAGAGACTGTTATGAGTTCTACTTGGAATGTAGATCTTGTAGGACAGATTGGCGCAGCCATGGGTGATGAAGTAAAACACTATGGTGTAGATGTATTGCTTGCACCAGCCACCAACATCCACCGCAATCCATTGAACGGAAGAAACTTTGAGTACTACTCTGAAGACCCACTACTATCAGGCAAAATTTGTGCAGCAATGGTAAACGGAGTACAAAGCAATGGTGTAGGTACATCGCTAAAGCACTTTGCTCTTAACAACCAGGAGACCAACCGTACAAGCAACAACGTTATCGGCACTCCGCGTACATTCCGCGAGATATACCTCAAGCCATTCGAGATAGTTGTAAAGGAAGCACAGCCCTGGACAGTTATGACATCTTATAATAAGGTGAACGGCACAATGACCAGCGAGCGTAGCGACCTAATTACCGAGATTCTGCGCCATGAATGGGGATTCAAGGGAATGGTGATGACCGACTGGTTCGGTGGACAGCACGCGACATTGCAGATGGAAGCAGGCAACGACTTGCTTATGCCTGGCAAACTATCGCAGCGCGAAGAACTAAAGAAGGCTGTGCTCAACGGTCATCTCTCAATGGAGATTATCGACCGCAACGTTAAGCACATCCTCGAATACATCCTTAAGACACCACGCTTTAAAGGATATGTAGCCGACAACAATCCAGACCTTAAGGCTCATGCAGTAGTTACACGCAACGCTGCCCTTGAGGGAATGGTTTTGCTTAAGAACCTCAAAAATACGCTTCCTATCAAGAGCAATGTGAAGAATGTGGCAGTATTTGGCCGCACATCTTACGACTTTATAGCAGGTGGCACAGGTTCGGGCGACGTAAACCACGCATACGTAGTGAGCCTTATCGATGGACTAAAGAACGCAGGATTTAATATTGACAACTCGCTCAAGTCAAGCTACGAGGCTTACATTCCAGAGGCAACAGCCAAGATGCCTAAGTCTACAAGCCAGTTTGCAGCATTCCTTCCCAAACATCTCATACCAGAGATGGACCTCTCGAATGTAAATATGCAGAAGGTAGCAAAAGACAACGATGTTGCCATTATCACCATCGGTAAGACCTCAGGCGAGTTTGCCGACCGCTATATCTCAGACAACTTCAACTTGACAGCTGCCGAGAAGAAGATGATTAGCGACGTATGCACATCGTTTCACAAGGCAGGCAAGAAGGTAGTTGTTATTCTGAACGTATGTGGCGTTGTAGAGACAAAGAGCTGGATTGATGCTCCCGATGCTGTCATCACAGCATGGCTTCCTGGTCAGGAAGGTGGCAACTCGGTAAGTGACATACTTATTGAGATGATAACAATGACAATCCCTTACGAAAGTCTTGCTTCGTTCAACGAAACAGCAAGCCAGTGGCAGGTTGAGGGCGGTCAGTACACAGTTATGGTTGCCAAGAACGCAGCCGACATGAAGCCTCTTACATCAACAGTAAATATTGAGGGCAAGGTTACAGAGGCAGTACGTCCAAGCCTCTTGCCTGAGCAGAAATAATAAAGCACAAATAAGGAAGTGCCGAAATAAGCAATACGCAAGTTTTGGCACCCCCTTTCTAAAAAACTAAAGATAATTTTAATTTAAAAAATATATAAGGTATAGGTAAATTGTAACTGAAGAAGGATAAAATAGTAGATTGTAACAGAAAAAGAGTAAATTTGTAGATTGTAACTAAATAAGCAGTATTTGAGAGTTGAACCAATAACTACGAAAAGTTATAATTTAAACATATAAATCATTATACGTATGAGAAAATCATTTCTGACATTTATGCTTACACTACTCACCGGAGTATTGTTTGCACAACAACCCACAAGAGTAAACGTTGCCGAAGGTACACTTGAGGGCATCAACGAGTCGGGTATAAAAACATTCAAGGGCATTCCATTTGCCGCACCTCCAGTAGGCAATCTTCGTTGGAAGGCTCCACAGCCAGTAGAGAAATGGCAGGGCGTACGCCAAGCTAAAGAATATGGACCAAACCCTATGCAGGAGAATATCTTCGGCGACATGAACTTCGGCACGAAGAAGATGAGCGAGGACTGCCTGTATCTCAACATCTGGACTCCTGCAAAAGACATGAGCGAACATCTTCCTGTGCTTATCTACTTCAACGGTGGCGGACTGATGGCTGGCAGTGGCAGCGAGCCTCGCTATGCGGGCGACGCTATGGCACGCAAGGGCATCATCTCCGTGACAGCCAACTATCGCGAGGGCATCTTTGGCTTCTTCGCACATCCGCAGCTCTCGAAGGAGACATCCTATAAAGGCTCGGGCAACTATGGCTTCCTCGACCAGGTGGCTGCCATCAAATGGATAAAGGACAACATCGCAGCATTCGGCGGCGACTCCAACCGCATCACCATCGTAGGCGAGTCGGCTGGCTCTATGTCGGTAAGCGCACTCATGGCTTCGCCTTTGTGCCAAGGACTGTTTGCTCAGGCAATGGGTTCGAGCGGTTCGGTGATAGGTATGAAGAAGGTTGCCACTCTTAAGGAGGCTGAGACCAAGGGCTTGGAAATAACCAAGAAGATTGGCTGCAAGGACATCAAGGACCTGCGTGCCCTATCTGCCGAGGAACTGATGAAGAAGGCTAAAGTGAATAACATACCCACGTTCAATATCGACGGATATTTCTGGACAAAACAGCCTTATGATGTATTCGCCGATGGCGAACAGACTAAGGTGCCTTTGCTCATTGGAGGCAATAACCAGGAGATGAACGCCCTGTCCGTTCTCTACGGCAAAGCTCCCACGGTGGAGAACTTGAAGAATGCCGTAAAAACTACCTTCGGCGACGCTACCGACGAACTCTTCAGTCTTTATGGCCTCAACACGGATGCCGACGTGATGAAGCAGCCGGGCAATGATCTTGCTGGCGACCTCTTCCTCGACTACTCCACATGGAAGTGGGGCAACATGCACAAGCTCACAGGCGGTCAGCCCGTCTATCGCTACCGCTACTGTCATCCACGTCCCGATATGGTGTTGAAGGACAAGGTTGCAGGTTTGGCTGGCGGCGTTCAGGACAAGACATCCGACACTCCTGCCGCTCCCAAGAACATTGGTGCCGTACACTCTGCCGACATCGAGTACGCCATGGGCACATTGCCCACAAACCGCGTGTACGACTGGCAGCCGGAAGACTACGTCGTGTCCGACATCTTCAGCAACTACTATGTCAACTTTGTGAAGACCGGCAATCCTAACGGTCTTGGTCTGGTTGACTGGCCTACAACAAACGGAAAGTCCATCGCTCCCGTTCTTCAAATAGATGTGAACACATTTGTAAAGCAGAATCCAGATATGGAGAAACGATACGAGATTATGGACAAACTCTTCTGGAAGTAGAATTATAAAAAAATACGAAAAGTCATTCTTTATGGCATTAGCGTTGACATTGGTCTCAATAACCAATGTCGGCGCAATGCTACACCAAAAATCCGCTTAATTGCCTTGTTATTTTTGCAAAAGTTTGATTACTCTAATTTATTGCTGTATCTTTACCTTAAGCTATAATACTATCAGTTATGAGACAATCAGAAGAATGGACATTAATGTCATTGCATCAATGACTGGTCTGGCTAATGACGAAGTGGAAAGTCTGTGCCGACAATAAACAGAAAAAACAACAACTTTAAAAAAACAAAAGAAAATGAACACTACAATCAAAAAACTGAAGCGTATACTCTTCTCGCTTCTGTTGCCCGCTACAATCACAACAACCACTCCTTGCCAAGCACAAACCAACACAGCCCAACTGCCGCGCCAGCTACGTGTGGCATCCTACAACATACAGCATGGTGTGGGTATGGACCAAAAGCTCGACTACAAGCGCATAGCCAATGTGCTGGAAAACATCAATCCCGATGTTGTTGCCGTGCAGGAAGTAGATAGCATGACCCATCGCACCAACAACACCTACTCGCTTGGCGAAATAGCCGACCACATGCGCTACTATGCCTCGTTTTCTCCTGCCATCAGTTTCGATGGTGGCAAATACGGCATAGGCATACTGTCGCGCAAGCGTCCCATAAGAATAGAACAGCACGCATTGCCCGGACGCGAGGAGGCACGAACACTACTCGTGGCTGAGTTTGACGATTATGTGTTTGCCGCAACCCACCTCTCGCTCACCGAAGCCGACCTTATGGCATCGGCAAGCATCATTGAGAACGTTGCAAAGAAATACGACAAGCCGTTCATCATTGCCGGCGACCTTAACGCCCTGCCCGATTCGCCTTTCATAAAGCAGCTTGAAAAGAACTTCCACATATGCAACAACAAGGGCAAATCGTGGCCTGCCGACAACCCGCGAGAATGTCTCGACTACATTGCCGTATACAAAAACTATGGTGATGTGCGCCGACCGGGACCTGCAGAGAAAGGTTGGGAACAATACCGACCTTACATTGGCGAGCCTGCCGTGAAGCTTCACTCTGAAGTAGTGAACACTCTCGCCTCCGACCACCGCCCTATCTTTGCCGACATTGTGCTGCCTACACCCGTAGACAAGTTGCTCACCACGCAACCTTATCTGCAACTTGCCACGCCAACATCAATGAACGTGATGTTCCAAACCAATAGCGTGTGCTATTGTTGGATAGAATATGGCACCGACAAACAGCATACACAGCGTGCCCGCACCATACTCGACGGACAAGAGGTGTGCTACAACATCGAGAACAACATAAAGCTTGACAATCTGAAGCCAGGTACTCGCTACTATTATCGCGTGTGCGCAATGGAGATAATGTACAAGGGAGCCTACTCCAACCATTTTGGAGCCGACACACTACGCACACCCTTCTATTCATTCCGCACACCTGACGTAAATGACGAAGACTTTACATGCCTTGTCTTTAACGACCTGCACGAACACGCCGAGACACTTGCCCACCTTAAGCATCTTGCCAAGGACATCGACTACGACTTTGTGATATTCAACGGTGATTGTCTGCCCGAGCCACGCAACCGAGAACATGCAATTAGTATGATACACAACCTGGCAGATGAGGTAAACGGTGCCGAGAAACCTGTTATCTTCTTGCGTGGCAATCACGAGATACGCAACTTCTATTCGGCGGGAATGCACCATCAGATAGGCTATTACAACGACAAGACCTACAGCGCATTCACACGTGGCAATACACGCTTTATGCTGCTCGACCTTGGCGAGGACAAACCTGACTCAATACCTGTATATGGCGGACTGAACGACTTTACCCAACTAAGACTCGACCAAGTGCAGTTTATCAAGAAAGAATTGTCGAGTCGTGAGTTCAAGTCGGCACGCAATCACGTACTTATAAGCCATATACCCATATTCGGCAATACCGACAACTATCGTCCTTGCACAGATTTATGGGGTCCTATGCTAAGCCATGCACCATTCAATGTGGCACTTGCCGCACATACCCACAATGCCAAGTTCTATCCAAATGGTGTTGACGGATGCCGCTATCCGGTATATATAGGAGGCGGATACAATAAAAAAGACGCCACAGTGGCAGTGCTCACTTGCCGTAAAGGCAAGCTAAGCATGCGTGTATTGTCTGATAATCCCGACACACGCTGGACATTGAACGAATAGTAAAAGAGTTGCGTGCCTTGTCTATCTTGCCCGACGTAATGAGGTTGATTTCTACGAATAAAACAATAATAAGATGTCGTTTTTTTATAAATTTGCAGTATGATATACAGACTCGACAAAAAACGCTTAGTTTTTCCTAATCCAAGGCTTGGCGATTCGGATGGACTATTTGCCGTAGGAGGCGACTTGAGCACAGACCGTTTGCTGCTTGCCTACTCCAACGGTATATTTCCATGGTATTCCTTTCGCGACTGTCGTGAGATACATTGGTATTGCCCTATGAACCGCTTTGTAATATTCCCAGACGAGATACACGTGTCGCATTCTATGCGAACCTTCCTCAACCAGCATGCCGAACAATACACATGTACTATCGACAACGATTTTGATGGCGTAATACATAATTGTTCACAACTGCGCTACAACGAGCAGGGTGCATGGTTGGGCAAAGACATGATTGAGGCTTACACCAGGCTACACCAACAAGGATTTGCACACAGTGTAGAGGTGTGGGATGAGCATACCGACCAACTGGTAGGCGGACTATACGGTGTGGCTATAGGCTCAAGCTTCTTCGGCGAGAGTATGTTCTCGCTTGTGCCTAACGGCAGCAAGATAGCCCTTATACATCTTGCAAGGTTTATGCAGCAGAATGGCGGCAAACTTATTGACTGCCAGTTTGAGACACCACATCTTAAGTCAATGGGTGGCCGACACATCAGCTACGACGAATACATGAAGATTGTGTCGTCCGACTATTAATATACAAATATATCATCGTCTTATTATTTAAACAAATATACACTAAGATATGTCAAACCAACAGACATCACTACGCGACCGCACCGACACAAAAATACGAGAGCCACAACGATTCAAAGTGATAATATACAACGACGACTTCACGACAATGGACTTTGTTGTGCACATTCTCAAGTCGGTGTTTTTTAAGTCTACTACCGAAGCAGAGGCCTTAATGCTGGATGTTCACCATCATGGCAGCGCAACCGTTGGCGTATACAGCTACGATATTGCCAAGTCTAAGGTGCGCAAGGCTACAATTATGGCCCGCGAGGCCAACTTTCCTTTGCGACTTGAATGCAAACCCGAATAGCATAGGGAACCATAATTTTAAAAGAATATACACTAACACGACATAACACACACAAGACTTTGAAAAATAGCAATTTCACAGCCTCAGCCATTAAGCGAGCAATAGAGTTGTGCGGCTCAATGCGACACGAGTTCCTTACACCCGAACACGTGCTATATGCCATAACCGAACAACTGCCCTTCTTCTACTCCTTATCCGAGATTAACGTCCAGATACAAGACATGCAGAACTATCTGCAAAAGACATTAGAACAAATGGAGAGAGTGCCCGACGGCGCACATTATTCCATAGAGGGATCCGAACAGTTTACACAGATGATGTCGTTGGCCATGAAGCAGGCGCAGAATGCCGAGGTCGACACCATAGACATTCCACATCTCGTGGCGGCTATGCTTATGCTCGACGACTCTTCTGCCGCATATATCTTGCACGACATGATTGGCTCATCGCAAGCACAGTTCTTTGAAGCCATGCTGTGCTATTACGATAACAACGAGTCTACTGATGAGCCTATTGACGAAACAGAGAAACTTGACTTCAACAACGCTCCTTGGCGACAGCTCGTTACTTGCCTTAACGATACATATACTCAGCACAATCCGCTAATAGGACGCAACGACGAACTGGAACGAACAATACAAGTGTTGTGCCGCAAAGACAAGAACAATCCACTACACGTTGGCGAGGCGGGAGTGGGCAAGACTGCTCTTGTATACGGACTTACTGCGATGATTGAGCGTGGCGATGTGCCCCAACGACTTAAAGGTGCCAAGGTATATATGATGGATATGGGCACTATGGTGGCGGGCACACAGTTTAGAGGCGATTTCGAAAAGCGCATCAAGCAGGTAATGGACGGCCTTTCTGCCGAGGGCAACACCATATTATATATAGACGAGATTCACAACCTTGTTGGAGCCGGACGCAATGGCGAATCGGCTCTCGATGCTTCGAATATGCTCAAGCCTTATCTCGAAAGTGGTGCCATACGCTTCATTGGCTCTACCACATACGAGGAATACAACCGATACATTGCCAAACAGAAGTCGCTCGTACGTCGATTCCAACAGATAGACATTCCTGAACCTTCGCTCAACGAGGCTGTGGCAATACTCAATGGGCTTAAAGGTAGCTACGAGAAGTTTCATGGCGTAAAGTATAGTAAGGGTTGCATAGAGCATGCTGTGGAGCTTACAGCCAAACACATTAGCGACCGCTTTCTGCCCGACAAGGCTATTGACCTTATCGACGAGGCTGGAGCCTATCGCGAAACTCATCCTCTAACTACACAGAAGCGACAAACTGTTGACAACAACCTGCTTAACAACATTCTTGCAAAGATGTGCAAGATTGATGCCGAGGCGCTTCGTACCCAACAGAACGACACATTGCTGACGCTTGCCAGCAATATGCGAGCACAGATATACGGGCAAGACAAGGCTATAGACAGCGTTGTAGAAGCTGTGCAAATGGCTAAAGCCGGACTAGGCGACGAGCTTAAACCTATGGCAAGTCTGCTGTTTGTAGGACCTACTGGTGTAGGCAAAACCGAGGTAGCACGCCAATTGGCTGCCCAACTGGGCGTTAAGCTCGTTAGGTTTGATATGAGCGAATATGCCGAGAAGCATGCCGTATCCAAGCTCATAGGCTCGCCTGCCGGATATGTGGGCTACGAGGATGGCGGACTGCTTACCGATGCCATACGCAAGACACCCAACTGCGTGCTGCTGTTCGACGAGATAGAAAAGGCACATAGCGATATATACAACATCTTTTTACAGATAATGGACTATGCATCGCTTACGGACAACCGTGGGCAAAAAGCCGACTTCCGCAACGTGGTTATCATACTCACATCCAATGCCGGTGCACAGCATGCGTCGCAAGCCAACATAGGCTTTGCCAGCAACACGTCAAAAGGCGAGGCTATGATGTCGCAGGTGAAGAAGACATTCAAGCCCGAATTCATCAACCGCCTTACCGACATCGTGGTGTTCAACGATATGGACAACCATATGGCACAACTTATACTCGATAAGTCGTTACGCCGACTTGCCGAAAAACTGCAACAAAAGAATGTGGAGCTTACAGTGGCAGACAGTGCCAAAGAGTTGTTGCTCGAAAAGGGCTTCACACGCGAATACGGAGCACGTCAGATAGATCGCACGGTCGACTCTATGCTAAAACCTCTGCTTATGCGCGAGATACTATTTGGCAAGTTGCGCAAAGGCGGAAAGACAAAGGCAGAAGCCCACAACGGCAAGATTGTGCTAACTTGACATTACAAAACGATAAAAAGGTATCAAAAATTAAGATTTAACAACACTTTAAAAACGGCATATCGTTTGCAGTAAATAAAAAAAAATGTATCTTTGCAGTGCCAACCTCAAACAAGAGGCATGGCTAAAAAAGTATATCATAATTTATATAAACATAAATAATTAAAGCTTATTTATTATGGCATTTTTAAGTAACGAAAAACTCTTGATCGTCGGTGCAGGCGGCATGATTGGTTCAAACATGGTACAGAGCGCTCTTATGCTCGGTCTTACTC
>OQWI01001044.1_pt1 | contig 12343 bp, 9 predicted proteins | sample 1691551 | NCBI WGS metagenome assembly OQWI01 (sample SAMN03418259, study PRJEB22391) | human gut metagenome | biome: human-gut; feature: organic feature; material: feces | host: Homo sapiens | place: Tanzania | collected 2013-01
AAGAAAAGCTAAAGGAGTTATTGGAGAGGATTATGTCAAAGTTTCAGCATGATGTAATGTTGCGGATCGTAAAGATTGTGAATGTTCTGATGATCGAGTTGCCGTTTGCGGCCTGCTGGTTCCTGTACTACTCGCACCAGACCTATGCAAATCTGGCATGGAAGGGTCATCTGGCGATTTTAGGCCTGTTTTTTATCCTGTACATTGCACTAGGCAAAATCTACGATGCATTTTGGATGTCGATGCAGAGGGTCTCGGAGCTGGTGTACGGCCAGATCCTTGGCGCGATGGCAACCGATGGCATTTTGTACATCGTGATCTGCCTGATGTCGGCAAAGCTCTGCAACTTGTTGCCGGGCATTGCGGCAATTGTAGGGCAGCTGGTGATGGCTGCGATTTGGGCATCTTGTGCACATAAATGGTACTACACGACCTTCCCGCCGCAGAAAACTGCGGTGGTCTACGATGTGCGACACGGTATGGAAAAGCTCATCAACGAGTACGGCCTGAGCCAGAAGTACGATGTGCAGGTCACCCTGAGCGTGTCGGAGTGCTTGGCAGATCTGAGTATTCTGGACGGTATGGAAACGGTTTTTGTCAGCGGCGTCCACAGCCATGAGCGCAACATTATCCTGAAGCACTGCGTAGGAAAGGGCATCAATATGTTCGTCATTCCTCGCGTAGGTGACGTTATTATGAGCGGCGCATGGCCGATGCACATGTTCCATCTGCCGATGCTGCGGGTCGGTCGCTACATGGCAAGCCCGGAGTTCTTGTTCATCAAGCGTGCGATGGATATTGTGATCTCGCTGGTGGCACTGATCATCCTGAGCCCGTTGTTCCTGATTACGGCCATTGCAGTCAAGTCCGATGGTGGTCCCGCCTTCTACAAGCAGGTTCGCCTGACCAAGGATGGCAAGCAGTTCGAAATCTTGAAGTTCCGCTCCATGCGCGTGGATGCAGAAAAGGATGGCGTGGCACGTCTTTCCACCGGCGACAAGGATGACCGTATTACAAAGGTCGGTCACATTATCCGCGCCTGCCGTCTGGACGAACTGCCTCAGTTGCTGAACATTCTGAAGGGTGATCTGTCTGTTGTTGGCCCCCGCCCGGAGCGCCCGGAGATCGCCGCACAGTACTGCGAGGAGATGCCGGAGTTTGCACTGCGGCTTCAGGCAAAGGCTGGTCTGACTGGTTATGCGCAGGTGTATGGCAAATATAATACCACCCCCTACGATAAGCTGCAGATGGATCTGATGTATATTGCACATCCCAGCCTGATCGAGGATTTGAAAATTATGCTGGCAACCGTAAAGATCCTGTTTATGCCTGAAAGCACCGAGGGAGTTTCTGAGGGGCAAACCACTGCTATGAGTGGAGAAAACCACTAAATATCGACGGTTTCGTACATTTTGAGCTGCTAAAAATTGGAAGAAATTCCAGAGTGGAGTCAGGCATAAATGCAGCTCTTACAGTAGCGTTAAGCAAGAAAGTCGGCAGATTGCCCTATATAGGGACGATATGCACTCCTGATAGTGCAAAATGCCGAGAATCCGAGCGTGAGCAAAGGCAAAACGAGGTCGATTCGAGGCTTTTACGCCCCCCAAAAAGCACATTTATGGATGCGACGGTAGCTCGTGGGTTTATGTCTGATTGCACCATGATGGTATTACCGGCACTGCGGTGACTTTCACATAGCGGTTTCGGGGCTGCCCGGTGAGATTGCGATGATAGCATCATCTACGATTTCATCTTGGTCTTGGAGATAACAAGGCGGCTGTGAGAATCTCATGCTCACGGAGATGCTCATTCGTGCGGAGGTGATCTATCATAAGCAAGGGAACTACCGTAGCGTCAAAAATGGCGGCACTGACTGCTGCTGTACTATAAAACATTTTTAAAGGTGAGGAAAATGTGTAACAAAAAGGCTGTTATTATTGGCGGAAGCAATGGAATCGGATTGGCAATTAGTAAGAAGTTGCTTGATTGCGGATATGATTTGGAGGTTTGTGATCGCATGCCACCCGAGGAGGGGGTACTTGAAGAAACAAAGGTGACTTATCACTTTTGCAACTTGATGGATTTTGATGAGGATTTGTATCAGAAGCTTGCGCAGGATCAGGATGTTGAGCTTCTGATGGTTACAGCGGGAATTGGACGAATTGCGGATTTTCAATATCATCACATCGCAGAAATCGACAAAATGCTGACGGTGGATGCTGTGAGCACCATTAAGATTTTCCGCATTTTCTACGAGAGAATCCTAGGCAAAAAAGATTTCTACTCAGGCGTGATGGGAAGTATCTCGGGTTGGATGTCCTCTCCTAGCGCGTCGGTTTATGCTGCGGCGAAGGCAGCGACTGTCCGATTTGTAGAATCGGTAAATATTGAACTAGAGGCATACGGTTCAGCAAACCGTATTCTTGATGTTTCACCGGCATCGTTTAAGGGAAGTAGATTTTACGGTGGTAAAAACGACTTAACAGAAACAGAGTCGCTTGCAAGCGATATTGTAAGACACCTTTTTGCCCGTGATGTTCGATATATTCCGAATTATGAGGAAACATTCAAGGGCGTTCTTGAACGGTATCATAATGATCCACATGAATACGGGCTACACAGTTATCAGTATAAGAAGGAGTCTGGAAGGCTCGACAACACAAAAAGGGTGAAAATTGGGTACCTTTCCGGGACATTTGACCTTTTTCATGTGGGACACCTTAACCTGCTTAAGCGTGCAAAGGAACAGTGCGATTATTTAATCGTAGGCGTACACGGCAGCGGTGCATGGAAAGGGAAAGAAACATTTATTCCACTTGAGGAGCGCAAAGCAATTGTCGGCGCCTGTAAATATGTGGATAAGGTGGTGGATTCCTGCAAGGAGGATTCGGATGCATGGAATCTATGGCATTACGATCGCCTTTTTGTGGGTTCTGATTATAAGGGAACGGAACGCTTCAATCGTTATGAGGAGTATTTTAAGGATAAGGGCGTTGAAATAATTTATTTTCCTTATACGAAGAGTACGAGCAGTACACAGATAAGAAATGCAATTACAAATGAGGCGAAGAAATAAGAAATTGATTGTGTATCTGCTGAGAACGCTGGAAATCAGCACCAGTCAGATTAAGCGTGATTCGGATGATGCAAATGCAGGCGATGGTGAAAGAAAAACTTCACGTGGGGAAATCAATAATGATCCGCAGTAACAAGTAGAGAGTGGGAAGGAATGTAGGTACTTATGAGTGTTGGAGAATACAGAGAATACTCCGTTCTCATGTCAGTATATCATAAAGAGAATCCGGAGTATTTGAGGCAAGCAATTGAGAGCATTCAGGCGCAGACATTCCCCACGAATGACTTCGTTTTAGTGTGCGACGGTCCGTTGAATGATGCTTTAGACGCGGTAATTGATACAAAGCAACAGGAGATGGAGACCACGCTGAATGTTGTTCGACTCACAAAGAACGGTGGGCTTGGCAATGCACTGAATGAGGGTATCAAGTACTGCAAGAATGAACTGGTTGCCCGAATGGACAGCGATGACATCGCATACCCGGATCGCTGTGAAAAACAGATTGCTGTGTTCAACGCACATCCGGAAGTTAGTATTTGCTCCGGCATTGTGGAGGAGTTTACAACTAATCCGTGCATCGTTGATACGAAGCGGGTGCCGCCGGAGACGAATGCAGAAATCGTAGAGTTTGCAAAGAAGCGTAATCCATTCAATCATCCCTGTGTGATGTATAAGAAGACCACGGTCGAGGCAGTGGGCTCGTATCAGGATTTTTATTTGCTGGAAGATTATTACCTCTGGCTTCGGATGCTGATGGCAGGACATCAGGGTTACAACATTCAAGAGCCACTGCTCCATATGAGGGCAGGCTCAGATATGTATTTGCGTCGTGCCGGCTGGAAATACGCTAAGACGCAGGCGAAGCTGTTCAAGTTTATGAAACAGCAAGGCTTCATTGGAAACGGTCAGTACTTAAAGAGCTGTGTGATTCGTAGTGGCTCGGCGTTAGCTCCGAATTGGCTGCGAAAGTTTATGTTTGAAAAATACTTGAGAAAAAATAAAGAAGATTAATGAGATGCTATAAATGGAGAGAGAAAAGATGGCCAAAGAGAAAAAAATAGCAGTCGTGCTAGGGTGTAATATTCATTGGGCACCATATTACTATAGATACGAAACTTTGCTACAAAAAGAAGAACTGGATTTTGATTTAATAATTTGGAATAGAGAGAATATTCAAGAAGAATGCCATGCAAAACACATTTATGAATACAAGGAGCGAGATAAAAGCTGTAGCAATGACCCAAAAAAAATAGTGAAGTTCTTTGGATTTTCTGCCTATGTAAAGAGCGTTATTAAGAAAAATAAATATACAAAAATAGTATTTTTGGGGTTACAAGGATGCGCCGCAACATTGAATGCATGGTTTTATACACATTCCTATAAGAATAAGTATTATTTGGATATTAGGGATTACCACTATGAATGGTTTTACCCGTACTATGTTTTAGAAAAAAGCATAATTAAAAATGCGTGGTATACAGTTATTTCGTCAAAAGGATTTAAAAGATTTCTCCCTCAAAACGATTATGGCTATATTCATAATATAGATCCACATATGGATGAAATTGTAAAAGCGGCGGGTGATATATATCGAGAAGAGGGCCCTATAAGAATAGGTTTTATTGGAAACGTAAGATACTACAATGAAAATGTGAAACTATTAGAGATACTAAAAAATGATGAGCGATTTGTTGTTGAGTATTTTGGCGCAGGAAGTGAAGATATCCAGGAATATTGTAAACAAAATGGTATTCATAATGTAAAATTCAAAGGGCGCTTTCAACAAAGTGAAACGGCTCAATTATACAAAGAAGTTGATATTATTAACAATATTTATGGTAATTCTTCTATGGAAACCACAACTGCATTGTCTAATAAACTTTATTATGCGCTTTGCCTGTATAAGCCGATTATTGTATCGGATAATACATATATGGAAAATTTGTGTGAACAATACAGGATTTCTATTACATTTAAAGATGATGAGAGTTTTGCAGACTATATCCATAAATGGTATTGCGAATTTAGGACAAACTTGCAAGACAGAAAAGATAAATTTGATGAGTTGTGGACAATGGTATTGAAAGAAGATAAAGAAGCAATGCAGCGGTTTGAAGATTTCATCGCAGAAGAGGATTAAAAGGCAATATGCAAAATATCTGTCTAAAAAATCAATCTCAAGTTCGCTCCTTAACGATAACGTGGGTGATATTTGAGATATACACAGTAATATATACTATTTCGCCGTCATATACGAAAGCACTGGGACACCCCATATATAGATTAGCCTCAATGCTGGTCTTTGCTTTCGCAATAGTATCATATGGAAGAGGTTCGAGGTTTGTTTCAAAGAATCTATTTGTCTTTTTTTCAACTTTATTGCTTACACGAATACTTCCGTTTGCAGCAAATGGAGAAATGGATAGATATATTATTGAGATAATACAAATTTATATTCCATTGATTGCAATTTCATTTGTAATGGGAAATAACAGAGATAAGCTTGAAAGTATTATATCCATAATGATTGTCACATCCGTGATAATATGTATTTTTGGTATAGTTGAAGAAGTCACAAGATTTAATGTATTTTCACTTGTTGAGAATTATGCATTTGCAAACCCACGTTTGGGTAGTATAAGCACAGAAAGATGGGGCATCTATAGAATTGAACAAGGATTTAATACATCTTTGACATATGCCATGTATTTGCAGATGTGCTTTGGATTAACATTTTATAGAATAATTCGTGCACCGAAAAAAGGATTTTATTTTATTGCGGCGTTGCTTCAAATTGCTAATTTGGTATTAACAATGTGTAGAGGCATACTACTTGTTTTTATTGTTCAGGTTTTTTTGCTTGTAATATTGAATAGAAAGCAATTTGACTTGAAGAGAGTTTTGGTAGTTCTTTTAGCGGCCATTTTGTCAATAACTGTGGCGATACGAATGATTCCAGCGTTGTTGGATGCGTCCACAATGGTTTTTCAGTCGGCAATTTCTATCGTTACAACCGGAAGCGGCGGTGCAAATGATGATGATTCTATTTCGCAAAGAGAAGGTTATCAGGCTGTTGCATATGAAGCTTTGAAAAATCCTCGGAATGCTATCTTCGGTGTTGGCGAATATGGATTAAGAGAAATGAGAACTATCGATAATAACTGGCTTGCCGTGATGTCAGCATATGGAATATTAGGCATGATAGGGTTTGTTTTCATTTTAGGAGCTCCAATATTGAAATCAATTTCGGAAATTAGAAAAAGAAGTGGGACACCGGAGAACATAACCTTTTATAAATGCATGTTTTGTACCATACTTGCATATGCAGCGGCGTTGTTTACTGTTGCACAAATGGAAGAGGTAAGAACATTCTATATTCTTTGGGGGCTAACTCTCTTCTACAGCAACAATGAAATCAAATATAGAACCTGAGTATTGTTGAGGAGAATAGAGATACATGGGAAAGACAGCAATTGTTGTTTTGAATTTTAATGATGTAGAGACGACAAAGACATACATAGATAAAATCGGCAACTATTCCATTTTACATCGAATAATTATAGTTGATAATTGCTCTACAGATGGATCTTATGAAACATTAAAAAAGTATGAATCAGAGAAGATTAAAATAATACAAACAGACTGTAATAGGGGGTATGCATCTGGAAATAACTATGGTTTGATGTATCTTTTAAAAATGGAACCAGATTTGGATTATGTGATTATTTCAAATCCGGATATTATAATTGAAGAAAAGTCAATTGCAACTCTAGTACAAGCCTTAGAAAACTCTCCAAATTCTTTCGCAACATCTGGCGAAGTTTATACAGTGAATGGTTTAAGAACAGGTGGATTCAGATACAAGTTGCCTACAACTAGAATGTTGTTTCTTGAGTCAAGTCCTATCCTAAGGAGAGTAGCATGGAAGTGCTTTAACTATGGAAGAAGGTATGTGGATGATCATGAATCAAGGGTTGGAGATAAGTTGATGACGGAGGCATTGCCAGGATGCTTCTTCGTTGCTGATTTCTCTAAATTTAAACAGCTTTCATTCTTTGATCCGGATACGTTTCTATACTATGAGGAGGATATCCTCTTTTCAAAAGCTAAAAGGCGGGGGTTCGATTCATTTGTTGTAAAAGATGTGACTCTAGTCCATGCTGAAGGTGTAAGCATCAAAAAAAATATTAAAGCGTGGAGTAAACGTGAGAGGATGCTGGAAAATAGTTGCACAATATATATGAAAAAGAGTTTGAATGTTTCTAACGCTTTAATAAATGTCTATAAAATATGGAATAGATTGTTTACACTAGAGCGTTACTTAAATATGAAATTTAGGACAAAGTACAACTAATAAGTAGAAACGCCGAAATTCAATGTTAAGAGAGGACAAAATGCAAATTAAGTCAAAAGCTGTTAGTGCAGGCATGGGGTATACATTGGGTAATATACTCATCAAGGGCATAAATTTTCTTACAGTTCCAATATTTAGCAGGATGATGTCCACTGATGAATTCGGTGTTTACAATGTGTTCTTGTCATATGATGCAATTTTATCAGTGCTGATTGGAATGGCTTTACATAGTAGTGTGAAAAGCGCAAATATTGAATATAAAAAGAAAATAGATGAATATGTTTCGTCTGTTTCTTTGATATATATTCTTAATGCTTGCATTTGCTGGATTATCGCAGCCATTGGAGCACATTATTTTTCATCATTATTAAACATTCCGTTTGTGGCCGTGCTTCTTTTAGTCGCATTTAGTACATCAAGCGCAATTATACAGTTATATAACGAAAAAATTAGTCTGCAATATGCCTATAAAAATTACCTAAAAGTTGCTTTTACTAATTCTATTGGGAATGTTTTTATTTCACTCGTTTTAATAAAAACGTGCTTTTCAACGCATAAGGATATCGGAAGAATAATCGGAGCAACTATAACAGTGCTGATTATCGCACTATGGATTTTATTTGACTTTTATCGAAAATCAAAACCGAAGTTTTCCAAGAAATACTGGAGCTTTGGAATTAAGTACTGTCTGCCAATAATTCCACATGGAATTGCTCAAACGCTTTTAGGACAGTTTGATAGAATTATGATTGCACAAATGGTTAGCGTTAGTGCAGCAGGAATTTATAGTTTGGCTGGAAATATTAAACTTATTTTAACAGTTATCTCAACATCGATTTCTTCTTCATGGAGCACATGGTTCTATGAGAAAATCGAAAAAGGTGATAGCAGAGAAATTCAAATGCGGGCAGGGCAGTTGGTGTCCGTATTTACCATTTTAACACTTGGACTAATAATGATTTCTCCGGAAATGATTGATGTTCTTGGTGGAACAGCGTATGCAAGTGGAAAGTATGTTGCTGTTCCTATGATATGCGATGCTTTTGTGCTATTTTTATACAATACAATAGTGCCCAGCGAGTATTATAGTAAAAAGACGATTTATATTATGCTTGGAACATCAGTTGCGGCAGTGTTGAATGTCATTTTAAATTATATTTTTATTCAAGTATTTGGCTTTGTAGCTGCAGCATATACAACACTAGCGGCATATATTGTATATTTGATTCTTCACTTAGTTATATCAAAAAAGCTAATGGGATATTTTATTGTTACTCCGAAAGTTTTACTTCTCAACGCGTTTTTGGTTTTTACGACGTCTGTGATTGGATTGTATTTTATCGACAATATTGGAGCTCGCTATATACTTGGAATATTAATTGAAATGTGTGTGTTGGTAAAAACCATTTATGACATGAAGAAAGCGAGATGAAAAAAATGGAATATGCGGAAAAGATTAAGGGATATCTTCTACGTTTCCTTGAGGAAAAGAAGTATTCTTCTGTTAAGAGAAATAAAAAAATATGGGTATTTGGAGAATGGTTTGGTAAGCGTTGTAACGACAACTGTTTATTTTTAGCTAACTATATTGTTCAAAACGATCCTTCAATTAATGTGTACTGGGTGGCGTGTAAGGATGCTGATTTGGCGCTACTAAGTGATAAAGTCAAGATTCTTGAATATGACTCTACATCATCGCTGGAAATATTTAAGCGAGCTGGCGTAGTGTTTATGAATCAAGGATACATTGACTTTTCGTCAACTGGATACAACTACTTTAGAGGTGCAGTGACTGTTAATCTTTGGCATGGCGTTGCGTGGAAGAAGATAGGATACGATGCTTCAAAGAAAGGTGGGTTGCTTCACGAAATTAATACAAAGATCTATGATTACTTTGAAAAAACATCATTTTATTTATCTTTGTCAGGACGATACTCTAAAGTGTTAAAGTCTGCATTTCATACTTCAGATTCTCAAATAATATGCGCCGGATACCCAAGAAATAGTTATTTTTATTCTTCTGAATGGCTTAAAGAAAACAGAACGAAAATTTGTCAGATTATTTCAAATGAAACAGGTCTTTGTATATCTGACAAAACTAGAATAATTGTTTATATGCCTACATTTAGGGATAGTTCCTCGTTATCGCATAATCTTGAAGAACTTTGCGAAGACAAGCTCTTTAGCCAATGGCTAATCGAAAATGATGTTATTATCGTTCAAAAAGCACATTTTGTCTCACAGCAAAGAAATGAACTTCAGAGAGAACGACGGCAGCAGCGTGTAATTACATTGAATGAACTTTATGCATTCGAAGCATTGGGTGCAGCAGATATTTTGATTAGTGATTATTCGAGTTGCTTCTTTGACTATTTGGTACTAAATCGACCAATAATCCATTTTATCTACGATTACGAATCTTACAAGAGGAAAGATAGAGGCATTTACTATGATAAGGAAGATGTCGTTTGTGGTAAGGTGGCACAATCGATTGATGAGTTAAAGCAAGTGATTCAGTCGTATTACATTGACTCTAACGAAGATGCAGCGTTAAGGAATCAGCGAAAGAAGGAGTTTATGGAGTTTGAATCGCCCAATTCGTGTAAAGAAATAGTTCAAGAGATATTAACGGAAAAATGATAAAGTGAAAATCTGAGGATATTGAGATGAAAAAAGTAATGCTCGTTTTCGGCACTCGCCCGGAAGCAATTAAAATGTGTCCGCTTGTTAATGAACTGAAGAAGCGCACAGAACTGGAAACTGTTGTTTGCGTGACTGGACAACACCGTCAGATGTTGGATATGGTTCTTGAGGCGTTTGATGTTACCCCTGATTATGACTTGTCCATCATGAAGGATAAGCAGACGCTGTTCGACGTAACTACCAATATTCTGAATAGCATCAAGGCTGTTCTGGAAAAGGAAAAACCTGATGTAGTATTGGTACACGGCGATACATCCACGACCTTCGTGACTGCATTGGCTTGCTTCTATATGCAGATTCCGGTGGGCCATGTAGAAGCTGGTCTGCGCACCTACAATATTTACAGCCCGTATCCGGAGGAATTCAACCGTCAGGCGGTTTCCATTATCAGTAAATTCAACTTTGCTCCTACAGACCTTTCTAAGCAGAATCTGCTGAAAGAGGGCAAAGATCCAGCCAGCATCTATGTTACCGGAAACACGGCTATTGATGCTTTGAAGACCACCGTACGGGAAACCTATACGCACCCTGAACTGGAATGGGCAAAGGACAGCCGTCTGATCATGATTACTGCCCATCGCCGCGAGAACCTTGGTGAACCGATGCGCCATATGTTTAAGGCAATCCGCCGTGTTATGGATGAGCATCCGGATGTGAAGGCAATCTATCCTATTCACATGAATCCCGCTGTACGCGAAATCGCAAATGAGTATCTGGGGGACGATGATCGCATACACATTATCGAACCGCTGGATGTACTGGATTTCCACAACTTCCTGAGCCGCAGTTACCTGATTCTGACGGATTCTGGCGGAATTCAGGAGGAGGCTCCTTCTCTGGGCAAACCTGTTCTGGTAATGCGTGATACCACGGAACGTCCGGAAGGTATTGCAGCAGGTACACTGAAGTTGGTTGGCACGGAAGAAGAAACGATTTATAAAGAGTTCAGCCGTCTGCTGTCTGATAAGGATGAGTATGAGACAATGAGCAAGGCAAGCAATCCGTATGGCGATGGACATGCCTGTGAGCGGATTGCGGATATTTTGGCAGAAAAACTCTAAGATTGCGGCCATGCGTCAGCATGGCTGTGCTGCTCAAGTATGCTACCTCTTCGTGGTGAGCAGTAGGCAACGAGAGACTCTCTCGGCTAAAAGTATATACACATTCGTTTATTCACTCTTTGGATGAGGATACAATTATATAATGGGAAAGTATTTTGGAACCGATGGCTTCCGTGGAGAAGCCGGTATTGATCTGACCGCTGACCATGCCTACAGGGTTGGCCGTTTTCTGGGCTGGTACTACAACGCTCTTCGTGAGCGCAACGGCAACAACGAACCTGCCCGTATTGTAATCGGCAAGGACACCCGCCGTAGCTCCTATATGTTCGAATACAGTCTGGTGGCTGGTTTGACCGCTTCCGGTGCAGACGCTTACCTGCTCCATGTCACCACTACGCCGTCTGTGGCTTATATCGCCCGCGTGGACGACTTCGACTGTGGCATTATGATCTCTGCCAGCCATAATCCCTACTACGATAACGGCATCAAGCTGATCGACTGCTATGGTGAGAAGATGCCCGAAGAAATCCTGCTGCTAGTTGAGAACTACATCGATGGCAAACTGCACGTGTTCGATAAGGACTGGCAGGAGCTGCCTTTCGCTCATCGGGAACACATTGGCTGCACGGTGGACTATGTTTCTGGTCGTAACCGCTACATGGGCTATCTGATCAGCCTCGGTATCTACTCCTTCAAGGGTGTCAAGGTTGGTCTGGACTGCGCCAATGGCAGTTCCTGGAATATCGCCAAGTCTGTGTTCGATGCTCTGGGGGCGGACACCTACGTCATCAACAACAAGCCAAATGGTCTGAATATCAACAACAACGCTGGCTCTACTCATATTGAGGGCCTGCAGAAATTCGTGGTTGAAAGGGGTCTGGACATCGGTTTTGCCTATGACGGCGATGCTGATCGTTGCCTGTGTGTGGATGAAAAAGGTAATGTCATCACTGGTGACCACATCCTGTACATCTACGGCTGCTACATGAAGGAGCGCGGCAAACTGCTGACCAATACCGTCGTTACCACGGTCATGTCCAACTTTGGTCTGTACAAGGCCTTTGACGAGCAGGGCATCGGCTACGCCAAGACTGCCGTGGGTGACAAGTATGTCTACGAGTATATGGCAAAGAACGGCTGCCGCAACTC
>OQWI01001045.1_pt1 | contig 12337 bp, 10 predicted proteins | sample 1691551 | NCBI WGS metagenome assembly OQWI01 (sample SAMN03418259, study PRJEB22391) | human gut metagenome | biome: human-gut; feature: organic feature; material: feces | host: Homo sapiens | place: Tanzania | collected 2013-01
GACGGACATATCCCGTCATACACCAAGCAGCTGGATACTGTCCAGATCAATCTGTCCAAGTCCATCAGAAATATCTTCAAGCGTGGAGTCGGCGCGGTTATGCGTCATAACGGAAGTGCACTCAATGACATTGAGGAGCGCAGCCGCAAGCTTGACCCTATGAGCAGGAATAATGAAGAACTCAATGAGATGGAGATGGATGAATATGCGGATATGATAGGCGATTTCGTCTGCGAACAGGAGATGATGGATCAGAGTGAAGCCATTGAGAAGGAAGTCAATGAGGCCCTGGCTTCAAGTGCGATGAATATGGACGATTTCTACAAGCAGTATGAAGATTCGATATACGACCGCCGGATTCATCGGAAGATGGAACGGGCCAAGCGTCGGGATGCACGTAAAGCTGCGCGACTCGGATATTGACAATCAATTCTAAACTATTCATATATGGGTAATATTACAGAAAAGGATAAATTATTTATCAATCAGGCGATTGATCTCGCAACTGAGAATGTTCGCAATGGTGGGGGACCTTTCGGTGCCGTCATCGTAAAGGATGGTGAAGTCATAGCTACAGGAGTCAATCGTGTGACTTCCAATGCTGACCCTACCGCACATGCTGAAGTGCAGGCTATAAGAAGCGCCTGTGCCAAGTCGGGCCATTTTGAGCTTAAAGGATGCGTGCTGTACACCTCCTGCGAGCCTTGTCCAATGTGTCTTGGTGCCATTTACTGGGCTCGTCTGGACCGTGTGGTCTATGCCGGGACTCAGACTGATGCTGCTGAGGCCGGGTTTGACGATTCGTTCATTTACAAGGAAATAGCCCTTCCGATGTCATCGAGAAGCATTCCGTTCAGATGGGATGGCGATATCAAGCGTCTTGAGCCGTTTGACGAGTGGCGTCTCAAATCTGACAAGGTGGAGTATTGATGAGCGTCAATTGAATGATAAAAGCCCGGATGAAAGTTGATTTCACCCGGGCTTTTGTCTGTATTGGTTCAAAATGTTACGGCTTGATAGGCTGTCCCATCTCTGAATTCTCTACATCTGCTGAGTCAAGCTTGAAGAGCATGAATGAAGGAGTTGCAGAGGTGTAAGGTGTCCAGACGCCTCCGTCAGGTCCGTTAGGATCGCTGTACTTGGCGAAGTTGGTCCATGCAGAAAGCATCTTCTCCGAGAGATCCCAGTCGCCCTTTGTCCAAGGTCTCCAGCAGTGCTTGAGAGACTTGAATACGAACCAGAGGTCTGAAGAGTGGAATGCGCCCTTGAGACGAGCGGTAACCTCAGGATGTGAGCCGTCATCAGGAAGAGGACGTGCAAATTCGTATGCCCAGCATTTGGCACCCTTGCTCTCGCGATCAAGCGCGAATGCTGCCACTCCCGGAGCCATGTTGCCCATATCGTTGAGTGTGTATCCTATCATATAAGGCACATCTGCCAATGTTCCGCTTACTGCTGCGTCATCGAAGCTCTTGAGGCATACATGCCCGTCCACAACAGGAGAGCCTGTCATGTATGCACGCTTTCCTGAAGCGGCGTTATAGATAGTGGAAAGGGCATATACGGTCTCTGTGCCGGCAGCTCTCATTTTCTTGAGGTCGGTAAGTCCTGCCCAGTCGAAAATCTCTTTACTCTGCTGCTCTGACTGAGCGAGGGTCATGCTGACTCTTCCTCTTGAAGAAGCTCTTTCGTCAGGAACGGTGATTCCACCTGCGCTCATGATGATTGCCTTGTGGAACTTGCCGCGGGCAAGAGGGGACTCGCAAAGGGTCTTTACGCTTCCGCCGCCGGCGCTCTGTCCGAAGATGGTCACATTGTCAGGGTCTCCACCGAACTGGGCAATGTTCTTCTGAATCCAGTTGAGGGCCTCAATCTGGTCAAGAATACCGTAGTTTCCGGATACTCCGTCAGGACTCTCTGCAGAAAGTTCAGGATGTGTGAGGAATCCGAATACGCCGAGACGATAGTTGAACGTAACGAGAACTACATCCTTGGATGCCCATTCCTGTCCGTCAAATTCAGGTTCTGAACCCCAGCCTTCGCGGTATCCGCCACCATGAATCCAAAGCGCTACAGGAAGTTTCTTATCTACCTGTCCCGGAGCCTTGGTGTAAACGTTGAGGTAAAGGCAGTCTTCGCTGTAAGGCGCTTCGTCACCATAGCCCCATTCTGTAGTGTATCCTCCAGGGTAGTGAACAGCCTGATATCCCGGATGTCCGAAAGAATCGGCCATAAGAACGCCCTTCCAAGGAACTACAGGCTGAGGAGCTTTCCATCTCAACTCACCGATAGGTGGAGCGGCATAAGGGATACCCTTATAGGCATAGACTCCCGGATTGTCGCAAAGGACACCCTGCACCTGACCTCCTTCAATGGTCAGCACCGGACTGGCAGGCTTTGATGTGCAGGCGAACAATGCGAGCACAGACAAGAGCAAAATGGTCTTTTTCATAAATGAAATGTTTTAGCATTCAAATGTAGCGAAAAAGATATTACTATTGGGGGTTGACCATTACAATTTTTTCTCTTGGGCTATCATCCAGCGGGCGGCATACGAATTTTGCCTTGCTGAAGTCTATTGCCGACAGGTCGATACAGCGGATGTTGCTGTTGTGCATGGTGCGCCAGTAGATTTTCCGTCCGATCAAATCCGAGGCTGCCGTGTATTGCGTGGCGCTTGGAATTTCAGGCTGCTGCTCTCCCGGGGCGTATTGGCTTCCAACCGGAATATCGAAATTGTTGAGAATATGGAAAGCCTGGATGACAGTGTCATCTGCGCTCTCCTTTACAGGAGCGCTGCACTGGAAAAATGCTGCACGGATAAACCTGGACGGCGGGGTGAAATCGCCCGGAAGTCCAAGAAGTCCGGTGCCTCCTCCGATAGCCTTCATGTCGAGGCGCCCGAGCTGCCTTTCGGAGATTTTGCCGGAATTGAGATTGATGTAGTTGTTGAGATTGGTAAGATGCCAGTCCAGCGAAGGAGAGTTGGTGAGAACGCCCAGCTCATTTTCGTAGAAGATGCATTTCTGGTCTATTATCTCGAGTACAATCTGACGTCCGCTCTCCTCTGTGAATCTCCAGTGTATGGTGGATGCGCGCGGGTCGATAGGGTGTATCTTGATACCGCTCACGGCTTCCTTTACTTCATCCACTGTGGCGCATGTCCCAAGGATATATGAGACGAGCTGCAGGTCGGCCATGCTTCTGGAAGCGTTTTCCTTGCTGTAAGGCTCATATTCGCCATATTCCGGGAAATAGAACAGACCTGCTGACAAGCCTTTTTCGTTGAGGCCTTCCGTGACGAAGTCGGACTGCTCCACGGCGAGCCCCACATACCCGTATTTGGTCTTGAAACGCATGCCCGTGGCTCCGTCCGGAGTCATGGACTGACTTGTATATCCGCGGGGCACCACGACATAAAGGGAATTCATGTCACTTGCCGCCCATTCAATGGTGCGGGCTGTTACAGTATTCCCTTTTGCGGTCCTGAGGGTAATTCCCGTGCACGCAAAAGAGAGCTGTGCTGCTGCCAAGGCTGTCGCTGCGACTGCCATTATGGCAATAATATTCTTTTTCATAATTGATTATTAGTGATTTAGTCACCTTATACTACTATCGGCAATTTTCGTTCCAGTAATTTTCTGTCAGCGCTTGGGTTGTGTGAATGTAAGAAAAATCAAACAAATTGTTACAATTTTTAGTGAATTATCCGGGGGGTCTTGGTATATTTGCAAATTGTGCAGAAAATAATTTTAACAACTGATAATTATGACACAACAATCCGCAGAAGCTAAAGGCTTCTACAAACTCAGCTGGCTCCAGCGAATCGGTTACGGATCCGGTGACCTGGCCCAGAATCTTATCTATCAGACCATCAGTATCTGGCTGCTTTTCTTCTATACCAACGTTTATGGACTTCGTCCGGATGTTGCAGCTCTGATGTTCCTCATCGTCCGTCTGGTTGACGTGCTTTGGGATCCGGTGGTAGGAACGATTGTAGACAAGAGCAACCCTAAATGGGGTAAGTACCGCTCATGGCTGGTGCTTGGAGGTATTCCTCTCGTGGGACTTGCCATCCTCTGTTTCTGGGGCGGTTTCAGCGGTTCCGTTGTTTACGCGTACATTACTTATGTGGGAATGTCCATGTGCTATACGCTTGTGAATGTGCCTTACGGAGCGCTCAACTCTTCACTTACCCGTGACACGGACGAGATTACGGTCCTTACGTCCACACGTATGTTCATGGCCAACCTCGGAGGTCTTGCAGTGAAGTCCCTTCCTCTCGTAATAGCTATCTTCGCCCCTAAGGTGATGAATGCTGACGGCAAGATGGAGGCGGTTTACAATACTCCGGAATCAGCATCTGCATGGTTTGTCACCATGACCATATTTGCTCTTCTCGGTCTTGTGCTTCTCATTTTCTGCTTCTCCCAGACAAAGGAGAAAGTCGTGATGGACGCCAAGGAATCCGCCAATGTAAAGGTCAGTGACCTGTGGCAGGAGTTTACCCGCAACAGACCGCTCCGGGTACTTGCGTTCTTCTTCATCACAGCATTTGCAATGATGAGCGTCAGCAATGCGGCTGATTCATATTTCATGACCAGCAGCATTCACGCCAATGCGTTCATGACTACGGCGTTCATGTGGCTTGGTACCATCCCTGCATTCATATTCATGCCTTTGGTGCCTGCCATCAAGAAGAAGATCGGCAAGAAGGGAATGTTCTATCTTTTCCTTGGTACCGCCATTGTCGGTATGGCAATGATGTATATTTTCGTAAGCATTCCTGCTCTCAAGTCACAGTTCTGGCTTCTCTGCGTAGCTCAGTTCATCAAGAGTACCGGTATTATCACGGCTACAGGATATATGTGGGCCCTTGTGCCTGAGGTTGTGGCTTATAGCGAATATACCACAGGACGCCGTATCGCCGGTATCGTAAATGCGCTCACCGGTATCTTCTTCAAGGCCGGTATGGCTCTTGGTGGTGTGATCCCGGGATTCGTCCTTGCAAAGGTAGGATATGACGCAGCCATAGCCGAGCAGACTTCGCTTGCACAGCAGGGTATTCTCTGGCTCGTGTGCGTAATTCCGGCTATTCTTCTTGTTCTTGCCATGTTCATCATCAGCAAGTATGAACTCTCTGATGAGAAGATGGTGGAGATCAATACAGCCATTGAAGAAAGACACAAGTCAAACGATTAATCACATAAATTATCATGAAGACAAAGAAAAGATACGTATGGCCATCTGATTATATGGCCGATCCGTCAGTTCATGTTTTCGACGGAAAGCTCTATATTTACCCTTCTCACGATTGGGAGTCCGGAATTCCTGATGATGATTTTGGCGCTGAATATGATATGAAGGACTATCATGTCCTCTCTCTTGAAGGAAACGATCCTATGACATCTCCTTTCAAGGACAACGGTATAGCTTTGAAGAGGGAAGACATCGCATGGCACGGCCGCCAGCTTTGGGACTGTGACGTAGCACGCAAGGATGGCAAGTATTACTTGTATTTCCCTATGAAGGATAAGAATGACGTGTTCCATTTCGGTGTGGCCGTCTCTGACAATCCTTGCGGACCGTTTATCCCTCAGCCGGACCCTATGCGTGGAAGCTATTCCATCGACGTATGCGTATATGAGGAGAACGGAGAGTACTATTTCTACTTCGGTGGCATCTGGGGAGGACAGCTTCAGAGATACCGTGACAATAAGGCTCTTGACACAGGTTCCACTCTTCCGAAGGATGACGAACCTGCACTTTGCGCCAAGGTGGCCAGGTTGTCAGGTGACATGCTCCAGTTTGCAGAAGACCCTCGCGACGTGGTGATTCTCGATGAGAACGGCCAGCCTCTTCTTGCAGGAGACAACGAGCGCCGCTTCTTCGAGGCCAGCTGGCTCCACAAGTACAACGGAAAGTATTATTTCAGCTACTCTACCGGCGATACTCATTGTATCTGCTATGCTATCGGAGACAATCCTTATGGACCTTTCACTTACAAGGGAAAGATTCTTACTCCGGTGGTAGGCTGGACCACTCACCACAGTATCGTGGAGTTCGGAGGCAAATGGTGGCTTTTCCATCACGACAGCGTGCCTTCCAAGGGAGTCAACTGCCTTCGCAGTCTCAAGGTATGCGAGCTCAAGTACAACGAAGACGGCACTATTCAGACAATTGACGGAATAGACGAGTAGTCTTTCGATATTTACAAAGGCCAAACCCCGAAAGCGTCCTGAGGATGTCTTTCGGGGTTTGAATATTTAGAACGACTATGTCCGGGGGTTATCTGTAATATAGACGGATTCCGGATGAGGGGAACACGGTTATTTGATCTTTGCGAAACGGAATTTCACATGTCCCGTGACTTTGTCCTCATTCTGATATTGTGTGAATTCCACTTTATATGCGCTTCCTCCGTCTGCGGTACGGAACACATATACCGGAGCCTTCAGATATACGGGAGGCATCACTTTCGAGCCGTCTGCATTTGTCTTGAATGTGATTACGGTCGCGCTTGATTCCGAAACTGTCTTTTCGCCGCCCATTCCACTGGATGTTACCAGTTTGTCCGCCTCAAATGCGGCATCTGCCGGTATGCTTGAAAGCCCTTCGAATGTCATGGTGGAAGTGTAAACTCCACCATTTGCTCCCGTCGATGATGACGTACCGCTGTTTGTCCTTATATTGTAGCGGCAGACAGCCAGGTCCCAGTCTGTGCGGGCGGCCCATGCGGCATTGTCGGCTTCGCTTTCGGCACCGGTGCCGATGACCTCTCCTTTGCTTAACGAGAAATATGTCCAGGTCGTTTTGGATGTGGCATCCACGTACCCTTCCTTTGCCGGGTCTGCTGATGGATTGCCCTGTTTGGTGCATGAGATGGCGATGAGCGATACTGCAATCGCTGTGATGATTGTTGAGATGTGTTTCATATTAGTTGAATTTATAATTTAGTCCTATCAGATATTGTCTTCCGGGATTGATGAAAGTAGGATCCTGGAAATTGAAAAGGTTGTCGCACTTAAGGGTAAGGTTGAGGTCATTCTTGCCTAAATGGAACCGCTTTGTGATGACCGCCTTCCAGATGTTGTACGGCTTGGAAAGGGATGTCTTGCCGCTGCTGCTGTATGAGTGCGGAGAAGAGAATCGCCCGGCTATCTGGACAGAGTATTGTCCTTTCAGGAAATTGCCGTTCCAGGTAGCTGATGCGGTACCGCTGTGCTTGACGTTTCCGGAGAGCTGTTCTCCGGTGGAGTTGTCGGTGGCGTCACACAAGCTGTAGCTGCCTTTCAGGTAGAGATGCCTGAAGATGATTGCGGAGAAATTGATGTCGAGGCCCGTTATTGTAGCACTGCTGGTGTTTTTGTAATACTTCTCCAGCCCGCCAAGTTCGTTCACGACTTCATACTGGGTGATTTTGTCCTTGATGTCGTTGCGGTAGGCTGCTGCAGATGCGTAGAATCTGCTTCCGCTGTATTCGGCCGACAATGAATTGTACAGTCCCTTTTCCGCTTTCAGGTCGGGGTTGCCATATACCCAGAACATTCCCTGATGGTCGAAGTTGTAGAACAGTTCTTTTATGCTCGGAGACCTGAATGCTGTTGCGGATCCGGCACGGAAGGTGAAATCCTTCCATTTGTACATCAACGACAGTTTTGGAGTAACGGCCCCGCCGAATTGGAAATTGTACGTATATCGTGCGCCGCCGACTATGTCAAGCGCTCCGAATGCAGTGTATTGACCCTGACCGAAAAGACTCACATCGTCCAAAGATTTTGTGGTAGGGGTGGAGCCTAATGTCTTCACGGAATAGTTTTCCTCGTGGTTCTGTTCGGCCCCTGCAACTATCTCCCATACCTCGCTCGGCTTGAAAGTGTTCAGCAATCTCGATGATATGTTCGAAGCTGTACCGGAGAGAGCGGTCTCGTCCTTCCGCTCGTAGCGGTCGGAGTCGAAATACTTGTCATAATTGACACTCGCCCTCAAGCTGTAGCGCTCGTTGTCGGATTTGTAGCCTCCGTTTATGCCGGCAGAAAAGTTGTGGGTAAGTGGATGTGTGGCGTTAAGACTTCCTTCCGGGTTGAATGATTCGTGTCGGAAATATCGTCCGGTGACGTTGACATCCGTCCTGGCGTTGAATTTATATCCCAGTTTCATGTTGCCTCCCCAGTCCGCATAACTTGCGGCATAGGCACCGTCTCCCTTCGCGCCGAAGCCGTCGGAGGAGTTGCGGTAGACACTTGCCTGAGAAAGAAATTTGTTCTGTCTGGATTCGACATGCACCCGTGTCTTTGCTGTGTTGTTGCTCTGATAGGAAATATCGCAGCCGGCGGCAATCGCTTCCTGAGGCTCCTTTGTGATTACATTGATGACGGCCCCCACGGCATTTGAGCCGTATAATACGGAAGCGGCGCCATTGATCATTTCGATGCGTTTGATATTTGCAACGTCTATCTGGTCGAGGTTTATGTTGCCTCCTGCTCCCTCTCCGACAAGGCGCTCACCATCTACGAGAAAAAGGATGTAACGGCTGTTCAGTCCTCTGATTCTGAGATTGTTGCCCATTCCGTTCGGCTCAGATATTATACCGGGAATATTGTCTTCCAAAGACTCGAGCAGACTTGTGGAGCCTGATTTCTCAACCTCGCGCTCGGTAATCAGAGTTGTGAGGACAGGCACTTCCGACAGTCTTTTTTCCGTTCGCGTGCCAGTGATGACGACTGCATTGATGCTCAGGGTATCAGAGTAGTCCTGCGTCTGTGCCAGTGACTGCGTGAAGGGAAGAGCGGCGAGTGCGGACAGAATTATTATTTTCCTGCAATCCATTCTTTGGTCGTATTTACAATCCAATCGAGAACATCAGCTTCGGACAGGGGGAGTATTCCGTCAGAGCCGAATACGATGCTGTCATCTTTTATTCCTGCATTGTTTGCCATCGAGTTTACAGTGGACACAAGATATATGCCTTGTACAATGACTTTCTTTTTTGACTCCTTTGCCTTTTTCAGCATGGGTGCTACATCCTTGTTGAAATTCTGTCCCATCCCGATAAGTTGGTAGTCGATGTATGAGAATCCCTCATCTTTAGCGGCATCTGCACAATTGTTCAGAATTCTTTTCCAGAAGCCGATTCTGGCAGAGTCGCCATGCGCAAGGAAGATTAACGCTTCTTCTTTCGGGTTTGACGAAAGCGTTTTCACCCTTTGTATCATCGCCTTTTCTATAACTCCGGATTCCATCAGTGTGGGACCGGCTATTATGTGCATTCTGGTCTTTACCATATTGATACCTTCTTCCTTCAGTTCCTCACGTATGGAAGGGTTGAACTTGAGGCCCAGGATGTTGGGGATATCGTCCTCACTGTGTCCGGACGGGGAGATGAACAAAGGCAGCGCAAATACGGTGTCTATCTGGTGCTTCTCACAGTCTTTCATCACTGAAGCGATGTCCGGGCGACTGAATTCCATCATTGCGACCCTCTTGTAACTTATTCCGGGAATATCCGTTTTGTTCAGTTTGTCTTCCAATGCCATGACAGCGCTGTTCCAACTCTCGGAAGGCGAGCCGTGGGCGATTACTACAAGTGCTGATTTTGCAGAAAGAGAGATGCAAAGCAAAGCCGATGCTGCTATCAATAAAATACGTTTCATATTCTTGTTTTTTGATTTGTTTCCGACGACAAAGGTAAGGCGGCGATTTCTTGTCTGAAATCCCGTTTTTGGGGGATTTTCGAGAGCGGGTATAGCAACAAATAGGGATGTGAGGTTTCTTGAAATATTTTATCTTTGTCTTCCAAATGACAAACGAATTCAATATTTCGATGAAAATGTCGGATCTGCTTGGAGAGCATCCGTCATTGCTTGCCGTGTTCTCGCGTATGGGATTTCGCTTCGGATACGGAGATGCTTCCGTGGGTGACGTGGGCGCGGGAGCAGGTGTTGACCCGCATTCTTTTCTTCTTATCTGCAAGGTATATTCTCAGGACAACTACATTCCTTCACGAGAGGATATAGAAAGGGCGGACCGGACCGTTATCGCGAATTATCTACGTGCGTCCCATGTCTATTATGAGGATGTGGCGCTCAAGGAACTTGCATCAGGTCTTTCTCGAATGATTCTCCCGTGTACGGACGAGACGCAGCGCGTTATATGGAAGTTCTTTTCTGATTTTAAGGAGGAGGTTCACGAACATTTCAAGTATGAGGAAAATGTGGTGTTCCCCAATATCGGAGATAATGACGCCTGTATCCAGCAGGAAGACCACTCCGGAGTTGAGGAAGCTCTGGAAGATCTGAAGAATCTGGTTATGAACTATCTTCCCGACAAGGCCGACCAGAGAGAAGCGTTCAATGTGGTCTCGTCAATCAACTCCCTCCAAGCCGATATTCACAAGCATATCTTTTTGGAGGAAACCGCCCTGGAAGGTCGTAAAATGACAGCTCCGGTGGATAGAATCCTTTCCGATCGTGAGAAGGAAGTTCTTGTCTGTGTGGCTAAGGGGATGATAAACAAGGAGATTGCGGACCATCTCAATATCTCCGTACATACGGTAGTGAGTCACAGGAAAAACATCACCGCGAAGACTGACATAAAAACTGTCGCCGGCCTTACCATTTATGCTCTGCTGAACAATCTTTTGGAACTGTAGCAAGTAAGCGTCTCCGCGGTTACGCATTGACTCGGTTGTAATCTGGCCGCTATCTTTGCGTTTTCAAAAAAGAGAAAATCAATGGAGACGCAAGAGAATCAGAGGTGGTAATTATACTTTTAAGGCAGTCTCCCCCATTTGATTTTACAATAGTTACGCAGTTTTTTTTGATCGAGAAACGAGAATATAGACCGAAATAAATCCTTAGATGATGCGGGATATTTTTTGAAGGTTGCGCATACTGATCTGCATAAGGTGCATGAGGCCAAGTCATTAGGTGTTTGTCTTCGGTTGATTGGCTCTGAAGAAATAGGGCTATCTGCTTGCTAAATAATACATTACGCACCACTCCTTGACATTCAGGGAGTGGTGCATAATGTGCTTATTGCCAGACTGTAAAGGTCTTGGCTTCAGTGTTTTCAGACCAAAGACAAATGATTAAAGTACATGCGGACAATGACTTACGAATCACCGCCTCCGAATGCAGAGAGGATAGATGTTGGGGAGAATGTAGAGCCGTCGGAAGTAAATGCACCCATGCTGTATGCTCCCCAGTTGCGGTCAGATTTTTCGTAGATGGATGGCTTCCACTTGCCGTCAACCTGAGGCTCCCAGTAGAAGACACCGGCGCAGACGGACAGGGGCTTAACCGAGCTCATAAATTCGGTTATGCACTGTGTAGAGACCGCAAGGTCAGAGGCTGTGTCCCTCACACCGATTTCGCAGACCATCACCTTGCAGCCATATTTCGCAGCCAATGTCTTGATGTTCAGGATGGCGGAGGAGTTCATGGCCTTCCATGTCATCCCGGAATTGGTCATCGGATAGTGCGAAAGGCCGATCATGTCGAACTTCCCGCCAGCGGCTTTGAGTTTGTCAAAGAACCAGGTGTTGTCCTCGTAGGCGTTGTCAATGTGGACGATCACCTTGGCGGCAGGGAAAACCGACTTGACGGCATCGTAGCCTGTGTTAGACAGGGCGGCATAGTTTGACCATCCGCCGGCAATCTCGCCCTTGTCGTTGTAGAGCCTGCCGGTTTCCCAAAGCATTCCCGGGCGTGTTTCGTTGCCGACCTGTACCCAAAGCGGAGTCACACCCGCGGACTTCAACGCAGTCAGAACATCCCTGGTGTGATCAGCGACCTTGGCGCAAAGACCATTCAGATCCAGACCGGACCACTCGGAAGGAGTATTCTGACGGCTCGGATCAGCGAAGAAGTCACTGTAATGGAAATCAATCATCACCGACATCCCCGCCTCGGCAGCCCGTTTGGCCATCCTCACGACATCATCCTTGCCGCTCCATCCGTTCGGATCCTCAGGCTTCACCCAGACACGAAGGCGTATGGCGTTGATCCCGGCGGCCTTAAGCACCGGATAAAGCCCGGCATTGCCCTTGGAGTCCTTGAAAGCCGTTCCGCTTATCCGGGAAGGACTGTGGGTCATGTCATACTCCATTTCCGAAGCCCAGCTGACATCCGCACCACGTGCGAACGCCACTTCGTCCACAGAAGGCGCATCCGGTTCGTCTTTCTGATCGCCTCCGGAGCCACCGCAGCCGACAAACAGGGAGGAAACCGCAAGTGCCAATGCGGCCAATGTCGCAAGACGTGAATTGAATGTGTTCATATAGTGTAACGTCCTTCAAAAGATCCGGTGACCACGGCGGCCACTAAAGGCTCTCGAT
>OQWI01001048.1_pt1 | contig 12310 bp, 11 predicted proteins | sample 1691551 | NCBI WGS metagenome assembly OQWI01 (sample SAMN03418259, study PRJEB22391) | human gut metagenome | biome: human-gut; feature: organic feature; material: feces | host: Homo sapiens | place: Tanzania | collected 2013-01
TATAGACGTAAGCCTTGTATGGAGAAGGAGTAGGTTCATCAGACTCCGTCTGAGTAGGCTGATAGTTGTCAACAACATTCTCGTTAGGATAGATGATGACACGATTGGAGTCATAGCGCAGGAAGGTGCGCGGCTCAGTATAAGCAACTGTATAATACATTTTATTCATATTACGTAAATTTGAAAAATGTTTGTCCTTTTTTGCCCTCGAACTGTTTTATCACCGTAGGTGCAGGAAGATCCTCGCGAGAGAAATCCTTTTGAGCCTGATCGATAAGCACCTTAGACCCTGTATAGGCATAGTACTCAGCATCGAGCAGAGTAGGATTGCCATCGCGGTCACGAGCCTTCTCAAACACATAAGATTCTTGCATAGAACCGTCTGGAGCCTCGATGCGAATCGTATCCACTATCTTCTTGAACTTGATGGCAAGCACCTTGGATGTCACCACCTTAGTAATCTCCTGATAATTACCGGACGAGTCAGGCACCGAAACGGTGACCTTGCGCCTATCAATCTTTGAATCCTCTATTTTATAATCCTCTAACAAAATCTTTTTATTCCAGGTATCTGGTCTACCCCCCCCCGTTAACATTTGTTAAGTTATCGCATATCATTGAAAAGCTGATTTTCTGGGAGCCACGCATGTTTTCGAAAGGTGACTTAATGCGGTGAGACTTGATAATCTTACCTAACGATTTTTCCATTCCTAATTTTTTAATCAAATTTATGCAGTCGGCATGCTTAGCGTAACCGAAGCGAGACGACTGTCTAATACGTATTTCTTCTTCGCTGAGACCTTTTTTCTTGAGTTTCGCCACATGCCGCGCAAGCTCCTGCTTGTTGTGCTTGCCAAGCAAGACACGGTCATGGTAAAACACATAGCCACAGATGCGGATGCCCATGTGTGTAGGTCTAATATTATAATCGCGGTTGATCTGAGCGTGATAGTCACGCGAAAGGATAGCAACCGCAAGAGTGCGCACAATGCCGAGCACAGTCTTGTCGGCATGACGAAAGATGATGTTGTCGACAAAGCGCGAGTAATGTGGCAGACCCGCTGCCACATAAGCACGGAACTTGTCTGCGAGATAAGTAGGGCCACGGCAGAGGTCGGCAAAATCGTCTGGCGTGCGAGCCGTGATGATGCGCCCCTCGACATATTTGCGGGTCCAGTAAGCAAGTTTTTCGGGGTCTTGACCAATGTCGAAGAACCGCATTGCAAGGCGGTCGAAATCGGCAAGATATAGCATTCCAAAAATCTGAGATACCTTGATACCAAGGGGAGCACCTTGAAGATAAGAATCAACTACCTTAAACAGAAGACGCTGCAACTTACCCGGCTTGACCTTGCGCAGAATCTGACGCTTGAGTATAGCATGATCCATCAAAGGGAAATAATGATGAATATCCATGGACAGATTGTAGGCAACCTCTTGCTGACTGCAGCTATACAACTCGTTGCGCAGGTGTCGCATAAGAGCGTGCTGCCCCATGTTAGGGCGAACAGCAGGACATTGCCACGCAATGTAATCATACAGAGTTGTCTCGTAGGGCAAGATGGCAGCTGCCTCAAGGACATGGTCATGAATGGGTGCGCGTGCTAACTCACGACGCTTGCGCTCCATGACCGTCTTGGGACGGTAAGGAGAAGGAAACCAAGCCTCGTCTGTAAGCTCCTGGAGAACACGCTGAAGGTTGCGCTGAAGATTGGACTCATACTCCTGAATCATCATGCGCTTATGCTTGCCATGCGAGAAATTATAAAAAGCGGCCTGAATGTTGGGAAGGTGTTCGGCTTCGCCACAATCTCGTATTCTATGCACTGCTTAAATTATTAATTATCAGTTATTAATTATATATTGCGGGATTATGGTCGGGATCTGTAAGGGAAAGGCAAGGGCCTTTCGGTGGGTAGTGGTCTGCAATTATAGACCGTCGGGTATGTCGCTCGCCTAAGGCTACGAGACTCGCCGACATCATGCGATATTTTTCTCCGATGGGAGAGGCTCACTCCTACGCAAAATTGTTGAGGAACGCGCCGTAGTTCACATTGGAAACCGTGAGACCGTTGTTAGCATTGAGCGCACAAGAGCCAGCATTGGAACCATAGCTCGCATTGCAGAACGCAGCGAGACCACGAACGCCAGATTAAGGAGATCCACCTGCAACCCTTGCGGATTGCAGGTGCAAAGATAATGAAAAATGGTGATAAACAAGTCAAAGAGCTACATTAATCTCAAAAAAATTAACGCGACGCCGCTTTTCGCGGCGCGACCGCCTACGGCGGTAGTGTCCTTTGGTCCGCTTTAGCAGACTTAGGCGACATAGAATGCCTCTGTGTCCCAGTCCTCATCTGCTTCGCAGAGGAACGCGCCGTAGTTCACATAGGAAACCGCGAGACCGTCGTCAGCAAGGAGCGCACAAGAGCCAGCATTGGAACCAGAGCTCGCATAGCAGAACGCAGCGAGACCACGAACGCCAGACGTGATAGCAGGATGATAGAAACCATCGCAATAGTAGGTAGAACCCGAGCCTCCGAACTCAAGCGGATATGCAATCATGTTGTCGAGATTCATACGCTTGCCATACAGCCACGAAGCCTCCGACGCTGAAGTTGCCGGTATTGAACCAATCTTGTTGAACTTGCTGACACCAGTAGTGTCGACTGGAGAGGAAGTCCATTTTTTAAGCGCGTACACATCGAGAGTCTTACTTGATGTTGCTTGCACAGCACAACCGTGCATCATCATATAGATATACTGATACCAGTTCTTAAGACCGAAGAACATAGGTATGTTGTTAATGGTCTTGTTAGTGCCATCGCCCTTGGGGATAGTAACAGAGAATACTCCTGTAGCATCGCCACGCTCTGCAAGAGCATCGATGTCGAGAGTGGCATACTGTGAGCCATAATCAGCAGAAGCATTGTCAATGCCAGTACCCAGACCACCCTGGCGCAGACCCTCTGCAGTAAGAGCAGCCTTGTATGGAGCCTGAATGTTGCGGTTGTGGAAGATAATGCGAGTGAGAGCACCAAGCGCGAATACCATCATGTACATAGACGCACCCCAACGCGCACCATTCTTCTCGGCATACTGCTGCAGCTTGTCCTCAGCTACACTCACGACAGGCTTGCCAAACAGAGTGTTCCACTTTGCATCGTTGTCAGGCTTGTTGTCACCACCACGATACTGAGCTGTGCGCTTGCAGTAAGATACGAGAATGAGGTTAGTACGGTCGAGAGCAGCTGCGCCTGAGCAAGACATGGATGCGACAGGAATCTTACAGTTCCAATGTCCAGAGATAGGAGCCGTGGAAATAGCTTCGTACTCATAGATGTCATCCTCCCAATGCGCGTAGTACCAAGGGATATTCCAACCCCACTGATAGTGTCCCATAGAGCCATCGAGAGCAGCCACCCCACCACTTGCAAACTGTTTGTGATTGTTTGGTGAGAGCTTGCGTCGCGAATGGTCATTGCGCACAAGATAACCGCCCAATCCAAGGATAGACGGAAGGTTGGCCAACATAGTAAGGTCGCCAAACGGCTCACCTTCGGGTTTAGACTCAGCCTTCTTCCATCTGCAGCCACAGTAGGCTGTCTTGGAAGTGATAGCGCCGAGTGGCAAAGCGCCAACCTTGTTGGACGACGGATCGTAGCCAATAAGACGGATGGAAGAGTTCTGGTTGGAGAACTCCTCGATTTCAGAGATTTTCTTTCCCATGAGAAATATTTAATTATTAATTGGTAATTATTAATTGAATGGGGATTATAGATCCCAGCCATTGGGGTCGAGAAGAACGAAGTTGAATCCACCCTCATTGAGAGAGTCATCATCGGCTGTGAGCACGGTGAACGAGCCTTTGGACTTGGCAGCTACGCAAGCATAGACTGCCTTAGCATCGGTAGTAGTGCCGGCGACGGAGCCAGTGACTATAGGGATGTAATCATCATTAGGCACAGCCGTCACCGGGAACTTAATGGTGTATTTACCAGTCTCAACCCTTGTAACCGTGACATCATCCTTTGAAACGCCGTTGCTACTACTCCATCGAGTGAGAGTAACAGTACCAGTAGTCTTGCCTGTACGAACTGCTGTGACAGAACCCATGCAAAAGACCATTGACGGTTTAGAGTATTTATACTTGTTTATTGGCACCCTATTAATGACGATCCAGCCATAGAAACGATTGGTATCGCCATAGCCAAGCAACTCCACTATCTCACGATTTATGTAGAGATCTTTATATATGCGGCCACCCTCATAGAACTGACAACCCAGAGGAGCCGTCGCCACATAATTGTCGCTACCTCTCACTCCCAACCATTCGAAGTTGGCTATAGTCAACTTACGGCCGATGCAGCTCATAGCCCAAGGAAGCTCGAGCGCAATATTCCACCCCGACGAACTCATAGGCAGCGACACGTTGTCAAACTTATCAAGAGCAGAATAAGAAGAACCGTCTGCATTTAAAACCGTGCCCTCGTAGAGGACAAACGGCTGTCGGCAGATACCTTTGAAGATGCCGTCGTTGGCATTGACTGTACCGTTGAACGTGCCAGACTCGGCATTCACCTCGCCATGGAAGAAGCCCTGCTTGCAATGCAGCTCACCAGTACGAAAATTAATCCAAAGCGACGGAACAAACCTTGTAGAATCCTCAGGATTGTCGGCATTAAACTGGGTATAAGCGGTATCCTTCTTTGAGGAATTCTCGTCGATGGTTTCACCGTTGAGTTTTCCGAACTGCGAGAAAAGATAGTCTCCAACCATAATGGCCGAACCGAATTTGCCGAAGTCAGACATAACAATCCGGGCGAACACCATGTCATCCTTGGAAACAAGTTCCCAATCATCGTTGTCCGCCGACGGCTCGATGTTGAGAATACTAATATCTCCATCAGGTCGCCAATAGAACCCTTTGTGTGAGACAACTGGAATTAAATCTTCAGTACGTGTGTAGGTGACCCCACTCTGCCACTCACCCGCAAGATAAGACATAGGACCTGGCGAGCCTTGCGCACCCCGTGGACCTTGCGCACCCTCAGGACCACGGAACTGACCAAGAGGATTCCAAGCCTTATCACCAGCCACCCAAATATTCTTATCAATGATATAGGCATCACCTACAGCAGCAGAAGAGCCACCTAATTCTTCAGGATACCACAGTGCCAGGCCACCAGCAATAACACTATCAAGAAGCCACAGACCTTTAGCTCCGGCAGGCACATCCTCTTCAGAAGCTGCATGCCCATTAGCTGTGCCCTTGACAACGAACGAAGTGCCATCCTTGCCATTGGTACCATTAGAGCCATTGCTGACATAAGGGATGGAGATGGTGGCAACCATATTGCCACTGATGATGAGACGGAAATCAACACGCGAATACTTGGCAGCGTCGCCGGCTGAAGGCGTGAGTGTGGCAGGATTGAGGACTGGAACACTCTTGACAACAGAACCTCCTGTATCATAGTAAATCATGACTGACGCGCCACCATAAGGAGACACCTCACCACCGACGACCTTGAAAGCCGTCACCTTGACCGACTTGACAGTCGGCTCACCTTCGGAATTGAAATGCACGACGGAAGGTTCTGCAACAAGATAATAGCCCACAGCAGGCTCACCATCAGCCCCGTCCTTAGGAGCTGGGATGAGATGGTCATAAGCAACTATACCACCCATAAGCTAAGATTTTTTAGCCTCGATACGGACAGCGATACCCCCATACTTGCTGATGACATCGTAAGTAAGATTGCGCTCGGTAACGTCTTTGAGCACCTCGCCCTGCTCATTGGTGAAGGTAAAGTGGAAGGTAAAGCCAGTAACGACATTGCCCGTAGCACGTTCAATGACACGTGGGTTGTAGGTGACAGTAGAACCCACGGCAACAGCATTAGAAGCCTGAGAACGCCCGTGGATAATGTAGTACGGGTCATGCTCATCGGTGACCTCGGCAACGCCATAGTATTTCTTGCCCGAGTAAGTAACCTCACATCGGAAGACTTCGACACCCTCGACAGCGGCATTGTAGACCTTGAGATTGTTGCCCTCGAATTCATAAACCTTGGCTACTGCAGTAATGTCCTGCCACACATTGTTTACAATACGCTGCCACTTGTAAGTGGCTCCATCGACGGGTTGTCCAGACCGCTGAAGAGTGGGCACTATCTTACACCAGTCGTTGTCGTTGGAGAGGACATTGTCACCCGAGCCATCCTGACCAACATAGCTGATGTTGACCTTGTATGACTCGCCAACAGCCTCCATAATCGGTATGAGCTGCTGACATGTGAACTGCTTGCCCTGCCAAGAAGACTTGTAATATATATACTTGTCCGTATGGTCAGCAGCCGTGGCGAGATTACCCTTGATTTTGAGGGCTGGGAACACTTTTTTGTTGAGTTCAATGGTAGTGACCTCAAACAGCTCTACGAATTTCTCTTTGACCTTACCATTCTGAAGGATGCCACCCTCATCGGATATATTGCCATAGTACCATTGCTGACCCTCAGACTCTGGAACAACAATACTACCCATCTTCGAAGAATAAGGCTGCGGAAAGAGGAAGACAGGATGTTGTTTAAAATCTGTCTCAATAACTGCGTTGATGGTAGGATTCCAGTATTGCTGCAGGCCATAGCCAACATCCTCCGGTTTAACCCAAGAGACACCCATAGCCGGTGTGAGCACATCGCCATCCTCAAAGGCATAGAGGTGGTCAATCGCGGTAAATGTACTACTCATTGTGCTTAGTGATTTTTAAGTTTATTCATAATGTTCATTGCTTCGGCTTCGGTAAGCTCACGCGCTCCTTCAGCCAATGCCGACTCAACTCCCACGGCAGCCAAGTCGCCACTTGTGGCGATATAGCCGATGGTGGAATTGCCATGACGGAAATCGGTAATACCGAGACGCACGGCAAGCAGATATGGCAAGAGATAATATTTCATATATCAATATTAAATTAATTAGACACCCTCCTTGTCGGAGGTGGGGAACTGGCCACAAATGGGCGTGCCATCGGGAGACACAATGTAATCGCCGTTAGGCATGGTGATGGGGACAAAGGCAGACAGCTCACGGCAGATGTCGCCCACCTCATGATTGTCGGTCATCTGGTCACGGCTGATAACAGCCTCCGTGCCGTTGCCAAGCGACTCCCATGCAGCTTTAGCAGACGGCCGATAATACAACTCAATATCGAAATATCTCTGAGGCTGCGAGATGATGCCCTGTCGGTTAGCGACATTGACCTCCACTTTAGCCTTGCGCAAGTCCTTGGTTATAAATCGGGCGAAGGCAAACTCAGGCTTATCCTCCCATTGTCCGTACCAACGACGCAGAGCCACAGCTTCAGACAGCTGCATATCAACTTTAGACTTAGGGTACGCCGTGACACGCAGCAGCACCTTCTGTACAAAATCGACATCAACGACAATTGTGCCAGAATCCTTGCCTTTGACATACCACACATCTGTAGCATCAACAATGTCAACCCAATTGCGGGCATCGTAGTCAAAGCGTTGCCACTTGTAGACACACTTATCAGCACTAACCGGCAGAGAGCCGTTAGTAAGTACAGCCTCTATGGGGAACTGACCGTAACGCTTGAACGGCGAGAAGTACACCTTAGAAGTAGACCTAAGCTCAAGTGAGAGACTTAGCGAGGTCTCCTCAAGAGTGGTGAGAGTTTTCGACCATTTGAAATTCTGCACCTTGCCACGCGTCTTGTCAAGATAATCCGCGCTAAAATTGATTTCAACAACCTCGTTGGATGCGACATTGCGAGAGAACGTAAGCGAGTTGTCGGAACCAAGCGTGTAGTCTGTGCCAGCCGTGAGCCTGCGTTTGACAAGCTTGTTGGCAGAGTAGACAGTCCACAGAACATTGACCATGCTGCTCGCATAGTCGCCCTTGGCAATAAGATGCTCAGGGTCATCGATGATGAGCTGCGGTTTAAGCATGTAAGGCGTGAGCTGGCGGTTGGGTACGTAGGAACCGCTAACAGCGTTGAACTTCTGCACGCTGCTACCTCCAAGCTCAAGCATCGTAAAACTGAATGATAGCGGCTCATGTACCACATTACCGCCTGTTGAATTGATTCTCATTTCACATCATTTATTATTAATTCGATATTGAGTACTGTGCAGCATACTGCGCACCGTCGGGAAAGGTGACGATAACACGGAAACCAACCTTAGAGCCAGACTGCCAAGTGGACGGGAGGTCCGTAGTGGAAGAGACGGTAAGAGTGAGACCTACTGAACCCGTGGGATGAGTGAGGTTCCAAGCGATATCTCCATCCTTATCATTACTCTCACGTAGCCAGGTGATGGACGCAAGACCTATCTCAGACTCACGCAGCTGCATCTCAGCATTGTAGACGGTAGCGATAAGGTCGGTTGTCCACTCCTCACCTGCCCTGAAGAAGTTTCCAGCCGAGGAAACAAGACTAATCCACATGTTGCCTCCACCGATGATGCAGACCCAGTCGGTATTGTTGAAGCGAGGCTCAGAACCTGAACACTCCGGCACGGCACACTCCCAATAGCAGCCACCCCACCAGACACGATCGACATAATAGCCCTTGTTAAGCTCGTCGTAGCCCTTGATATACTTGCGTGACGCAGACCATTGTCCACAGTCGCGGAACTGATAGACTGGGTTGCCGAGATAGTCAACCTGAATGAAGTCCTGCGCAAGGACACCCTTGAAGTAGAGGTAAGGCTGAGACTTGGATAACACACCACGATTGATGAGGTCGCGAGTCGCCTCGATGTCGGGAGGCAGACCGATGAATCCCGCATAGTTGGAACCATGCTCATTATCCTCAACAATAGGCTTGTTGACACCCTGCAGGAAGAGCCAGCGTCCATCGTTGGATGATACGAACCACACAGACTGGCGTGTTTCGTCGACGGTATTGCCCCAACGGATGACACGAGCAGCAGACACGGGAGCCGAGTTAATGCCACCCGGACAGTCGGCACCAGGATACATGGTGCAAAGAGCTGAGTTGGAGTCGGTATCGACAGACTCCACTCGGAGCCAGAACGAGCGGTAGGTCTTGGCCCGGTCGAGGTTGTTGACCTTGCCGAGGAGGATGTCGTTAGCATGGAAAGTGACATGATCGTCGTCATATTCCTTGCGGAAGGTGAGCCTGTACTGATTGATGTCGGTATGCTCAACACTCTCGACGATGCCACGGTCGGTGAAATAGGTGTCGCCCTCAAGCACATTCTGATGGTTGATAACCAGCTCATCGAATATGGCCGAACCATTGACATGGATAGAACCGCAGGTGATGGAGCCGTCAGGATTGAGCTTGATGTCGCCATTCTCGCCTACAACAGCACCCTTGAGGAGCTTGAGCAGAAAGCCGTCGGTATCCTCCATATCCTTGCGGATGAACGGAGCGTCGGCAAGATAATCGAGCAAGGCAAGGAAAGCCGAGCCTACACGCGTAGCTGTGTTGGCATGGGTGCGACGCTCATCACGTATTGTGGTGAACATCTCACGTAGGGCTGATATTTCTTGTGCAAAAGTCATAGGGCAAAGATAGAGATATGTGACGAAGATTGAAAATACAGACTACAGCTGCGAGACCGTGCGGTCGATGGTGTTGGAACCGCTGCCAAAGAGCTGATAAAGGAACGAGGAGACAAGACCATTGTAGGTTGTGCCGTAGAAGCTTGCCTCAAACTCATTAAGTCGATGTATAGAGTAGAGATACTTCTTAGAGAACCAGTCGCGAGGCTGACGGTGGTGAGGATTGGTCTTCCAGTCCTTGAGGAACTTGAGGTCGCCACCATTGCCACGGCTGTAGCCATTGCCCACGCCACGCGCCACATAGATGCCATACTCAAGGAAGTGGTGCTCGATGGTGGTGACGGGTCCGGGATGCACAATACCCTGCACCGAACTGGCGAGAGCACCTGTACGGTAGACTGGAGGAGCGAACTGCATCATGCGCTCGCGCCACATCTTGATCATGAAGTCGCTCCAGCCTTGGATCCATTTCTGATGCTCGGCATCGGTCATGCCAGGTTTAAGTCCATTCTGATTGCTCATAGCTTATATCAATAGGCTGCTCATTCTGAATCATGAAGTAAAGACCTGTTACTCCGCTGTAAGAATAGCGAGGCAGCTCGGTGGAATATATGTTGTTAAGGTTAAGGAAGGTGAGGCGGTCGTCGCCGAGCGTGTCACGGTCGTGGAGCAATCGCGAGTGGAACTGTCGGAATATCTGTCGGCAGAGGTTAAGCTTAAGCTCACGGTCTGCCATATCGTCCTGACGGTAATGAGCCACGATGAACACCGTGTAGACATCGCGGCGGAAGAAGCCGACACCATTGCCGAAGGTCTGTTGCGAGGTAGTGTCATCGACCATGACAAAATTCTGGTACTTTCGGAAGCCCTGTATTATGCCATCGATGGATTCCGGTCCGCTGCACAGGCAGGGATGGAAGCCATTCTCCTTGGCAAGACGGTTGGACTGCGCAAGCTGCGTGAAGTAGTCGAGTGCGGGAAAGAGAGTACTCATAATGAGGAATGTTGAGGGTTGAATGTTGAATGGTTGAGGGTTGAATGTTAGGATTTGGGGAACTTGCGGCGGAACTCTTCGGCCTCCTTGGCCTTGGCGTTGAGTTCGGTGAGGGCACGCCAACAGTCGATTTGCTTGACCGACTGCTCTTTGGTGACATCGCCATCGGTGAGCGCGCGAAGCTGGACGTTGATGCTCTCAAGTATCGAGAGATCTGACATGTCGGCATCGGCAGACACCTTGCGGAAGAAGTGAGTAAACGCCCTGGACATGACGAACTTGATGTGGCCATACCAGGCGAGAGTGGCAAGACGCTCACCAGGCGTGAGGCTGATTTCATCCGGAACCGAGCCGTCGGGCTTGCGGTAGAGAAGAGCAGCAAGGTTGTCAATATCCTCCTCATTGCGCGACTGCATGAACCGCTGATAGCGACGCTCCATGCAAAGATAGTCGTTGAAGGTGACGATGCGATGAGTATTGACATCCTCCTGCAGTAGTTCGTGGACAGCGTGGAAACCACCGACAACCTCCAACCGATTGTCCATGGTCTCTGTGCTGTCCACAAACGATAGCTGCGAGAGGAAGGAATGAATCTGCCACGACTGCAGATAGAACACCTTGCCATCCTTGACACACTTCCACCCAAACCGGTTGCGCTTGACGACTCGGATGCCCGTAAAGCGGACGAACATGTAGGTCTTGACAACCACCATGTCGGCGAAGGTGGCGAGCTTTAAGCAGACGCTTCATAGAAGCCATCTTGTTCTCAACAGTCTTCTTAAACTGTTGCCAAGGCTGTTTATACGCATCGTCGGGCAGACCTGTCAACTGTATCTTATTGAGATAGTCGACAGCCTTTTCATTACCTCCCTTCACTGAGAAGGTATTGTCAAAATCGCTTGCATCGAAAGCGACTGTCATCTCATCACCGCTTTGCAAATAGATATTTTTGAATTTCTCACCATAATAGACCTTGGCATAGAGGGCGTCAATACCCTCTATATCAGCCGTAGCCTTGCCGTCGTCTGTAAGAGGAAACTCATTGATACTCATGTTGTAGACCAGCACAACTGTGCTCGCCACTGGATTCTTCACATCAAAATGCACTTTGATGCCATCAGCGGCATGAATGGACAGAGATGCCATAAGGAGCATCAGCAGATATGCAATTTTTCTTTTAATCATAATATTTAGGTTTTAAAGTCATTCAATCATTATATTGCGCATGCATTGCGGCAAGCTATCATGCATTGCGGCAAGCTATCATGCATTGCGGCAAGCTATAAAGAACATGCTTGGCTTGTTGCCACCATGCCTTGTTCAAGCATCACATAATATCAATTGGTGCGCTCACGGTATGTGGCGTCAACTATCTTGGCAAATCCAGTGTAAGACTTTGGCTTCACAGCAGAGAAATCACCTTCTGACACAAAACCGTTGTAGATGCGCAACGTGCCTTCACCACCCTTCTCTGAAGCCACCACAAGATCATAATCGTGTATAGAAGCTGAATTCTGATACAGGTTAAACTTCATCATCGTTATCTTTTCGCCAGAAAGGGCAATCTGCTTCTCTGCTTTAAGCGGCTTCTCCGACAAATCGACACGATATATAGTGCCATCGACAGCATAATACATGTAGTTGCGCAACGAACTGAAAGCATAGCATGTTGCTTTCTTTATGTCAGCGCACTCGCTCAAATCGCCATAGTATGCCTTGCCTAAAGCAAAAGTGCATATATTGTTATAAAGAAGCATG
>OQWI01001049.1_pt1 | contig 12302 bp, 8 predicted proteins | sample 1691551 | NCBI WGS metagenome assembly OQWI01 (sample SAMN03418259, study PRJEB22391) | human gut metagenome | biome: human-gut; feature: organic feature; material: feces | host: Homo sapiens | place: Tanzania | collected 2013-01
CCATGAATTCAAACCACGGACAAGTCTTTCAATTTCTACTGCCGACTTTGTCCAGTCAATGTTTCCCAGTTTTTTATCAAGCATTCTTGCATAAGCGGTCGGACTTTCTCCCTGTTTTTCCGGAACAATGCTTCCTTCCTGCAGTATTCCTACAACATAAAACTGGGCAAGAAAGGACGTCTGGCAGTAGGTTTCGCAGGAGGATTGCTGACAGAGAAGATTGATCCAAGCGGCATCGAATTGGAAGACAAGAATGACCCCGCATTCCCATCATCACAACAGGACGGCAGCTCTGTGGACATCGGAGCCGGCTTCTATTATTACCACCCCAAAGCTTGGATAGGAATCTCCGCGCAGCACCTGCTCGCCCCGACAATAACAATAGGTGAAACAAACGAGGTGGATATCTCAAGGATGTATTATTTAATGGGCGGATGCAATATAAAAATAAAAAATTCGTTAATAACACTACAACCTTCATTCCTCGTTCAGTCGGACTTCGACTCTTGGAGGGAAGACGTGCAATGCAAAGCGCTATACGAGTATGACGGCAGACGCTTTTATGGCGGACTGGGATACAGCCCTAACACTTCGGTGACATTCCTTGTAGGCGGCGTGTTTCACGGCATAGGATTAGGCTACAACTACCAGATGTACACATCGGGAGTTGGAACGGTGAACGGCAGCCATGAATTGGTAGTTAATTACCAGACAGACCTCGACCTTTTCAAAAAGGGACGCAACAAGCACAAAAGCGTCAGATGGCTTTAAGGGGGCAAGCAATGGTTTTCATCCATCAAAACAAAAACCAAGCCCAAACACAATACCCCTTGAAAAATAGCAAGCTAAGACAAACGATAATATCAAAGAAACATAGATAAATACAACAGTGATGAAAAAAATAATAGGATTTATATGCACAATGGCTGTCACTCTTACGGTGGCATCATGTTTCTCAGCCAAAGGCGGCGCCACTGCAGCTGGCGGAGAGGTGACAGGTGTAAGCGGCTCATCCATGGCTGAGCCAGCACCCTACGGCATGGTGCTCGTGAAACGAGGCAGTTTGAAAATGGGCTCAGAGAAGGGCGATAGCCTTTGGGGCAAGAACATACCTACACGCGAGATAAGCGTCGACGCTTTCTGGATGGATGAAAAGGAAGTGACCAACTCTATGTATCGTCAGTTTGTATGGTGGGTGCGCGACTCTATCATCCGTGAGCGTCTTGCCGACCCTGCTTATGGTGGCGACGAATCGTACAAGATAGAAGAAGACCGATACGGCGAGCCTGTCACGCCTCATCTCAACTGGAACAAGCCTCTGCCACGAAATCCAGATGAAGACCAGCAGCGAGCAATAGAGAGTGTATACACCACGCACCCTGTCACAGGAGAAAAGATGCTTGACGTTAGTCAACTGAACTACCGCTACGAGGTATTTGACTATGTGATGGCGGCCAAGCGCAAGTATCGCCTCAACCCTGCAGAACGTATACTCAACACTGATATACAGACAGACCCCGATGAACAAGTGATAATAAGCAAAGACACTGCATACATTGATGATGACGGACTCATTCACCGTGAGACAATCACACGTCCGCTCAGCAGCATGTGGGACTTTGTCAACACATATATTGTCAATGTGTATCCCGACACTACATGTTGGATAAACGATTTCCAGAATGCAGAGAACGAGACGTACATGCGCCTGTACTTCACCCATTCCAATTTCAACGACTATCCTGTGGTAGGCGTCAATTGGGAACAGGCCAATGCTTTCTGCAACTGGCGCACCGACTATCTGATGAAAGGATTGGGTCCACAAGCCAAGTTTGTGCAGCGATACCGCCTGCCAACAGAAGCAGAATGGGAATTTGCAGCCAGAGGAAAGGATGGCAACGAATTGCCATGGTTGCAAGAAGGTGTGGCAAGCGACAAAGGATGCTACTATGCCAATTTCAAGCCTGACCGAGGCAACTACACAAAAGACGGCAATCTTATCACTTCAAAAGTGGGCATATACAGTGCCAACACCAACGGACTGTATGACATGGCAGGCAATGTGGCCGAGTGGACAAGCACCGTCTACACAGAAGCAGGAGTGCTCTCGATGAGCGACATGAATCCGACACTTACCTACAACGCTGCCAAGGAAGATCCTTACGCGCTGAAGAAGAAGAGCGTCAGAGGCGGCTCATGGAAAGACCCTGAAAGCTTCATCAAGAGCGCTTGGCGCACATACGAATATCAAAATGTGGGACGCTCATTCATAGGATTCAGATGTGTGCGCTCGCAAGTAGGCACAGCCTCGCGCTCAAGAAGATAAAATAAACAATGAGCCTGTGGCCAAGGAACACCATGCAGAATGCCCGAATAGCAATGAGGCATGGCCAAAGCATGATTCCCAACTAACATCAAGACTCTCAAACATAAAATTTACAATCCAACATTATGGCAACAAAATATACAGGTATCCAAAAATGGCTGAGAACAAAGAGAGGCCAAACCTTTCTCAACTATGCATACAGCTGGGGTGCAGCTGTCGTTATCGCAGGCGCACTCTTTAAACTGACACATATAGCAGGCGCTGACATCATGCTCTTCCTCGGAATGGGCACAGAGGTCATTGTATTCATCCTTGCAGGTTTCGAACCACAGGAGAGTCTGGATGCTCAAGAATTGGCTGAAGAGGCAGCAGAAGATGCAGCCGTGCGCTCCAAGGTCGAATCAGCAATATTTGAAAACACGGCTGCCGCTCTTGCAGCGGATGCTTCACGTATGCCTGTTAGCGGCACTGCCATCATTGCTGGCGAAAATAGCAGCGATGCTATTCATGCAGACAGTTCAGAGTCGGTCGATGCCGCACAGCTTGCTTCTGACATACAATCTACCGCCAACTTCTCTTCACCTCAGTTTGCAGGCATGACTCCTGAAATGCAAGAAGCCACAATAGCTTATGTAGACCAGCTCAACGAACTGACTGACACGTTGCGCAAAGTAGCAGAGCAAAGCGCTCGCCTCACACGCGACTCTGAAGAGATGGAAACAATGAACCGCACTCTCACTGGTATCAACCGCTTCTACGAGATGCAACTCAAGAGTGTGGGCACACAGTCGGCCACCATCGATGAAGTAAACGACCAGACAAAGAAGCTTGCGGCTCAACTCCAAGAACTCAATGAAGTGTACCTCAAAATGGTAGAAGCACTAAAAATGAAGATTAGCTAAACAACATAACGGTTCTGAGACATGATTAGAAAGAAACTAACTCCGCGTCAGAAGATGATCAATCTGATGTACGTAGTGCTGATGGCAATGTTGGCACTCAACGTGTCATCGGATGTGCTCGTAGGCTTCTCACTCGTGGATGAAGGTCTGAACCGCTCGAAAGAAAACTCAGCCGTTCAGAATGAAGCTATATACAAAGAACTGGAAGCAGCCATGAAACGCAATCCTGAGAAAGTGCGCCAATGGTTTGAGAAGGCACAGCAGGTGCGTCAGATGAGCGACTCGCTATATGCCTTTGCGGAAAATCTGAAATGGGAGATTGCCCGTCAGGCTGATGGTAAGGAAGCAGACATCACAAACATCAAAGGGCGCGACAATCTTGAAGCTGCCACCCATGTCATGCTGGCTCCAGGAATAGGCAAAGGCGGCAAGCTTAAGAAAGCCATAATAGCTTATCGTGATGGAATAACAAGCATGCTCAACGATGAGCAGCAGAAGAAAATCATCCGTTCAAACCTCACTACCGATGTGCCGAGAAAGGCTAAGGCACAAGGCAAGAACTGGCAACAATATCTGTTTGAGAACACTCCTGTGGCGGCAGCCATCACTCTGCTCACGAAGTTGCAGACTGACGTGCGCTATGCAGAAGGAGAAATGCTCCACCAACTGGTGGCAAACATAGATGTGAAGGATGTGCGCGTGAACCAAATCAACGCATACGTCATACCCAATTCACAAACAGTGGTGAGAGGAAGCAAATTCTCAGCTCAAATCATCATGGCAGCAGTCGACAGCACACAACGTCCTGAAATATTCGTGGGCAACACCCTCTTGAAATCTGAAAACGGACGATACGAAACCATCTGCAATTCAACGGGTGACTTCACACTAAAAGGTTACCTCATCATGAAGAACGGCAATGGCGAGACTATTCGCCGCGAGTTCTCTCAACCTTACACCGTAGTAGAAACATCTGCCACTGTAAGTGCCACAATGATGAACATGCTTTATGCTGGTTATCAAAATCCTATCAGCGTCAGCGTGCCAGGAGTGCCAAGCAACAAGATTGCACTTTCAATGACCAACGGCACACTTACAAAGAAAGATGGCAGCAACTATGTGGCCGTGCCATCAAAAGTGGGACAAGACGTCACCTTCACCGTCACAGCACAGAACGAAGGACGTCAGCAAGAAATGGGCAAGTTCACTTTCCACGTGCGCAAATTGCCAGATCCGACAGGATACCTGCAATATACAGACAGTAAAGGAAACACGAGCAGGTTCAAGGGCGGGCGCATCACAAAACAAGCAGTAATTGCAGCAGGCGGCGTAGGCGCAGCCATTGACGACGGTCTGCTCGACATAGCCTTCCGAGTGATAGGTTTTGAGACAATGTTTGTGGACAACATGGGCAACGTAGTGCCAGAAGTCAGCAACTCTGCCTCATTCACTTCGAATCAAATTGCCAAGATACGTTCCTTAAGCCGCGGCAAGATGTTCAACATCAGCCGCATCAGAGTAATAGGTCCAGACGGAATAGAAAGAACCCTCACTTCACCTGTTGAAGTCATAATAAACTAATAAGTATGAGACGTATATTTATCATCTTTATATCGTTGTGCATGACTGGCAGCATGATTGCTCAGCCTGCCAAGAGTCGTGTGCGCACCAATCAGACGGCGGCAAAGAAGAAGGATGCCCAACAGACTGTGACAAGCCGTGCCAGCCTAATGTTTCCAACAGCAGTGGATGTGCCAGAGAGTCCTACATGGCGAAGAGACATATACCGCACTCTCGACCTCAAAAAAAACGAGAATGCGCCTCTATATTATCCAGTAGAGCCACAAGGCGACAACATAAATCTCTTCACGCTTCTCTTTCGCTTGCTCAACACTGGCAAGATTCCTGCCTATGAGTACAAACTTGATGGCGTGGAAGATTTCAAGCAGAGCAACCGCATGCATTTCAAAGACTTTCTGGAACGCAACCATATCTATTACGAAATTGAAGGCAATGGCATTAAAGTTGAGCCAAGCGATGTGCCTTCGGCAGAAGTGCTCAGTTACTACGTGAAGGAAAGCAGCTATTATGACCACAACACCGCAACTTTCCATAGCCGTGTCGTGGCATTGTGTCCTGTGCTCCATCGCGCAGACGACGACTTCAGCAGCGATGTGAGAAAACATCCTCTCTTTTGGGTAAAATACGATGATGTGAAAACATACCTGAGCGGAATGGAAGTGATGACAAGCAATCTCAACAATGCGGCCAAGATGTCTATTGATGATTTCTTCGCCACGAACCACTACAAAGGCGACATCTACATGACAACAAACATGCAGAACCGCTCTCTGCAAGAATATTGCGCCACAGACTCACTCATGAAGAAAGAACAGAACCGCATAGAGAAGGAAATGGCCGACTTTGAGTCACACATTTGGAAGACTCCTGTCGATTCTGCAGAGATTGCCAGACGCGATTCGCTTGAAGCATTAGCTAATGCCGGCAGAAGCAAGAGGATTAAGTCAACGCAAGGAAATTCAAGCACATCAGCATCACGCACAAGCCGCCGCACAAGCGCAAATGCAAAAAAGAGCAGCAAGCCGGCCAAATCGTCAGGAGGCAGCAGTTCAGGCCCACGAGTGTCGGTCAGAAGACAAAGACATTAATCGCCACGAAAAGCGAGCACGTCCACAATGAAATATTCTCGCACATGCAATGCCAAAGAGACCTGTTGTGGCAAATCCCACCAGAGACAATCAAATCAAACACACATTCAGATGAAACCAATCGTGTTTGCAACCCAATGATGCCATCGTGTTAAAAAGACACATAACATCTCTGCATAATGTTCAATTAGATAGCAAACAAAGCAAGATAGTATAAAAAAGACTCAAAGTCGTCTGACTTTGGGCCTTTTTCTTTTGCCATTAATGGAAAATGTCGTAATTTTGTGGCAATTTTCTTGGACTTGCAAACAGACGTGGACGTGACATGTCAAGCAGGTGTTGTATATCTGTATACGTTCAATGTTCTTGCCTGTCCTTTTATTATTAATTTTAACTTGTATTTTTCATCGTGAAAGTATTAAAGTTTGGCGGAACATCCGTAGGTTCCGTTGAGAGTATTCTCAATTTGAAGAAGATTGTAGAGGCATGCGACGAGCCTGTAGTTGTTGTCGTTTCAGCTCTTGGAGGCATCACCGATAAGTTGATCAACACCTCCAATCTGGCAGTAGCTGGCGATTCGTCGTATCTTACGTCATATGAGGAGATGGTAGAGCGCCATCATCTGATGATAGACTCCATCATCTCCGATTCAGACAAGAGGATTAAACTGATGGCCACAGTTGATAATCTTCTTGAGCAGTTGAAAAGCATTTACCAAGGCGTCTACCTTATTGGCGATTTAAGTGAGAAGACAAGCAATGCCATCGTGTCATACGGCGAGCGCATATCAAGCAACATTGTGGCCACACTCATCGAGGACGCACAATGGTACAATTCACTCGAATTCATCAAGACCAAGAAGAAGCAGGGCAAGAACCTGTTCTCAAACACAATAAGCGCCCCTCTCATACGAGAGACATTCAAGAAATTCGTTGAAGGCAAATCAGGTCACAGCGTATGCCTTGTGCCTGGATTCATCTCTACCGACAGCGTGACAGGAGAAGTGACTAACCTCGGACGCGGCGGAAGCGATTATACCGCAGCCATCATAGCAGCCACTCTCGATGCAAGAGTGTTGGAGATATGGACTGATGTGTCAGGATTCATGACAGCCGACCCACGTGTCATAAACACAGCATATCCTATCGACACATTGTCATATGTGGAAGCCACTGAACTGTGCAACTTCGGTGCAAAAGTGGTGTATCCTCCAACCATATACCCTGTGTGCATCAAAAACATACCAATACTCATCAAAAACACTTTCCGTCCTGAAGACAAAGGCACTATCATCACCAATGATAATGGATGCGATGAGAACGGACGCGCCATCAAGGGCATATCATCCATCAACAACACCTCGCTCATCACTGTGAGCGGACTCTCCATGGTAGGCGTAATAGGTGTCAATCAACGCATCTTCACCACTCTCGCCGCCAACGGCATAAGCGTTTTCCTCGTCAGCCAAGCCAGTTCGGAAAACAGCACCTCTATCGGCATGCGCGATGAAGATGCCGAACGTGCCTGTGAGGTGCTCAACCAAGAGTTTGCCAAAGAAATAGAGATGGGAGCCATGTATAAGATGAAATTGGAGCGCGAGCTGGCAACCATAGCTATCGTTGGAGAAAACATGAAGCACACTCCAGGCATTGCGGGCAAACTGTTCGGAACACTCGGACGCAACGGCATCAGCGTCATTGCCTGCGCACAAGGCGCAAGCGAGACAAACATATCTTTCGTTGTTGAAAGAAAACTGCTGCGCAAGTCACTTAATGTCATCCACGACAGTTTTTTCCTTTCTGAGTACCAAGTGCTGAATGTCTTCCTTTGTGGCATAGGCACTGTGGGCGGAAGCCTGCTCGAACAGATAGCAGGACAGCGCCAGCAACTCATGAAGGAACGCAACTTGCAGATAAACATAGTAGGCATCGCTTCTGGACACAACGCCATTTTCAACCGCAACGGCATAGAACTTTCTGCATACGAAGACAACGGCACATTCAGCATAGCCAAGCTTCGCGACGGCCTCAAGCAGGCAGACCCAAGCGACCTCAACCACCTGCATGATGAAGTCATAGGAATGAACATCTTCAACAGCGTCTTTGTCGACTGCACAGCAAGTGCTGACGTGGCAGGGCTATACGAAGATTTCCTCAGCAACAACATATCAGTGGTGGCAGCCAACAAGGTGGCGGCATCAAGCGACTATGAGAATTACGCACGCTTGAAAGAGACTGCACGCAAAAGAGGCGTGAAGTATCTTTTCGAGACCAACGTGGGCGCTGGTCTGCCAATCATCAACACCATCAACGACCTCATCAACTCAGGAGATAAGATACTCAAGCTTGAGGCAGTGCTCTCCGGCACACTCAACTTCATCTTCAACACTATATCCGCTGACATTCCGTTCAGTCAAACTGTGCGCATGGCAAAGGAAGAAGGCTACGCTGAGCCAGACCCGCGAGTAGACTTGTCAGGCAAAGATGTCATCCGCAAACTCGTCATCTTGTCTCGTGAGGCAGGATACCGCATGAACCAAGAAGATGTGGAGAAGCATCTCTTCATACCTCAGTCATTCTTTGATGGCTCGCTTGAAGACTTCTGGAAGAATCTCCCTTCGCTTGACGCCAGTTTTGAGGCAGAGCGCAAGCAGATGGAAGCCAGCCACCAACGTTGGCGCTTCGTGGCTAAGCTTGAACATGGCAAGGGGTCTGTGAAACTGGAGAAAGTTGACGAGCATCATCCATTATACGACCTTGAAGGCTCAAACAACATCATTCTCATCACCACAGAACGATACAACCAGTATCCTATGCTCATCCAAGGATATGGAGCTGGAGCCTCTGTGACAGCAGCAGGAGTGTTTGCCGACATCATGTCAATCGCAAACATATAATCAAAGAGATTGTAATACAACAAGGTTTCTATACCTAATCTATAAACAGGCATTCATAATTATTTAAGATTTGACGTGCTTTATTCTGATGCAGATGTTTCTTCTGTTTGAAGAGGCTATGCATAGCCTCTGGTAACAGTAAGGAACAGATGCACAGAAGAGGGTGCGGCACATAAAAGAGCATCACACTTTGATGTTATAAACATAGTTTTGAACGCCTGTTAGTTATCATGCCGCAGAAAAAGGCATTTACAACATAACCCCTATCACTGAGACATGACACTACAGATTCAACAGCATTTATAGAGCCACACACAGCACAGAAACATTATGAAACACATTGTAATACTTGGCGACGGAATGGCCGACTGGCATGTGGAGCAACTCGGAGGCAAAACGCTCCTTCAATATGCCCACACACCATATATGGACATGCTTGCAAGCAAAGGACGCACAGGCATGCTGAAAACAGTGCAGGACGGATTCCATCCTGGTTCTGAAGTTGCCAACTCAAGCATATTAGGCTATGACCAGAACGAGGTGTACGAAGGCCGCGGCCCTCTTGAAGCAGCCAGCATCGGCGTTGCACTTGCACCAGATGACATGGCCATACGCTGCAACATCATCTGCATCGATGGCGACCATATCAAAAACCATTCTTGCGGACGATTGGAAACAGAAGAAGGTGATGTGCTCATCAAATATCTGGACAAGCACTTGGCCAACGACAAAGAGATTGTCGAGAAATACGGACATATAGTTCATTTCTACACAGGAGTACAGTATCGCCATCTCCTCGTCATCAACGGAGCAAGCAAGCACATCAAGTGCACACCACCGCACGATGTGCCGCTCAAGCCATGGCGTCCTCTGCTCGTGCAACCAGACTTGGAGGCGGAAGCCAAGGACACACGCACAAGCAAGCTGAATGCCGAACAAACAGCGCAGCTCATCAACACGCTCATACTGAAGTCGCAAATGCTCCTTACAGAGCATCCGCTCAACAAGAAACGCATGGCTGAAGGCAAGGATCCTGCAAATTCCATATGGCCTTGGGCTGGAGGATACCGACCTCACATGACTCCGCTCACCACCATATTCCCGCAGATAAAGCGTGGCGCAGTCATCACTGCAGTCGATCTCATCAGAGGCATAGGCTCGCTGGCAGGCCTGCGAGTCATCAATGTGGAAGGAGCCACAGGGCTCTACGACACAAACTATGAGGGCAAAGCTAAAGCAGCCATTGAGGCTCTCCGCACAGACGACTTCGTATACCTGCATGTTGAAGCCTCAGATGAAGCAGGCCACGACGGAGACCTTGACCTCAAGCTCCAAACGATTGAGAATCTTGACAGACGTGCCATAAAGCCCATTTATGAGGAAGTGAAAAATTGGGGAGTGCCTGGCACACCCACTGCAGACATGGAACCTGTAGCTATAGCTGTGTTGCCCGACCATCCCACTCCTGTGGCTCACCGCACCCACACAAACGAGCCAATTCCATTCCTCATCTACGCACCAGGTATGGAACCAGATGGAGTAAAGGCTTTCGATGAAGACTCTTGCAAGAACGGAGCGTACGGACTCTTGGAAAAAGACGGGTTCATCAAAGCATTTATGGCAGAATAAAGGCACACCGCTACCACACGGCCACCTTGGCACAAAGAAAACCCTTCACTACAAGAGCAATACCGCCAAGGCAAATGCACTGCAAAAAATACAATAAATACATTATTAAATACGAACAACAATATTATGAATTACTATAGCACCAACGGCAAGGCTCCTATTGCCACACTCGAAAAAGCAGTGGTGAAGGGACTTGCGGAAGACAAAGGTCTCTACATGCCAGAGCGCATCAAGCCACTTCCACAGTCATTCTTCGACAACATAGAGAATATGACATTCCAGGAAATAGCCTATACTGTGGCCGATGCATTCTTCGGTGAAGATGTGCCTGCCGACGATCTGAAAAAGATAGTCTACGACACGCTCGCCTTCGACGTGCCTGCTGTGAAGGTTACAGAAAACATCTACTCTCTTGAACTCTTCCATGGACCAACACTCGCATTCAAAGATGTCGGCGCACGCTTCATGGCACGCCTTCTCCAATATTTTCTCAAGAAAGAAGGCAAGGGGCAGGTCAATGTGCTCGTTGCCACCTCTGGCGACACAGGTTCAGCCGTAGCCAATGGTTTCCTTGGCGTAGACGGCATTCATGTCTATGTGCTATACCCAAAGGGCAAGGTGAGCCCTATACAAGAATGCCAGTTCACCACGCTCGGACAAAACATCACAGCTGTTGAGGTAGAAGGCGTGTTCGATGACTGTCAGGCACTCGTCAAGAGCGCATTCATGGACGCTGATCTCAATGCCCACATGAAACTCACATCGGCCAACTCTATCAATGTGGCTCGTTTCCTTCCACAATCATTCTACTACTTCTATGCATATGCCCAGATGAAGAAGATAGGCCTGGCCGACAATCTTGTTGTTTGTGTGCCATCAGGCAATTTTGGCAACATATGCTCAGCACTCTTCGGTAAGAAGATGGGACTGCCCATCAAGCGGTTCATTGCAGCCAATAATGCCAATGACATTTTCTACAAGTATTTGCAGACAGGCAAATATGAGCCAAAGTCATCGGTACAGACCATTGCCAACGCCATGGACGTGGGCGATCCAAGCAACTTCGCACGCATCTACGATCTATACGGCAAGAGCCATGAAGCTATATGCTCAGACATCAGCGGCGCCACATACAGCAATGACCAGATTGCAGAGACTATCCGACAAGTCGAATCAGCCACAGGCTACATCTGCGATCCTCATGGAGCATGCGGATTCCGCGCTCTTGAGGAAGGACTGAAAGAAGGTGAGACAGGCTTGTTCCTTGAAACAGCTCACCCTGCCAAATTCAAGGACACTGTAGATGCCATTCTCGGCAAGAGCATAGACATTCCTGCAAAACTCCAAGCTTTCATGAAAGGAACAAAGCAGAGTGTTCCTATGTCCAACTCATTTGCCTCTTTCAAGCAGTTTCTGCTTGCCGAATAATCAGCTTGATGATACCATTCATGCGTATGAATGAGCGCATGCCGCACGATTACATAAAAGGATGAAGCATCGTGAATAAAAATGCGCTTGTACGGCAACCGTCAAGTAAGACGAATTCTCAACAACCCTGGGGCATATCCATTTCATGGTGCCCCAGGGGATATGCAACAACTCTCAGAGAGAAGATTCAGCAAGGCGCAACTTTGCACCGCTATATATTTTCGGATAACATTATAAGTTTAATCATTGATGAAACCCAATAGATTGCAGAAGCACACCGACACATCCAGATGGATGATGAAGCTCATGTTGGTTATCCTTTCTACAGCACTGGTAGTTTATTTCATGCCGAGAGAGGATGAGTTTGGTTACAAATATGAGGAAGGCAAGCCATGGAACTATGGCCTGCTCATAGCTGATTCCAAGTTTCCGAAATCATCCCGCCGCTCTCG
>OQWI01001051.1_pt1 | contig 12299 bp, 10 predicted proteins | sample 1691551 | NCBI WGS metagenome assembly OQWI01 (sample SAMN03418259, study PRJEB22391) | human gut metagenome | biome: human-gut; feature: organic feature; material: feces | host: Homo sapiens | place: Tanzania | collected 2013-01
TGATAGGTTTTCAGACTAAAGCCATCACCCCAATGGCCTATATTGGTCATCGCCTTTAGCCACGGACCGCCGTCTACGCATATTCGCGTAGCGTAAACGCCGTCGTCGGGCAATAGCTGGCAGTCGCAGTCGAGGCGCAGGTTGGCGGTGGGGAAGTCAATCTTGCGTCCTTCGGCATATCCGTGCTCAACCGTTCCTTCAATCTCAAACCTCCGTCCGAGACATGTTGCAGCAGCACTCACGTCGCCTTCGGCAAGCAGTCGGCGCACGAGCGACGACGACACACGCATTCCCTCCACGTCAATCGGTGTGTTCTGCACCACATTGATGCCCATGTCCTTGCCGTAGCGCACATAGTCGTCAAAGCCTTCGGCACGGTTATGGCCGAAACGGTTGTCATAACCGATGAGCAGAGTGCTCACACCCAGTTGACGGTGCAGCACCTCAAGCATGAAGTCGTGAGCCGACAGCGCTGCCATGTTTGTGTCGAAGTGAAGCACTTCGATGCGGTCGGCACCCGTAAGGTTGAGCAATCGTAGTTTCTCGTTGAGCGGTGTGATGAGCTGCGGCACATAGTCGGCATGCACCACCTGGCGCGGATGTCGGTCGAAGGTGATAACCATCGACTGCTGTCCGATGCGGTGAGCCATTTCGTTGAGTCGGTTTATGAGGAACTGATGACCCCTATGCACGCCGTCGAAGAAACCTATAGTAGCCGCAAAAGATGCGTTATGTTCCAATGGATTGATGTTGCTGAAATGTTTATGTCCTTAAATCTCGTACAGCCAGCGGTGGCCCGATGTCTCGTGCAGAGTGCTTATGCCAGCCTTCTCGGCAGCGATGCAGTTAGCCTCGCTGTCGTCGATGAAAATTGTTTCGGCAGCATTGATGCCTGCAACGGCCAGAGCCTCGTTGAAAATCTCCACGTCTGGCTTTGCCATGTGCATCTCGTACGATAGGAATATATGTTCAAAATAATCAGAGGCACGCAGTCCGCAAGCCGTGAAGAAGTAGTCGCGGCAGCGGTTCCAGTGCATTGAGTTGGTGTTCGACAGCAAAAACAGTCGGTAACCCTGCTGCTTCAGACGCGCCAGGCGCAACAGTTTCTCGTGAGGAATACCCGTTAGCAACTGGTTCCACGCCCATACTATGTCCTTGTCGGGCGTATCGGTATGGGCAATGCGTCGCACCTCGTTGCAGAACTCGCCCTCGCCGATGCGTCCAAGCTCGGTTTCGAGGAACAAATCCTCTGTACGGTGTTCCTCAACATACGATGCGAGCACCCCGCATCCTATCTCTCTGAACGCATTGATACAACGTTCGGGATTCAGACCGACGAGCACTCCGCCCAGGTCGAAGATGATGTTATTTATGTTTTTGTCCATAACTGTGTGCAAAATTACTGCTTTTGCGCTGAACAGCAAAGAAATAGAGCCTTTATCGATAAAAATTCTTGCGTTTTCGCTTGCCATTACATTTTAAATGTGTAACTTTACCCGCAGATAAAACCTGATGATTTTATTTATTTTAATAACATAACTGCTATACCTATGGAATTAAAACAGGCCACTGCCGGAACCATGGAGTCCGGCGACATTATGATTCAGATTGCCCCGAGCGACCGCCCGGGACTTGACATCCAGCTTCAGAGTTCGGTTGCCTTTCAATTTGGCGACCAGATCAAGAACGTGATACACGAGACACTCGAAGGTCTTGGCATCACTCAGGCCGAGGTACACGCCACCGATAAAGGCGCGCTCGACTGCACTATACGCGCTCGCACCACTGCGGCTGCTGTAAGAGCAACGGGATGCGATGTGTGGAAAGACTAACCTAAGAAAAGATAGCTATGAGACTAAGAAGAACTATGATGTTCGTGCCCGGCAATAATCCTGGCATGATGCAGGACGCGTATATCTACCGTCCAGACTCCATTATGCTCGACCTTGAGGACTCAGTCACAATGGCCGAGAAGGATGCAGCGCGCCTTTTGGTGCACAACGCATTGAAGACCATCGATTATGGCACCACCGAAATGGTAGTGCGCATCAATCCACTAAATACTCCTTATGGCAAGAAGGACATCGAAGCCGTGGTTAAGGCAGGTGTTCACGTTATACGTATGCCTAAGACCGAGACAGCAGAAGAGGTTGTTGAGGTAGAGCGCGAGATTGAAAAGGTAGAGCGCGAGATAGGTTGCCTCGGCCGTACACAGATTATGGCGGCTATAGAGAGCACACTCGGCGTTGTCAACGCCTACGCCATCGCCACCGCTTCCAAGCGCATGATGGGCATCGCTCTCGGCGCAGAGGACTACTGCGCTAACCTCAAGACACAACGCTCGCCCGAAGGCATGGAGCTGCTCATGGCTCGCCAAACTATTGTAGTAGCTGCCCGCGCCGCCGGCATCGACGCTCTCGACACAGTATACAGCAACCTCAACGACATGGAGACATTCCGCAAGGAAGTGGAGCTCATACATCAGCTCGGCTTCGACGGCAAGTCGATTATCAATCCACGACAAATAGAGATTATCAACGAGGTGTTCACGCCGAAACAGAAGGCCATCGACAAGGCTTTAGCTGTAATTGCCGCCATTAAGGAGGCTGAGCGCAAAGGCTCTGGCGTGATTGCTGTGAATGGAAAAATGGTTGACCGACCAGTGGTTATACGCGCTCAGCGCGTGATTGACCTTGCATTGGCATCGGGCGTAATTAAAGAGGAGGATTTGGTATGAGCACATTGAAAGAAAGACTTGTCATTGCGCAGCAAGTGGCTGAGGCTATGGGAAAGAGTATATATAATAATGTGGAACATGAGTTCAAGGAAGTGACACCACGCATGGACCTTCAGCAGAAGAGCCCGAAGCTCGTGACTCTTGAAGAGGCTATTCGCCGCTCTGGTCTGCGCGACGGCATGACTATCTCGTTCCACCACCACTTCCGCGGAGGCGACAAAGTGGTGAACATGGTGGTTGACAAACTTGCAGCTATGGGCTTCAAAAACCTGCACTTGGCGGCTTCGAGCCTTCAGGACGTTCACGAGCCTCTCATAGAGCACATCAAGAACGGGGTTATCACCCAAATTTCCACATCAGGACTTCGTGGCGAACTCGCCAAGGAGATTTCGCACGGACTCATGGAGAAACCTGTCATCTTCCGCTCACACGGCAACCGTGGTGCTGCCATCGCCTCGGGCGAGCTGCACATCGACGTAGCTTTCCTCGGAGCTTCATCATGCGACCCGTTGGGCAACGCCTGCGGCTATTCTCGCTCAGAGAATGCCAAGAGCATCTGCGGCTCGTTGGGCTACGCTCTGCCCGACGCAAGATATGCCGACAAGGTGGTTATACTCACCGACGACCTCGTGGCTTATCCCAATACTCCCAACTCTATATCCGAACACGACGTCGACTACGTGGTGGAGGTTGACTCAGTGGGCGACTCTTCGAAAATCGCATCAGGTGCAATACGCGACACCAAGAATCCACGCGACATTCTGCTCGCCAAGCAAGCTGCCAAGGTGATCCTCGCCAGTGGTTACTTCCGTCAGGGCTTCTCCATACAGACTGGCACCGGCGGTGCTTCGCTCGCTGCCGTAAAGTATATCCGCCAAAGCATGATTGACCAAGACATCAAGGCCTCGTTCGCATTGGGCGGCATCACAGCCCACATGGTCAAAATGCACGAGGAGGGACTCATTGAGCGACTCATCGACGTGCAGTCGTTCGACAAGGTGGCTGCCGAATCGTTGAAGAACGACGCACGCCATAAAGAGGTGGCTTCCTACGAATATGCCAGCGCACAGGAGAAGGGTTCTGCCACACACTATCTCGACATCGTTATCTTGTCGGCTCTTGAGGTTGACGTCAACTTCAATGTCAACGTACTCGTGGGCAGCGACGGCATAATACGCGGTGCTATAGGCGGCCATCCCGACACAGCCGAGGACTCAGCTCTCAGTATCATCGTATGCCCATTGCTAAGAGGTCGCATACCGTGCATCGTAAACGAGGTGACTACACTTATCACTCCGGGCAAGTCGGTCGACGTGGTAGTTACAGAATACGGCATCGCCGTTAATCCTTCGCGCCCAGAGATAGCCGAGCGTCTGCGTGCCGCCGGAATGCAGCTCATCACACTTGAGGAACTGCGCGACCGTGCTCTGCGTATCATAGGCACACCAGCTCCGTTGCCATTCGGCGACAAGGTAGTTGGCGTGGTGCTCGACCGTGGCGGCTCTGTGCTCGACGTGATAAAAAACATTGAGGAATAGGAACATTTGGCGAGGAAGCTATTGAATATTTGCTCCCTCGTGAGTGCATATAAGGCTTCCAACATACATGATGAAAAATCAGTTAGTTGGGCTTAATAAAGTATGTTGGAAGCCTAAAAATCTGCACATTTATGGGGTGTTTGTGCACACAGGATGACTTTTTGTAGAAAAATATTTGCCCATATGAATAAAAATTTGTTCCTTTGCATCCGTTTTAAACGAGAAATTAATATTATAAACACTTTTAAAATTAGAAAATTATGTCAGAAATCGAATCAAAAGTAAAGGCTATCATCGTTGACAAACTTGGTGTAGACGAAGCAGACGTTAAGCCAGAAGCAAGCTTCACAAACGACCTCGGCGCAGACTCTCTCGATACAGTAGAGCTCATCATGGACTTCGAGAAGGAGTTCGGCATCTCTATCCCTGACGACAAGGCTGAGAAGATTGGCACTGTTGGTGATGCTATCGCTTACATCGAGGAGAACGCAAAATAATAAGGTTTATGGTTTATAGTTTATGGTGCACATAAACCATAAACCATTTTTTAACCATAACCCGTAATTTTTCTAAATGGAATTAAAAAGAGTAGTAGTTACAGGCCTCGGTGCCGTTACCCCGTTGGGCAACAACGCCGAAGACACCTGGAACAACCTTGTCGCCGGAGTTAGCGGCGCTGCACCTATCACATTATTCGACGCGTCACAGTTCAAGACACAGTTCGCTTGCGAGGTTAAAGGCCTTAAGGTTAACGATTATATCGACCGTAAGGAGGCACGCAAGATGGACCGCTACGCACAGTTGGCTATGATTTCAGCTATGCAAGCTGTTCAGGATTCGGGCATGGACCTTGAGACTGAGGACAAGAACCGCATCGGAGTAATCTTCGGCGTTGGCATCGGCGGCATCAAGACTTTCGAAGAGGAAGTAGGCTACTGGGCACAGCACCAGGATGCAGGTCCTAAGTTCAACCCCTTCTTCATCCCCAAGATGATTGCCGACATCGCAGCAGGCCAGATTTCAATCCAGTTCGGATTCCATGGTCCTAACTATACCACTACATCTGCATGTGCATCATCTACCAACGCTCTTGCCGACGCATTCAACCTCATCCGCTTGGGTAAGGCCAACATCATCGTAAGCGGTGGTTCAGAGGCTGCTATCACAGCAAGCGGCGTAGGCGGCTTCAACGCTATGCACGCCCTCTCTACACGCAACGACGACCCAGAGCACGCTTCACGTCCATTCAGCGCATCACGCGACGGATTTATCATGGGCGAAGGCGCAGGCTGCCTCATCCTTGAGGAGCTGGAGCACGCCAAGGCCCGTGGTGCAAAGATCTACGCCGAGATGGTGGGCGAGGGCATGAGCGCCGACGCTTACCACATCACCGCCTCTCACCCCGAGGGTCTGGGTGCCAAGCTCGTGATGCAGCGTGCCCTTGACGACGCCGGTCTGAAGCCCGAGGATATCGACTACATCAACGTTCACGGCACCAGCACACACGTTGGCGACATCTCTGAGGCCAAGGCCATCAAGGACGTGTTTGGCGATGCTGCCTACAAGCTCAACATCAGCTCAACCAAGTCGATGACCGGTCACCTGCTCGGCGCTGCCGGCGCTGTGGAGGCCATGGTTGCTGTGCTCTCTGTGAAGAACGACATCGTGCCCCCGACAATCAACCACACCGAGGGCGACAACGACGAGGAGATCGACTATAACCTCAACTTCACCTTCAACAAGGCACAGAAGCGCGAGGTGCGTGCTGCCATCAGCAACACCTTCGGTTTCGGCGGCCACAACGCATGTGTAGCATTCAAGAAGTATGCTGAGTAACATCATAGACAGAATAAAGCTCCCCTTCCGCAAGGAAAAGGAGCTTTATTTATCTCTCTACAACATCATAGGGGTCTACCCTCACGACATCTCGCTCTACAAGCTCGCGCTCATGCACAAGAGCCTGTTCAAGCGCAACGCCAAGGGCAAGCCCGTGAACAACGAGCGCCTGGAGTTTCTGGGCGATGCGGTTCTGGATGCCGTGGTGGGCGACATTGTCTATCGGCACTTCCCTGGCAAGCGTGAGGGTTTCCTGACCAATACCCGAAGCAAGCTGGTGCAGCGCGACACGCTCAACAAGTTGGCGCAGGAGATGGGCATCAACCAACTCGTATTATCCAATGGTCACAGTTCTTCTCATAACAGCTATATGGGAGGAAATGCTTTCGAGGCGTTGGTTGGAGCCATCTATCTGGACCGCGGTTACGATGCCTGCATGCAATTCATGCAGAAGCGCATTCTGGCAAAAATGATAAACATCGACAAGGTGGCTTACAAGGAGGTAAACTTCAAGAGCAAACTTATCGAATGGAGCCAGAAGAACCGTGTGAAGTTGGACTTCGTGATGCTGGGACAGGAAAAGGATAATAACGGCAGCCCTGTGTTCACCTATCAGGTGGTGATGGAAGGCGTGAAGGGTGGCGACGGCAAGGGCTACTCCAAGAAGGAGAGTCAGCAGATTGCCTCTAAGCTTACCCTGGAGCGCTTGCGCAAGGAGCCACAGTATATTGAATCTGTGTTTGCAGCCAAGGCCAACCGTACGAAGATGGAAGAGGAACCTGTAGAGAGCGTACCTACCACCGAGGTGAAGGAAGATTTCATCATCTCAAGGGAGGCAGAAAAGCAGGAACCGGAAGTGAAGCACGTGAATGTTTTCAAGGAAGAGGTTTATTCCGAAAAGTCTTCTGCCGTAACAGAGAAGGCAGAGGAGATTGCTATCTCTGAAGAGCAGGTTGCTGTTCAGAAAGCAGCCGGTGAAAACGATGAGTTTGACTTGAGCGACATCACGGCAGAGCCAAAGGAGATGACCCGCGAGGACATCATCGCTGCTGCCGAGGCAGCAGCTTTTGCAGAAGAAAAAGAATAGGCAGGATGGCCCATAGCTTATCGGCTGGGGCTTATATTGGGCTTACAATACTAAAATACTCCCATGAGATGGCATTATTGATGCGCCTCATGGGAGTATTTTTTCTTATTTGTATTAAAAAATAGTAAAAACTTTCTCTATATCAAAAGATTGAATTACTTTTGCATCTACTTTAAAGGTATATATATCTAGATATGAGTTTAACAACGATAGTAAGTAATGTTTTCAAGCCTCGCCAGAAGAGCTTGGAGAAGTATGTACATGATGCAGAAGACTTGCAGCATGAGGTACTGATGCGCCTTTTGGCATCGGGAAAAAACACCGAGTATGGTGTGAAGCATTTACTCAATACAACAAACAGTTACGAGAAGTTTGCCCAGAATGTACCGGTCAATACCTATGAGGAATTGAAGGGCGACATCGACCGTATGCGACATGGCGAAAAGGACATCCTTTGGCCGGGACAGGTGAAGTGGTTTGCCAAATCTTCGGGTACCACCAACGACAAGAGTAAGTTTATTCCTGTTTCGCAGGATGGTTTGCAGAATATCCATTACAAGGGTGGATTTGATGCCGTGGCATATTATCTGCGTAATAACCCTAAGAGCAAGATTTTCGATGGCAAGAGCCTGATTCTCGGCGGTAGCCATTCGCCTAACTATAATGTGTCGGGCAGTCTGGTGGGCGACTTGAGTGCCATCCTCATCGAGAACATCAATCCGCTTGCCAACATGGTGCGTGTGCCAAAGAAGGAGACGGCTCTGCTCAGCGACTTCGAGGTGAAGCGCGACCGCATTGCCCATGAAACCCTGAACAAGAACGTGACCAATATCTCGGGTGTTCCTAGTTGGATGCTCAGCGTGCTGGTGCGTGTGATGGAGCTTTCCGGCAAGAAGCATTTGGAGGAAGTGTGGCCAAACCTGGAGGTGTTCTTCCATGGCGGCATCGCCTTCACACCTTACCGCAAGCAGTATGAGCAGCTCATCACTTCTCCTAACATGCATTATATGGAGACTTACAATGCCAGCGAGGGCTTCTTCGGTTTGCAGGACGACCCTATAGACCCTGCCATGTCGCTCATGATAGATTACGACGTGTTCTACGAGTTCATCCCGATGGATGAGTTTGGCAGCGATAATCCTACCGTCGTTCCGCTCTGGGGCGTAGAAGTGGGCAAGAACTATGCTATGGTCATCACCACATCCTGCGGCTTGTGGCGCTATATGATAGGCGATACGGTGCAGTTTACCAGCGTGAACCCATATAAGTTTGTCATCACGGGCCGTACCAAGTACTTCATCAACGCCTTTGGCGAGGAACTGATCATGGATAATGCCGAAAAGGGATTGGCCTATGCCTGCGAGAAGACGGGAGCCCAGGTGGCTGAATATACTGCTGCTCCGGTTTATATGGACAGCAATGCCAAGTGCCGCCACCAGTGGCTCATCGAGTTCTCTCAGGAACCAGCCAGTCTGGATGAGTTCGCACGATTGCTCGACCAGAAGTTGCAGGAAATCAACAGCGATTATGAGGCGAAGCGATTCCACGATGTCACCCTGCAGCACCTGGAGGTGGTCAAGGCAAAGCCGGGACTCTTCAACGAGTGGCTCAAGAGCAAGGGCAAGCTGGGTGGCCAGCACAAGATTCCTCGCCTGAGCAACAGCCGCAAGAACATAGATGAGATGCTCATCATGAACCAGTAATACCGTTCTCTTCTTTCTCATAGCAGATAGGAGAGGGGGGATACCTTAGAAATACAGATAATAATGATGAATAAGAACGCTATAAAGAACCTGTTGGTGCATCGGATGAAGGCGAACTCTCTGTTTCTGCCTTTTTATCTGCTAGCCCTCCTGCTGTTGGTTTCCTGTGCCAAGATGGGACAGCCCGATGGCGGATGGTTTGACGAGACTCCTCCCAAGGTGGTAGGAGCCACGCCGGGCGACGGTGCCACGAAAGTGAATCAGAAGAAAATCAATATCTACTTCGATGAGTTCATCAAGCTGGATAATCCTTCTGAGAAGGTGGTGGTGTCGCCTCCGCAGCTGGAAGTGCCTGAAATCAAGGGAGGCGGAAAGCGAATCTCCATTTCGCTCGTCGATTCCCTCAAGCCCAACACCACCTATACCATCGACTTCTCGGATGCCATCAGCGATAACAACGAGGGCAATCCGATGGGAAACTATACCTACAGTTTCTCTACGGGCGAGGTGATTGATACCATGGAGGTATCGGGATGTGTGCTCGAATCAGAGAATCTGGAGCCTATCAAGGGCATCCTGGTAGGTTTGTATGCCGACCATGCCGACTCTGCCTTCCGTACTAAGCCGATGCTTCGTGTGAGCCGCACCGATAGCCGTGGCCGCTTCGTCATCAAGGGTGTGGCACCGGGTTCTTATCGCATCTATGCCCTGCAGGATATGGATGGCAACTACATGTTCAATCAGAAGAGCGAGAAGATTGCTTTCTCACACGACATTATCGTGCCATCCAGCAAACCGGATGTAAGGCAGGATACCACCTGGATAGATTCACTCCACATCAAGTCGATTGACCCTGTGAAATATACCCACTTCCTGCCAGACAACATCGTGCTGAAGGCTTTCACGGAGCCGCTTACAGACAGATATTTCTTGAAGGCAGAGCGACAGAAGGCTAACTGTTTCTCGCTGTTCTTCAGTTACGGAGATTCTATCCTGCCACAGATCAAGGGACTCAACTTCGATGCCGAGAATGCTTTTCTGATAGAAGCATCCGAGAAGAAAGATACCATTACCTATTGGCTCAAGGACACAGCCTTGGTAAACCAGGATACACTGCTCATGGACATCACCTATCGCATGACCGACAGTACGGGAGTGCTGGTCAACAAAACCGATTCCACCCAGGAAATCCTTTCAAAGGAACCATACGCCAAGCGAATGAAGGCTTTGGAAAAGGAGTTGGCTGCATGGACCAAGAAGCAGGAGAAAAAGAAGAAGAAGGGCGAACCATACGATTCGGTGATGGAGGTGAAGCCGCTCGATGTACAGGTGAGCGTGTCATCGCAGTTGGACCCCGACAGGAACATCTTCTTCACCTTCCCAACTCCTCTGGCAAAGGCCGATACTGCTGCCATCCATCTTTATGCCAAGCATGATACCCTCTGGTATCGGGCACCGATGGAATTCCTGCCTGCAGGAAACAGAAGATATGAACTGCGGGGCGAGTGGCGCCCGGATATAGAATATAGTCTGGAAGTAGATTCTGCTGCCTTTGAGGATATCTATGGATTGGCTTCCAAGCCTATCAAGCAGGGCTTCAAGGTCAACTCGCTGGATACCTACGGCACCCTGCTGGTTAACATCACTTCGCTCCACGACCAGCCACTCCTGGTGCAACTTCTTGATTCCCAGGATAAGATGGTGAAGCAGGTGAAGGCGGTGAATGGCGTTGCCGAGTTCTATTATCTGAAACCGCAGAAGTATTACATGCGTCTCATTGTAGATAGAAATGACAATGGCGTGTGGGATACGGGCGATTACGACAAGAATCAGCAGGCCGAAGAGGTATATTACTATCCGGAAGAGATAGAATGCAAGGCTAAGTGGGATCTTACCGAAAGCTGGGATCCTACGGCTCGTGAACTCTCCCGACAGAAGCCGGGAGCCATCACCAAGCAGAAGCCAGACAAGGAAAAGAAAGTTAAAAACCAGAATGCACAGCGTGCCGCCAAACTCGGCATCCAGTACATTCCTAAAATGTAAGAGGATATGAAGTTACTTAAGTCATTTATAGTAGCCATGTTGCTACTTTTGGTCAATACTTCTGTATCGGCCCAGTGTACTTTCCGTAATACGGCTTTTAAGTCGGGAGAATTCCTGACTTACAATCTCTATTACAACTGGAAGTTTGTATGGGTTAAGGCGGGCAACGCCACCATGTCGGTGGTTCAGACCCCCCACAAGGGCAAGCCAGCCTATCGTGGTTCACTCGTAACTCGAGGCAACAAGAAGGTAGATGATTTCTTTGTGCTCCGAGATACCTTGTTGTGCTATTCGGGCACGGATATGGCACCGATGTATTTCCGAAAGGGGGCTCGCGAAGGAAAGCGATATACCGTGGATGAGGTTTTTTACAACTATGCCGGGGGCAAGTGTAATGTGAACTTGCATTATAAGAACAAGGATGGTAAACTGGAGGTAAAAAAGGCTTCCTACGACGACTGCGTGTTCGATATGATGAACATCTTTCTTCGTGCACGTAGCTTCGATCCTGCCAACTGGAAGAAGGGGCACTGCGTGAAGTTCCCTATCTGCGGTGGTAGAGGTCGTACTCCTGCCCAGTTGAAGTTTGGCGGCAAGGTAACGGTAAAGGCCGACAATGGCGTGAAGTATCGCTGCCTGCGCCTGGAGTATATGGAGTATGAGCACAATAAATGGAAGAAGATTGTTGATTTCTACATCACCGATGATGAGAACCATGTGCCAGTACGTCTCGACATGTTCCTGAAGTTCGGTAGTGCCAAGGCATTCTTGGTTAGTGCCAAGGGAACCCGCAATCCATTCAGTTCCATCGTGAAGTAAAACCTTGAGGAGGAAAATGAAAAGAAATCAGATTTATACAGGTATCATCGTCTTCGTTTGCTGCGTTCTCGTGGCAATAGGAGTTACCTTGCGTCTTCTCAAACATGCAGATAAGCTTCCTGTAAAGGTTCCCGTGCTGGTGAACAGGCAGAAGCCGCAAGTGGCTGATACGCTGAAGAAGAAGCCTGTAGCAAAGCCGGATTTCAGAATTTCAGGTACCTTGAAAGATACCGAGGGAAGGGGAGTGGCTGGAGTCATCGTGAGCGATGGATTCAACTGCGTAAAGACCGATTCCCACGGACGATATAAGATGAAGCGAGACAGTTTGTCTCGCTTCATCTATTATTCCGTGCCTGCCGATTGCGAGGTGCCTACCCATTCGGCAACCGACCGCACGGCTTATTTCTACCAAACTGTATCCAAGAAGAAGAAAATCTATAATTTTACGCTGCGCAGATTGCCTGGCGGCAAGGAGACGAATTATAAGATGATTGTCATCGGCGACCCGCAGGTTACCAATGCCTACAGCCCTTACT
>OQWI01001055.1_pt1 | contig 12271 bp, 11 predicted proteins | sample 1691551 | NCBI WGS metagenome assembly OQWI01 (sample SAMN03418259, study PRJEB22391) | human gut metagenome | biome: human-gut; feature: organic feature; material: feces | host: Homo sapiens | place: Tanzania | collected 2013-01
ACAGCTACATCAAGGACGACTGGCGCAAGCGCCGTTGGCAGCGGTGTAGGCACGGCTGCGCTCGCGATACCACTGCACCTGGTCGAGCGTGAGCCAGGCGTAGGTGCCGAGGCGCTTGGTGGCGGGGTAGCTGTGGGAGTCGAGGCAGTAGAGTAGGGCAGCGGGGGCGGCGGCGGGCGCCCGCTCCCGGCCCTCTCCTTCTTCCACATCCCTCTGCCCGAGTTTGCCCAAGCCGCCACCACCGAGGCCAACGTGCTGATAGGCACCCGCATGGAGAAATCGTGTCCCCCGCTACTCAATAGCGGCATGTTCTGCGCCATGCGCGAGGGAGGCGACGTGATGGGCATCTTCTGCGGTCACGACCACGACAACGACTACACCACCCTCTACCACGACATCCTGTTGGGCTACGGCCGCTTCTCGGGCGGCAACACCGAGTACAACCATCTGCCCGTGGGCGCACGCGTCATCGTGCTCCACGAGGGCCAGCGCCGCTTTGACACCTGGATACGCACCCTCAAGGGCGACCGCCAGAACGCCACCGTCTATCCCGACAGCTACATCAAGGACGACTGGCGCAAGCGCCCCGTGGAAGAGAAGCGATAGGAAGTATATTACTGAATTATTCTGTATTAAGCTTCTATCTTTTATCAACGTAATTATGTACGTAAAGACGTAATAGATTGCTGGTAAGATAAAGAGGATGTGGAATCAATATAAGGAACAAGGATGAATATGACAGAGAATAAAATTGTTGCAAATAATGGTTCGTCCATCGTCCTATATACGACTGATGATGGCAATACCCAACTTGAAGTAAAGTTGGAAAAGGATACCGTGTGGCTTACACAAAACCAAATGGCTGAATTATTCGGAAGAGATCGTACTGTAATAATGCGCCATATAAGAAACATTTTCAAGGAAGGTGAATTGGATGAAAATATCACATGTGCAAAATTTGCACATATGGGTGCTGACCAAGATCAAACCTATGAAACCAAGATATATAACCTGGATGTGATTATATCTGTCGGTTATAGGGTAAAGAGTATAAACGGAACCAAATTCAGAATATGGGCTAACAGCATATTGAAACAGTACCTCATAAGAGGCTATGCCATAGACCAACGTCGCCTTGACCACTATAATGAGTTGAAGGATGTGGTCCGTTTGATGTCGCGAGCTCTCACCCTGCAAGACAAGGTTTCGGAAGGAGAATACTCAGGACTATTTTGTGTTATCACCGATTATGTCTATGCCCTCGACACGCTCGATCGCTACGATTATCAGGTTTTGGGCGTGGAGAAGACAACCAAGGAGGAAATTTTCCACGCCACCTACGAGAATGCCATGGATGCCATCAACACCTTGAAAATGAAGTTTGGCGAAAGCCGATGGTTTGCCAATGAGAAAGATGATTCTTTCAAAAGCAGCATAGGGCAGATATATCAGACTTTTGGCGGTGAAGACCTCTATCCATCGGTAGAAGAAAAGGCAGCCATGTTGCTATATCTTGTGGTGAAGAACCATTCTTTCAGCGATGGCAACAAACGTATTGCTGCCATGCTCTTCCTTTGGTTCATGGAGAAGAATGGCATACTTTATGGCCCAGACGGACATAAACGAATAGCTGACAACACCCTCGTCGCCCTCACGCTGATGATTGCCGAAAGCCGCACAGAAGAGAAAGATGTGATGGTGAAAGTGGTGGTGAATCTAATCAATAAAGACAACCGATAGGAAATTTATCTTATACACTTTGGCAAATTGCATCATGGACTTCAGACGAATCTGAGGTCCTAATCCCCGCACTTCAGAGAGGTCTTGTGTGGAAACCTCGTCAGGTTGAACTTCTCTGGGATACCATTCTCTGAGGCTTTCCCTTCGGTTCTTTCATGCTGTCAGATATTGTCAACAAAGAAGGCTCTGGAAAATGTTCCTATATGATGAAAATCGCTTGGAAAACATCCTGAATAAGGTTGATGAAGGGTTAGGTACAAAAGAAGATAGCGTATTACGTACACCAAATATCTTGCGCACCATTATTGCACGAAATTCTCCAGATGTATATTTGCTTTTAATGTATATGGCTCGTAAAGACATGGAGTCACCCATTAATTTGTCAGCTTGTGAAATTAAAGCATAGGCACTTATGCTTCATTGGTTTGGGAATGACAAAAAAAACTTTGTATTCAAGAGATTTTCCATCGATTAAAGAATGGTATTATAGCCCCCCCTGTTCGGGGATAATCTTTGGTCACATCCTTTTCATGCTAAAACAAAAACTATTGCAATAGATGCCTATTTTATCTTTTATAAAAGACATTATTGGCATAAAATTATCGTCTATAAAAGACAAAACATACAAAAAGAATTCTGTTGGGAGAGTAATCATAGCTATTAGTCAATACTTCAACTTGACTATGCCACTCCTTCAACTGGATGGTAAAACAGGAAACGTGATTTTGCCATCAGAAAAGGAATATCTTAAATAGCAGCAATCTCCAGAACATATACATACGCTCTAATTACGACCTGATAATCAGTATTTACTATCAGCTGAATCTATATTAAGCAAATCCTAATCGAGTTGGATACCAATAAAGGAATCCAACACGATTAGGGTTTGCTTTTATTCGGTTTGCGACCCAGATAATAATCAACACAAAGATTCCAATTCCCTTCAGCGGCCTCCCGCCTTGAGGTCATCGTTGTGTATACCGTGGCTTGCGCGCTTGGTAGCCGACTGGCGGAGCGTGCCAAAGCGGTACATAGCTGTCAGACCAAAATACTGGCGCTTCACCTGGTTATCCCTTTGCGTGTAGAAGTTGGTGCCGTAGGTGGTGGTGCTACGTGTCATCCAACTGCGGGCAAACTCGGTCGCCATGAGCGACAAGGTGAGCCTCTTGTCTTTGAGGAACGAGCGGGTAAGTCCAATGTTATAGGTCAACAGTGAATTGTTGTTGCCCTGCAACATCACACTGCGGCTGCTGTATGCCACTCTGCCCATGAGCCTCAAGTCGCCAGGCAGTCTCACCGAGGTGCTGCCGCTGAGCGAGGTCTGCCATCCGTGGTTGCGCAGTTGACGCGCGGGGTCAGAGAGGTCCAGGTAAGACACGTTGGAATTGATGGTCCAGCTGATGCGGCTGTTCATATTCCATAGCAGATACACATCGAGTGCCGTGCGCTGGGTGCGGCCTATGTTCATATAGGTGCTGTAGAGCGCGCCCGGGGCTGCATAGTGCTTGCCGTCGTCAAAGTATTCGCCCCCGTCGCCTATGATACGGCTCACCTGCTCGATGCCGTTGTCGAGACGACGGTATCCGAGCGACATGTTGAGGTTCAGCCGGCGGGTGAAGTTGCCATAGGTGATGCCGAAGTTGTGGCTGCGCTCGGCCTCGAGCTGTCCGTTGCCCTGGGTGATGCGCTGCGGGTTGAGGTCGTTGAAGTAGGGGTTCAGATAATAGATGCTGGGGCGCGACAGGCGCATGCCGTATTCGAGGCGCAGCGACTGGTGGGCCCCTACCTTGAAGTTGACCTTCATCGAGGGCACCAGATAGGCATAGTGTCCGCTATAGTCGGCGTCGGCACCCATAGCTCCCGAGAGGTAGCGTATGTCCTGGTAGGTGTATTCGTAGCGCAGACCGGGCATGAGGGAGACAGTCGAGCTGCGGTAGGTATAACTGAGATAGGCAGCCAGAATGTCGTTGCGGTTCTTGTAGTGGTTGCTGCGCTGGTCGTTGAAGACGAAGTCGTTGTAGACGAAGTCGCCGACGACAATGCGGGCATCGTAGATGTCATTGGTGCTCTCGTTGTTGCGCACGATGTATTTGAGTCCGGTCTCTATGGTGTTGTGTTTGTCTATGGGCGTGGTATAGTCGGCCTGGAGGGTGTGCTCTACGCTCTTGTTGTCGGCGTCGGTGCGGTTGGCATAGAGCTGCAGTTCCTCTATTATGTTAGAAGGCGTATTGTAGACTATCTCATCGTACTGGGTGTTGTCCTTGATCCACTGTGGATTGGTGCTGATCTGGTATGACAGCGTAGTAAGTCGCTGCTTGTTGTGTCGCCCCGTACGCTGGTAGTCTATGCCCGCCGTTCCATTGAGAAACGACTCCTTTGCCGAGCTGCTGCGCAGATATGAGTAGGCCAGCTGCGAGCGGTCGCGGTTCCACATCTCGGTGCTGCCCCATACGGGCAGCCGCTGCTGGCTTCCCATCCCCGACAGCGAGAGGGTGAGCAGTTGGAGAGTATCTATCTCGTAACTGGCATTGATGTTGGCAAACTCCGTGCTGCCTCTGCTCTTGTGTCTGCTGGCGGTCTGCTGGTAGGCGCGGGAGTCCGAGGCGTAGTTGTAGGTATGGCTGGCGTTGCTTCCGGTGGGTGTGAGTATGCGGTTATAGTTCATATATCCGTCTATCGAGAAACGGCCTATCTTGGTAGTGGTCGAGAGTCCGGTGACGAAGCCCATGTTGTTGACTGCCCCGTTGAGGTTGGTAAGGTGGCCTTCGTAGCGGCGCTGCATGACGATGTTGATGATGCCGCCTATTCCCTCGGCGTCGTATTTGGCTCCCGGCGAGGTGATGACCTCTATGCTCTTGATGAGTTCGGCGGGCAGCGAGCGCAGGATTTCCTTGGGATGGCGCGTCACGGCGGTGCGGCGCCCGTTTTGCAGGATGAGGAAGTTGGTGGTGCCATTCATCTTGATATTGCCCATGCCGTCGACATCGAGCAGAGGCACCTTGTTGAGTATCTCCGAGGTCATCATGTATTTGGCGTCAGGGTCGGAAGCCACGTCGTATGTCAGCTTGTCCACATCCATGGTCACGAGGGGCTTCTGAGCAAGCACCTGTACCTCGTCGAGCAGCCGGGCATCGTCGGCGAGCAGAATATCACCCAGGTCGATAAGCGTGTCGGCAGGCGTCACGGTCAGTTTCACCTGTGCCGCCTTCTTGCCCAGCACCGAGGCGGTGAGGATGTAACGGGCGTCGGTGGCAGGGAGCGTCAGCGAGAAGACTCCGCCCGTGTCGGTCACGCCCTTCTTGAACGCCACTTCGGGCTGCGACTGCTTTGCCACGATGATGGTGGCTGCCAGCTCAGGCTCGTGGGTAGCCTTGTCGCGTATGGTTCCGGTAACCTGGCACGTGGGCGACTTGGTGTCCTGCGCCATTGTCTGCATCGTAGCCAGCATGGTCACCATCAGGGTGAGCGCCATACAGCGTAGTGCATAGACAGTGTTTCTGAGTGTTAGACTTACCATAGTAGTATCCTTCCTTATATTAGGTGCTGTAAATGTATCTAAAAAATCAATACCCTCCACTTCCTGTTTGTAACATTTAACAGAAACGGGGTATATATCATGCGTTTTTGAGTTATTTAACGTGCGCATAGTCCTCTATCGTTTATCATTTCCGCGATTGCGGCCGAAGCGGCGCCACAAAAGGCAGCAACAATCCGTCCATCCATATCTTTTTTAGTCGCAAATGTATGGGCAAAAGCGGTGGTTAGCAAGAAAATCATTTCACAAATTCCTCTTTTTATTTCACAAGTTGTTCACAAAATATTCACAAATCAATAGAAGATTACTGGTAATGAAAAGGTAAGGCGCATTTTTAATGGCGAGATGAAAAAAAACGAATTTTGCTGTTTTCTATCAACTATTATCTTTACTTTTGTGTCATGAAAATAATTCGTCTTAACATTGGCCTGACCCTGTTGGCACTTGGATTAGGTGCCTGTCATAATTCTTCGTCGCCGAGTATGCTGGACAGAATAGACTCGCTGACCTATACATGTCCTGCTATGGCATTGAAAAAGCTGGACAGCATAGAGGCATCTTCTGGCACATTGAGCAAAGACGACAAGATGATGTGCAGTATGCTGCGCGTAAAAGCCAAGTTCAAGGCCTACCAGCCTATAGGAAAGGACTCGCAGATAGTGCAGGTAGCTGAATACTATGACCAGAATGGCACTGCTCACCAGCGTATGAATGTTCATTATCTATTGGGCAACTATTATATGCAGCGGGGCGACGCCCCTCGCGCGCAGGACAGCTTTCTAAAAGCGATAGAGTATGCAGATACTATAAACGAGCCTCATTCATTGATGCTCATACATGGTATGATGCAAGACCTCTATGAAAACCTATATCTCTATGAAGAGGCTCGAAAAGAGATGGAAAGGGCCGTATATTATGCCATGAGGTGCAGAGACACAACGTCGGCATTGATATATAAAGGAAATATACCATGGTTTTACTCCATGACCAACCAATATGACAGCGCTGATGTATCAGCACAAAGACTATATAAAGAGTGGCAGAAAACAAAGGATGGGAAAAACAACTCAATGGTCCTATCCTATAGCATTAAGGCATTGCTGGAAAAAAGGGAATGGTCTAAAGCAAAGACATACCTGGACATCTATGAGCAGAACTTTACCTCCCCGAATGTCAACTCAATTGGGCTTACTCATCTCCTTTACGACCTTAAAGCCCGTTATTATATAGGCGTAGGGCAAGGTGATTCGGCGCTGCATTATATCCGTCTGCAACAAAAGGCCAATGGTTCTTTTGCCAACAAGGCATGGTATTGCTGTAATTACATGAACCTCTATCGTCAGCAAGGCAAATTGGATTCGGTAAGCAAATATGCCGAGCTGTACTGCAATTACAGTGATTCTTCCTTTGTTGACCTAAATGTAGAGCATCTGCTACAAATAAAGGGAATGTATAACTATAACCGACAACAAGAAGAAATATACAGGCAGCAAATAGCCAAAACCCGTATGCAGTATGGACTGATAACCGTTGGAGGGTTATTGATTTCGATAATAATATGCTGTTTCTATGTGATAAAGCGCAACAAGCAACGTCTAAAAGAAGAGATGTTGCGGCAAAACGAAAGGTATGACCATCTGATAGAACAATACAGATTGGTGACCGAACAATACGAATCTCTAAAGGATAACGATATCAGAAGAAACCAAAAGGCCGGTGAAGTCAAACAGGCAATAAGTAAAATGCTGAAAGGTGGAAAAACTCCCACGGCACAAGTGGTAAACCACCCGTGGGTGATACTCATGCACCGCAAGGCAAAAAACGACAAGTTACCATCAAAAAGCGAATGGGATGAAATGGAAAACGCATTATCGACACTTGACGCTCATTTCTTGGAATGGCTGGTCGGAGTGGAGACATATATAAGCTGTAAAGAATACCGCCTTTGCGTGCTAACCCGCCTTGGCTTCATCCCTACTGAGATGGCGATGCTGCTTGCCACGAGCCGCTCCAACATCACCAATATACGCAGCCGACTGATGATGAAACTCTTTGGCGTGGATGGCAGCGCCACCGACTTTGACAGGCGCATAGCCAATATATAACGGCGTCGGCGTCGAGGCTCTGCCGCAAAGCGAGGCGGTGACTTGGTTGACGATGAAGCTGTAGCCTATGAGCGTGATTATGGCTGTGTAAGAAACAAGTGGCAGAGTGTATTTATTGCTTTTTGACTTGGGCGTGATGAGGATAGATACTATCTCTTGATAAGATAGGCGGCGCCTCAACAATACCAATTGAAAAAAAACTTCGGTTTTTTCTTGGCATTGTCTTCGACTTGCACTATCTTTGCAAAAGATAGGCTACGGGCAGGAAGCATAAATCAAAAAACAAGATTGTTGCTTTGCCCTCCGCCTCGTGTCTCTACCGATACCTGTACCAGTACACATTATTATATATATAACATTAACCAATTTATCAACAAAAACACTTATGGTAAATAGATTTATCCTTAACGAAGTGTCTTACTTCGGTCCCGGTGCTCGTAAGGAGCTGCCTGGAGTAGTAGCCCGACTGGGTTTCACCAAAGCATTGGTAGTAACAGACAAGGGTCTGATGAAGTTTGGCGTTGCCAAGATGGTGCTCGACGAGGCCAAAATTAGCGCTTGCGCTATACAAGCCGCTGCTATAGTAGGCATAGGATGCATCACTTCCAGCGGATTAGGTGTCGGCGCAGCAGCTGCAATTGCAACTATATACTATGAGAATTGTGCGAACATGGCCGACAAGGAGTATCAAGAATGTATAAAAAGCAAAGAACAATGAAAATCTACAAGTACAAAGTGGCCATGATGGTGGCTGCCGCATGGTTTATAGCGACGGCTCTGTTCTGTACCATCCCGTCTGTATGGCAGGCGGTGGTGGCGACAGTGCTGGCTCTCGTGCCGCTGCCGCTGATGCGCTATGAGCACGAGACGCGGCGCAACGAGAAGATACGCGCCGTGGCCTTTGCACTGATAGTGGTGCTATGTAACATCTGTGTATTAACCTTAACCCATCATCACGTATGAAAAAGTATTCTTGGATAATCTGGCTACTGGTAGCGATAGCGTATCTGTTCGGCCACCTGCTACTCAGTGGATGTGCCCAGGCTGTGCTGATATCCATGGGCATCCTGGGTGCAGTGGTGACCATGGGCAATATCGTCACAGCCGCAAACTACTACCGACAGGCCAACGAGCAACGCTTCTGGTCGGTCGTTTTCGTAGCCATGTGTGTAGGCATAGTGGCCGTCTGGGACATATACCGAGCCATGTAGCCCTCGCTGGTAGAAGGGTGGGTCTATCTATGTTTCTTTTGACCTTTTATTTATCACTTCGTGTTTTTCTTGGCATTGTTTTCAACTTGCAAAGATTTATGCTTATCCCCACTAAATTTCCACTGAGCCGTATAAGGTATATACATAACAAAAAAATCGTCCCCCTCGTTCGGCAAAGCCGTGCGAGGGGGACGATAAATAAGGGTGAGTTATACTATAGTTTAGAAACTATCGTCGTCGTATGAATTTTCTTTGTCTTCTTCGAAAACCCCGAAACCATCTTCTTCTTTGCCGGTTGGCGTCCAGCTTGATGCAATCATTGTAGCGGGCCCTACCTCGATAACGCTGATTGCAGGGGCTATATATTCTTTCTTTTTCATAATGTTGTTATTTTTTTTTTACTTTACAATCATCTTTCTGTTGTTCACGATGTACATACCCTTAGGCAGGTTGCCGGCATTGTAGCCATCCACGCGAATGCCGCTTATGGTGTAGATGCCATTGGCAGAGGCGTGACCCTGCTCCTCAACAACTGTTATGCCGGTAGCGGTGTTGTCGCCATCAGCATATCTAATAGCCATTTGCAAGTTCTTATTCGACGGAGTCGTCTCCTCAAGCCATGTGCGGTATGCCTTTACGTTGTGCACCTTGGCAGTGTGAATCATATTGCCATTATTAAGCATATACGAGCGACTTGGCACTGCTGTCTGGTTATCGTAGCCGCCTTTTATCACCATACCTACACCGTTGCCGTTGTCCGAGCGAACCATCTCGCTTGTCTGGTCGGTATAGTTGACGCCATTGACAATATAGATCTTGCCTTCAAGAGTCTGTGTACTGCCGTCTACAGTGTACTCGCAGTTTGCCAAAGGCTCCCTTGTAGGCTTGATGATGTAAGGCTTGTTCTTCTGAAGCAGAACGCCGTTGGTCTCTGTGGTTACTGGCTTGAAGTAAATCCACGTGCCGTCCATCTTGTCAAACTCAGAAAGCACAGCATCCTCGCCGAACGCCTCCTGCACCTGTGCCAGGCTCATGTCTACCGGGAGGATAAGCGAGTTCCACTTGCCTGTGGCGAATGTACGGTTGAATACGAGACGTGCTCCATCGACAGTATTTGTCTCTGTAAGCTTATAGTTCTCGTCAAGCACGAGGTCCTTACCAGTGTTTACGCTTCCCTCCTCGCTTATGTTGCTGCGCAGAGCGAGGTCGTATATTGTGATATTGCTAAGTACCGACGCCACATCCACCTGCTTAATGCGTACATTGTCGAATGGCTTTGTTGGTGTAAGTACCAAATAGCCCTTGTTGTCGCTACCTGCAGCAGCTGCTCTTGCGCTAACGTTAGCCTTGCCGCTGGTGCTTATTACAGATGCGCTAAGAGCCTGCCAGTTAGACAGCGATTCCATCTCCTCGCCATTAAGATAAGTGGTAACCTTGAGCACATCTCCAAGATTCACGCCAAGACCCAATGCCTTATTGTCGGTTGTCATTACCAACTGCTTTCCGGGGTTTACAGTCTCGCCGATGTTCACGGCTACAGTAGCTCCGCCAATGTTTACACCCAACGGCAGCACGAAGCTGGTCTCAGGGTCGCCGTCTATCAGGTTGCCTATGCGGTCGTAGCCGTTGCCCACATTTGCTACAGAGAACAGCTTGGTGTTTTCGAGGTCTACTGATGCGTTGGTGTTGTCTGTAGATATCGACTCTGCACCATAGAGAGCGTTTTCGATGGCGTTGTCCTTAGTGGCATCGCTTACGTATGCGTAGTAGATGTTGAGCTGTGCGAGGTCTGCCTTCAGCAAGCCTGTGTTGTAGAGCACTGCTTCGTCAAACTCAAGGCCTGCCGGCACATCGATGCTGAGACACATCTTGTTGGTTTCCTCCTTACCGATGAGTCCTGCCGAGATGGCTCCCCAGTGTGTGGTAGCCGACTGGAACACCTTTTCGCCCTTGTTGAAAAGCTGGATATTGTAGAGCTTCAGCACGCTCGCATCAAGTCCGGTAACCTTCGACGACACTACGAATCCCACCTTACGTGTGTTGTTGATGTCCATGGCAAGGCATGAGCCGTCTACTGTCTTAACACCAACGATGCCTGTGTTTGCAGCAAGCTCGATGTTAGGTATGCGGTAGGTGAAGTCGGAGAGTGATGATGTAAGGATAGCGTTGCTGTTCTTAATACGGTCACCGAGAATAGACAGCAGACCGCCACCAAACTTATCGCTCAACTGATACTTGATGTTCTTGCCATCGTTCACGAGCAATGTTACGCCCTGGTCTTCGTGCTTGTAGGTCTTGGCATAGTGTATGGTTGTTGTTTCCGAGCACTTGTTGTCGGCAGCCAAAGCCTTGAATGTATAGTCGCCAGGCACACTTATGTTGCTAACCTGTCCTGTTTTGGCATCAAGAGTGATGTTCGAGCCTTCTGGCTGCGACACGATGCTCCATGTTACATCCACCTTTGGGTTGTGCTGCAGAGTGAACTCCTTCTGATATGCGCCCATGTCACAGCTTGACGGAGCGTTTATCGCACAGTGGTGCGAGGCTGGTTCGGCTGCCATGCGCACGAAGGCGTAGTTCACAACGTCGGCACCCAAGTCTACATCAATTACCTTTGGGAAGACAAGTTTAACGGCAGAGAAGTCTGCCGGAGCTTTCATCACCAATTCACCATTCTTATTTTCTTTCAATACGCTAAGTCCCAATACTGTTGTTGAAATTGGGTACGAGCCTATTTTCTCGTTATTCTTATTATAAAGAGTAATCATGGCTCCATTGCCAACGCCGAGGTTGAGCACGGACGGACTGTTATACTTGAATCCCACTTCAGTTCCAGCAGGGAATGCTTCCTTGCCGTCAGAAGGCTTAGCGTAAACAGTGATAGGAGTTGAAGCACCGAGACTAACCACGGCACTTACGGTAAATGAGTTTGTAAGGTCTGCGTCAATCAAGCAAGAGGGCTTATTGAGAAGATGTCCGAAGCCATCATGAGGATCTGTTGACAATGTAAACGCCCCTCTTCCCTGTTCTTTAGCATACACACCAATACCATTTGTTGTGTTTTTGGTGATAGTATACTCGCGAGCTTTGCCTACGAAGGCATACTTTACCTTAATCAAAGACAGCACTGTAGCATCAACACCACACTGTACGAGCTTTATCTCGTTGAACTTTCCGGGAGCCTTTGCCACAAACGACTTTGTTACCAATTTATCGCCTGGGATTGTCAAAAGCGACAATCCGAGTCCGGTAACACTCTGTCCTTGTGAGATTGACTGTAGGTCGCCAACCTTCTCACCGTCGCAGAGGAACTGTATCTTGTAGAATTTAGCAAGATCGAGCGAAAGAATCTTGGCGTCGGAAGCAGCGCAGATAGAGAATCCTGCTTCCATATCGGCAGCATAATAGTTCTTGTTGTCCTTGATACTGATTATTGGACTTGCGCCGGCAACTACCTCTGCGAGACCAGGCAGAGTGGTATAGTCGCTCAGGTCTTCGTTGCACAAGTTCTGAAGATTGCTTACTCCAGCAACTACATTGATACCATCAAAAAGACTGTTGACGGTGCATCCAGGGCCAACAAGGGCTCTGCGGTTCTTGAGGTAGTTGGGTTGCGAAGCGTTGTTATCCTGAAAAACGGGCTTCTCAATCTTTGTTTTTACCCCCCCCCGTTGTCGTTT
>OQWI01001058.1_pt1 | contig 12238 bp, 9 predicted proteins | sample 1691551 | NCBI WGS metagenome assembly OQWI01 (sample SAMN03418259, study PRJEB22391) | human gut metagenome | biome: human-gut; feature: organic feature; material: feces | host: Homo sapiens | place: Tanzania | collected 2013-01
CACAGCCGCGTGAGTTGGGCTGAGCGCATGTCCTGCTTGTCCTTGCTGGCGACATCATAGGACAGTCCGGGCATCACCATGTCGAAAGACAGCACACAGTTGTCCTTGGCACAATGGTAGAGGTCGGCCACGCGGCCATAGTAGGCACCCGACGCCGTGACCTCGACTCTGTCGCCCCGCACCACCTGTATGCCGAAGCGGCTCGCCGACTGCCCGTCCAAGGTGAGGTCGGCACGCGTCAACTTTGTCATCTTCTTTGTCTCGCTGGTCTTCGCCATCGTCTTGCTGCTGGTCATCCTCTCGTTCTTCATCCGGGGCGTGCTCTTCTTCGACCCCTCGCAGCGTATCAATGAGCACGGAGCCATCACCATGGCCCAACCCTGTGGCAGCGAGCGCAATGTGTTTCTCTACAACACCGGGCAGTGCTGGGCCAACACCGGCATACGCCACAGCTGCGCCTCTATAGCAGAGCCACGGCAGGAGCATGAGCGTCTTCCACACCATGCGCACCACGAGCATGGTCACCGGCAGCCGGTCGGTAGGGCGGTAGTCTATGAATGGCTTGATGCCCAACACCTCGGCATCGGTCTGCGGGCCCGACGGCGTGGGGCGCTTGTCTGACAGCAACTCGGCAAGAAACGACCTGTCATTAATCACGTATCGCGCCAAGCCCGTGGTGGTGATGGCACTCGTGATGGTCTCAATAAGCGATTTGACATTCATTTTTGCTGCGTATTACGTTCGATGACTACAAGAAACGAACCCACATTGTCGGCAAACCAGGGGTCGCGGAACTTCTTCTCCTTATAATAATAGAGTTCGTTGTTGACGGGATAATTGGTCTTGTCGACCTCCCTACCATTGTAATAATATCCCATACCATACGACCGGGCCTTGAGGACAGCGGCATCGGCCACGGTGCCGTCCTTGAGTTTGAGCGGCAAGGCTATGGTGTGGGTCTCCTTCATCGTGGCGTCCAGTCCGTGCTGCTCTACCGCCGCGATGACCCGATCGAGAGAGGCGTCGGGGGTGGCAAGCGAGTCTCTCAGCGTCTTCATGCTGGCAAGATACATGTTTCGGATGACCGTGTCGGTCATCACCACATCGTTGACCGCAAAGTGGAGCACGCCGTCGCAGGGCACCACATAGTCGATACGCTCCTTGGAGATGACAGAGATGGTGGTGTGCAGGCTGCCACGCTCCAGGCCATCGAGATAGACATCATTGTCGGAGTTCTTGTACCAGCCTATATCCTTCTTGCTGTGCTCGTAGGGGATGACCTGCATCAGCAGCACGCCGAAAGGCTCGTCGGGCGCCAGCTTGTACTTGTCTCTGAAGTCATTGTGGCCTCCCTTGCGCTCAAAGCCCTCGGTGCCCACCCAGCCGAAGCCCGGCTGGCGGTCCTCGTTGGCTGCGTCGACCAGATAGTGTATGGCGGTATTGGCTGCACCCGATGCCCGGATGGATATACGCTCGTTCTTCTTGACCTCGATGCCCGAGTTGGCCCACAGTTCTGCCGTATTGAACAGCCAGTATATCACCTCCTTATCTTCGGTCTGCATGATGGTGGCGCCATAGGTATTGGTCTTGATGACATTGTAGGGATAGAAACTCTTGACCACCAGCACCACAAAGGCCAGACCTACAAACAGCACGATGACTATCACAAAGAGCGAGGCTATCACCTTCCACAGCGACCTCGGGCTCTCAAGGAGTTCGAAGAGGCGCTTGTGGCGCACGATGTCTATGGTTATGGTCTTCTGGGCGTCGTCTGGCTGAGCTACAGGGTCAGTCTGTGGCGTCACTCTCTCATCGGCATTCACCTCTTTTGGCATTTCTGGAGACATAGCAGTAATAGGTTATAATGTTAAGGATTAAGATAACATTGCAAAAATAAGCAAAAAAACGCTGCGAGTGGCCATTGTCGCCCACTTTTTTACTCCCAAGCATAAAAAAAGCATTACCCCGGCACACAATCCTGCCAACGTAATGCTATTGATGGAGTGGAGCTGGAGGGATTCGAACCCTCGTCCGCACAGTAAAACCATATGCTTTCTACACGCTTATTCCGGCCTTCGGTTTTCGTGCATTGGCAAGACCCGGACCACCAACCAATGCCTTATCCTCTAAGATTTCATCTCCGATGCGAGGCTTTCGAGAGACTATTTCCGACTGTACTGCACCGCTTGACCAAGGAGTTTCGGAAAAAGAGCCCTTGAGCGATGTCTCGTCCCGTCACCTGGTGGCGGGATAAAGCCAGTAATCTACTATGCTTCGATTAGGCAGCGAGAGCGTAATTGTTTTCGCCAATTAATTTGTCGATGACTCTGATTAAGGAGATAGCCAACGAGTCTCCGCGTGCTTACATACCATCTTAGCCGCCGTCAAATCCAGTCAACCCCAATGATATATGGTCTGCAAAGATAAGGGATATTTGCTAAACCAACAAGAAAAAAGCGGAAAAAATCCATTTTCACGCCCAAAATGCGCTACTATGCGCTCGTCGATAGGGTAATGGCAGAGGCTATCATAAGAGAAATGATGTCGTAAACAAACGTTTCAGACAAACGTCTGGCTTGAAGCATCAAGGCACACTCCTTATATCTATAAAGGCGACTATCATGACAACTCCCATGCTGGCCATGAAAGACACCACATCATCCGCATGAGCGATGGTAGTGTCAAAAAGGTCATAGTAAGATAAAAGGTCAATAGAAATGGAGGCACAGGCAGCCTCCATTTCCTTTTTTATAACCGCCTATACCCTAACAAGATATACACGACGGCGTGATAGCAACCGCAACCGCCATGAAAAATGGCAAAAAATAATTGGGCTATCATGCAACAAATCGGCAAAAAACGAGTTATTATATTATATAATGTAGGACAACCAACAAATGACTCAACAACAGGCTACAGACGGAATGGGCAAAATGGAACTCGGCATCAAGCGGACAGCCGACATCCTGTTCGCCATGGTGGGCATGGTGGTTCTCTCGCCCGTAATGCTGGCAGTGGCGCTGTCGATAAGACTACAACAGAATGGCCCCATCTTCTTTCGCCAGGTGCGCATAGGAAAAGGCGGCAAGCCCTTTGTGATATTCAAGTTTCGCACACTAAGCAGCGAAGCCGAGAACGAAGGGCCGCAGCTCATTGCCCAAGGCGACGAGCTGACATCGACAAGACTTGAGCGGTTTCTGCGCGGCCATCATCTCGACGAACTGCCACAGTTGTGGAATGTGCTCAGAGGCGACATGTCGCTGGTAGGGCCACGTCCCGAGCGCAAATACTACATAGACAAGATTATGAAGCAGGATGCGCGTTACAGCCTCATTTACCAGATGCAGCCCGGACTCACGTCGGAAGCTACGCTCTACAACGGTTACACCGACACGATGGAAAAGATGCTACGCCGGCTGGATATGGACATCAGCTATCTGGAGCACCGCTCGCTCTGGCTCGACACCAAGATTATCATTAAGACAGCCCTGAGCATCGTGACAGGGAGGAAATTCTAAAAGAAATATGAAAAGATACGTTATATTACTCATCGCGCTCATGGCCTTTGCGGCCACCACATCGGCACAGTCGTCAATGACCGACGACCAGATAATGCAGTTTGTGGTAAAAGAGCACAATGCCGGCACATCGCAGGCACAGATAGTGACCAAGCTGATGCAGCGCGGCGTGAACATCACGCAGATACGCCGCGTGAGAGACAAGTATGAACGCCAGATACAGAATAAAGGTATGGGCGTAGTGGCCGACCAGGCAGTGGAAAAGGCGAACAGCCGTATGCGCACAGCCAACGGCGAGAAGAAGAAGGCTGCCCAGGCCAAGAGCCAAACCAGCACGCTGATACAACAGGAAAACAATCTGCGCACAGAGATAGAAGACGACGAGCAGACGGCTGAGTTCCAGCGCGAACTGTCGGCCATACTGCCCACAGACACCATTGCCCTCTACCGGCAGCTGATGGCCGAGCGGAAGACGAAGAAAGTGTTCGGCCGCGACATCTTCAACAACAAGAAGCTCACCTTCGAGCCCAATATGAACATCGCCACCCCCGGCGACTACCGTCTGGGGCCGGGCGACGCCGTTATCATAGACATCTATGGTGCCTCGCAGAAGAGCGACCAATACACCGTATCGCCCGACGGCGATGTGACCATCGAAGGTTTCGGCCCCGTACAGGTGAGCGGTCTCACCGTGGCACAAGCCAATGCCCGACTGCGCCAGACACTGGGCAGCCGCTACCAGAGCTCGAAGGTGCGTCTCACCGTGGGACAGACCAAGACCATCATGGTCAACGTGATGGGTGAGGTGCGCATGCCGGGCACCTACACCCTGTCGGCCTTCTCCACCGTGTTCAATGCACTCTACATGGCGGGCGGCCCCAACGACATAGGTACGCTGCGCGACATCAAGATATTCCGTGCCAACCGCCTCATCGCCCATGTCGATGTCTATGACTACATACTCAACGGCAAGGCCAGCAACATCCACCTCACCGACAACGACGTCATCGTGGTGGGGCCCTACGACTGTCTGGTCAACATCACCGGCAAGGTGAAGCGCCCCATGTACTATGAGATGAAGAAGAGCGAGAGCGTGGGCACCCTGCTCAAATATGCCGGCTCGTTTACCGGCGACGCCTATACCCGCTCGGTGCGCCTGATACGCAAGACCGGCCGCGAATACTCGGTCTACAACGTGGGTGAGTTTGACATGAACTCCTTCCATATCGCCGATGGCGACTCCATCACCGTCGACTCTATCCTGAACCGCTATGAAAACATGGTCGAGGTCAAGGGAGCCGTATTCCGCCCCGGCAAATACCAGGTGGGCGGAGAGATTACCAGCGTGCGCTCGCTGCTCGAGCATGCCGAGGGAGTGACCGAACAAGCCTTCACCGCCCATGCCGTGATGCACCGCATGCGCGCCGACCGCAGTCTCGAGGTCATCCCCGTTGACATAGACGGCATCATGGAAGGACGCGTAGCCGACATAGCCCTGCAGAAGAACGACATACTCTTTGTACCCACACGCCAGGAGCTGATGCAGGAACAGACCCTCACCCTGCACGGCGAGGTACACTATCCAGGCATCTACCGCTATGCTGCCAACATGACCATCGAAGACTTGATACTCCAGGCGGGCGGACTCAACGACCAAGCCTCAACGGTCAAGGTAGACGTGGCACGCCGCATACGCGACCCCAAAGCCACCCAGACCGACAGCATCATCGCCCGCACCTACAGTCTGGCACTGCGCGACGGGTTCGTCATCGACGGACAGGCCGGATTCCATCTCATGCCCTACGACGAAATCTATGTACGCCGCAGTCCTGGCTATGCCACTCCACAGAACGTGACCATCGAAGGCGAGGTGATGTTTGCCGGCACCTACACCCTGTCGCACAAGAACGAGCGACTGAGCGACGTGCTGCGCAAGGCGGGCGGAGTGACCGACCTGGCCTATATCAACGGTGCGCGACTGATGCGCCGCACCACCGAATCGGAGCGCATCAAGATGCAGGCCGTGACCCGTCTGCGGGCTACTCCCCAGGTGGATCACTTAACGCTTTCGCTGTGCCGCTTACACTATATCGCAAACAGCTAGTGATCATCGTTTACTGCGTGGACTACCAGGGTATCTAATCCTGTTCGATACCCACGCTTTCGTGCATCAGTGTCAGTCACGGCCTGGCAGGCTGCCTTCGCGATCGGGGTTCTGCGTGATATCTATGCATTTCACCGCTACACCACGCATTCCGCCTGCCTCAATCATACTCAAGCCGGCCAGTTTCAACGGCAGTCCAATGGTTGAGCCACGGGATTTCACCGCTGACTTAATCGGCGACCTACGCACCCTTTAAACCCAATAAATCCGGATAACGCTCGCATCCTCCGTATTACCGCGGCTGCTGGCACGGAGTTAGCCGATGCTTTTTCTTCGGGTACTCTCAATACGGGACGCGTCCCGCACGTTACTCCCCGACAAAAGAGGTTTACAATCCGCAGGACCGTCTTCCCTCACGCGACTTGGCTGGTTCAGGCCTGCGCCCATTGACCAATATTCCTCACTGCTGCCTCCCGTAGGAGTCTGGTCCGTGTCTCAGTACCAGTGTGGGGGACCTTCCTCTCAGAACCCCTACGCATCGTCGCCTTGGTGGGCCGTTGCCCCGCCAACTAGCTAATGCGCCGCATGCCCATCCCCTACCGGCTGACCTTTCCCCTGAATGCCATGCAGCACCCAGGACTATGGGGGATTAGTCCGCATTTCTACGGGTTATACCCCTGTAGGGGGCAGGTCGCATACGTGTTACTCACCAGTGCGCCGGTCGCCGACAGGCGTATTGCTACGCCCTCGCTGCCCCTCGACTTGCATGTGTTAAGCCTGTCGCTAGCGTTCATCCTGAGCCAGGATCAAACTCTTCGTTGTTGATTGTATCTTATTTTTACTTCTTCTCGGAAATAATGTTTTGAATACGCTAAACGCCTAAGTTGATTTCTCGTCCCGGCCCGGCCGATGATTCATTTTCGCCTTTATGCTGTACCTGTCGTTCAGGAACCGACGGGACTGATGTCCCATCTTGTTCTCTTGTACTACTTGTCAAAAAACTGCAACATTTCAATGATCTCGCTTTCCGTGTCGGAGTGTTACCCCTGAAAAGCGAGTGCAAAGTTATAGCTTTTTTCAATACCAGCAAAATATTTCGGGAGAAAAATTTCACACTTTTTTTATAACTCACTGAAAATCTGAAAGAAAAATTTTCACTTTTTTTCGCGGTTTTTCGAGCCATACGCCAAATCGGGCTTTTTCAGCGAATCACCCGAATCACCCGAAACACCCGAAACACCTGAAACACCAATTCAGAAATTAGAAATTAGAAATTAGAGGTTAGAAATTAGATTTTGGAGGGTGGATATTGCGTTTGGGGCTTTATGGGAGCGAAGATAGGATAAGGAAGTGAGGCGTGGCAATGGCAATTTGGGTGGGTGTAGAATAAAAAAGCGCGATGCCAGAGAATCTGCACGCGCTTATTATTTCTTAGATAAAATTCTTTTATTATATATTAATGTGCTTGGTGGTTATCGTCAACTCCGTTGAAGATGTCGATAACATGCTGTGCTACCACTATCACCTTTTCAAGTTCAACACAAACTTTCTTTCTTTGGTGGAACGAGTAGAAATAAACCAAAGCACCCAGCGGTAGCCCATAGAAACAAATCTTGTTTGCCCTCTCATTTCTGATCAGTCGATATATCCACGAATTTGAAATGTATGGAAAGTCCATCGCCTTATTAATGATAAGCTGATTCTGTGAATTGCCAAGATACTGAACCGATTCCTCAAGCGTAGTGTGTGCCAATTCCAAATTCTCGTTATATGGCATACTTTTGAAGAACTGCACATAGGAAGGACGGCGACGGAAAAGTTGAAGAACTTCGCCCGAAAGTTCCTTCAAATGCTCCATCTTGGAAATTGCCACATCATCTTCTACGGAATCAACAACCACTTCTTTCTTTTCAAGGTGACGAGTATTTACGCCTCCGAAAAATCTGCGGAACAATATCAAGTATGAGTCCAAATCGAATACAGCAGAGTCGTTCACCGCCTTATAGGTCAGGAAAACGCCAAGCGGCAAGAGCGCTGCAGAACTGAGCCAAACGCCTTCCCAAACTGGCCAATAACCATCACGCGCCATCTTATAGCCTGTGTTGTCGATGATATAGTAGAACACGAATAGGATAATCGAAATCACAATAGGCAATCCCAAACCACCTTTTCGGATAATAGCACCCAACGGAGCACCAATGAAGAAGAAGATAAGACATGCCAACGAAAGTGTGAACTTCTTTTGCAACTCAATGCCGTGACGGCGAATTTGCATATTATCCTCATTGATAGAATATGATCGGAACTCGGCATTTTGAACAGTGGAACGAGCGGTGTTCATCGCGGAATTCACAACCGCCAAACGCTCCATAGTGGACATAGAATTGTAAATCGAGTCGAAGTCGAGCGGTTTGTCCATCTTCACATCAGGAATAGCCGTAAGTTTTGGAACTGAATCGTCGTACGACAGTTGATAAGCCTGAACACCGCAGATAGGAGCCGCTTTCAACTCTGTGGCAATCGAAGAACCCACAGAATCGACTCGGAGTTGCACAGAATCAATAGTATGAACCAGTTCTGAAATATTTTTACCAATGTATTGCGACTTCATGCTATTATCGTCGAGACGCTTGAAGGTGGCGTCGTACGGAATCATAATCACCTTATCGTGGTACGATTCGCGACGATACATTTCCTTGCCAAATCCACTATTGCCCTGCTTTAAATCCTCATACCAGTTGCCATGGTAAAGCTTTAGCACAATGTGCTTTTCATCTTTTGTGGTGCTCAACGATCCAGAGTCTGCAGTGACGATGCGAGGGTAAGACGAAGGCTGGTCAACGCCATAGATAATTACATCGTAGAGCATTCCAGTTTCCTTGTTTTTATCCTTCACATAAACATTATAGCCTGGAATCTGACTATTGATGGTGCCTTTAGAAATATCCAACGAGAGTTGAGTTTGCCTTGCCGAGAAAAGCAGCGTGTACATTTTCACCTGAGTTTTGGGCAAAACATCGTTTTGGAAGAAAAAAGCGCCAATGGCGACCAAGACAATGAAGATAATCAACGATTTCATCACCCTTACCAGCGAAATGCCTGCAGACTTGAGCGCAGTGAGTTCAACGTGCTCACCGAGATTACCAAAAGTCATCAGCGAGGCAAGCAGTATAGCCAAAGGCAACGCCATGGGGATAAACGACAACGCCGCATAGAAAAACAGTTCTGCCAGCACATGGATTTCCAACCCACGTCCCACCAGGTCGTTGATATAACGGAAAAGGAATTGCATTAAGAGAATAAAGACAACTATAACGAAAGTCATGCAGAACTGTGGTAGAAAAGTCTGCAACATGAATGTATTTAGTCTCTTTATTCCTAACATGAATTTTTGAATCAATTAAAATTGACTGCAAATTTAGTAATTATTTCGTTCACTCACGAAAAAAGGCACAAAGAATTGACATAGTTATGGCGCAAAACCCAAAACGAAGGGTATTGAAGATAGAAGGAAACGACTAAATGCCAAGATTGCGTTTGAGCATATCCACCGAATTATTCCACAATTCTGTAAATTCCTCCACCTCGTCGTCGTTGGAGGCGAAATCGGTAATTTTCAAAGTGCGACCGTGGGTCAGTTCCGAAACCAAAATACGCATCTCGAAGAATGTGGGCTCGTCGGCATCATCCTTCCAGTGGAATCGCACATGTGAATTTTGCCGAGCGGAGAGCAGCAACGCATCGTGCGGCTCATCATCCCATACGATAGTGTAATTTTTGCCGTCGTTCGTCACTTCATCGGCATACCAAGTTTCGAGACCAGAGTTGGTATAAAGAAACTGCCATAACAGAGACAATGGCACCTTCTCAAAGTCATATTCTATTACAAATTTCTTTCTTGCCATAACAGGTTTTCATGTAAGTTTCCCAAAATAAACACAAATATTCGTAATCAGCAAATTTTATAACAATTTTTTACAAGACAGATTGCTAATATTTGATGAAAAAAGCAGAAAAATGCCATGAAAAACATAGTTAAACCTAAGAAAATGAATACATAAAAAAATCGCACATAGAAAATTTCAAATATTGGCGATTTATTAGTAATTTTGCATAAAATAAATACCATCATATTCATAAGATAAATGGAACCATTATTTGAAAAATTAAAGAAAGAAGGTATTGCTAACCCTCAAAGACTCGTGCTCCCCGAAAGTACAGAAGAGCGAAATATGATAGCGGCAGACAGAATGCTTGCCGAAGGTACAGGTAAAATCACCTTCATTGGCAAAAAAGACGAAATCATCGCCAAAGCCAACGAGATGAAATTGCCAAACATCTGTAAAGCAACTTTCGTTGACAACGAAAACAGCGAGGAAACGGAAAAATACGCCCAACTGTTTTACGAACTCAGAAAGAGCAAAGGCATCACCATTGAAGATGCCAGAGCAAAAGCAAAGAACCCATTATATCTCGGTTGCTTGCTGGTAAAGGCTGGTGAAGCCGACGGCATGGTGTCGGGTGCCATTCACGCAACAAGCGATGTGTTGCGCCCTGCATTCCAAGTGCTCAAGACTGCTCCCGGTGTGAACAGCGTGTCGGGCGCATTCATCATTGTGCTCCCAGAGGAAATTGCTAAAAAATACGGAGAAAAAGGTATGTTGGTATTTGCCGACTGCGCCGTTATGCCCGACCCAACTGAAGACGAACTGGCACAAACCGCTGTGCTTACAGCAAGAACAGCCCAGAACTTGGCAGGCATCACCCCACGCGTGGCAATGTTGAGTTTCTCAACCAAGGGAAGTGCTCAACACGACAAGGTTACTAAAATGGTGAACGCAACAGCAAAGGCAAAAGCCCTCGACCCAAGCATCGTGATTGACGGCGAACTCCAAGCCGATGCCGCAATTGTAGATTCAGTGGCTCAGTTGAAAGCCCCTGGTAGCCCCGTGGCTGGCAAGGCAACAGTTTTGGTATTCCCAAATTTGGAAGTTGGCAACATCGCCTACAAGCTCGTTCAACGACTTGGTGGTGCCACAGCGGTAGGTCCAATTCTTCAAGGATTGGCTGCCCCAGTAAATGACTTGTCACGTGGTTGCAACGCTGATGAAATTTACAAAACCTTATTGATCACAAGCAACCAAGCCATCAACAGAAAGTAATAATTTTTATATAATTAGCTATGAATATTTTAGTATTGAATTGCGGAAGTAGTTCTGTAAAATACAAACTCATTGAAATCAAGGCCAACAAGGTGCTTGCCGAAGGCGGTATTGAAAAAATCGGTTTACCCGACGCTTTCATCAAATTCAAATTCGGCAACGAAAAAATCCAACAAGACCTTGATATCAACGACCATGTGGGAGCCATCAAGTCGATTCTCGACAACCTCACCAGCAAAGAATACGGTTGCATTAAGGACTTCAAGGAAATTGACGCAGTAGGTCACCGCGTGGTACATGGTGGTGAAAAGTTCAACAAGAGCGTGCTCATCAACGATGAGGTGATTGCAAAAATCAAGGAATGCTACGGCATTGCTCCACTCCACAATCCTGTGAACATGGCAGGCATCGACGCCATCAACGAAGTGCTCCCCGAAGTGCCACAAGTGGGCGTGTTCGACACTGCGTTCCACCAAACCATGCCAGCAAAATCCTACATGTACGCCCTTCCATATAAATACTATGCAGAGGACGGTGTTCGCCGCTACGGCTTCCATGGCACCAGCCACCGCTATGTGTCACAACGCGTATGCGAATTCCTTGGCGTAGAACCAAAAGGCAAGAAAATCATCACCTGCCACGTAGGTAATGGCGGCAGCATCACTGCCGTGAAAGACTGCAAGAGCATCGACACCAGTATGGGCTTGACTCCAACCGAGGGTCTGATGATGGGTACTCGCTGTGGCGATGTGGACCCAGGTGCACTGATTTTCTTGATGGACAAGCACAATCTCAGCAGCAAGGATATGCTCAATATGGTGAACAAGGAGAGCGGTCTGGCTGGTGTAAGTGGCGTATCTTCTGATATGCGCGAAATCGCAGCCGCGGCTAAACAAGGCAACGAAAAAGCGATCCTCTCACTTGAAATGTATGAGCAACGCATCACTAAATATATAGGCGCATTCGCTGCTGAAATGGGCGGTGTTGACATCATCGTGTTCACTGGCGGCGTGGGCGAACACCAATCAAGCCCCCGCGCAAACGTGTGCAAGCCACTCCGATTTATGGGCGTAGAAATTGACAATGCGGCTAACGATGCAAACAACGGCGACGAAGGCATCATCAGCACTCCAAATAGTGCAGTAAAGGTGGTAGTCATCCCTACCGACGAAGAATATATGATTGCCAAAGACACCGAAGCCATCATTGAAGGTCGCGAACCATAAGCAAGGCATCACACATTATTATATATTGCATCATTTAGAGAGTAAAAGATGAAGCACATTATCTTCGCAATAGTGGCATTAGCCACAATCTTCGCCACATACGGTGAAAACCTGAACCGCACCTACTGGGGCTGCGAAATGGGAAAGACGGAGCAATCGGCTTGCGCTGACTCAAACAAAAGTCTGTTTAAAAAAAGGTCAACTATCACGATTTCTATATTGGCATCA
>OQWI01001061.1_pt1 | contig 12213 bp, 9 predicted proteins | sample 1691551 | NCBI WGS metagenome assembly OQWI01 (sample SAMN03418259, study PRJEB22391) | human gut metagenome | biome: human-gut; feature: organic feature; material: feces | host: Homo sapiens | place: Tanzania | collected 2013-01
GCCTATCGGTAGATACCTCTCCAAAGTCGAGTATCTGAATCAACCTATCGGTAAGTATTGATTTGCAAATATGATGATTGAGTGACTTACTGACGTACTGATTCATTGTCGTATTGATATACAGACAGAAAGTATTGTATAATTAAATATATGTTTATATGTATATCATTCATTTGAACAAACGTTAGAACGTTCTAACGGTAACCCCAAAAGAACACTCACAGTCTTGTAATCGCAATGACTCTCAATACAGCGAGTAGCAAAACTGTGGCGTAGCCCATGGAATTTTAATCGCGGAATATCCAACTGCTTCAATAGCTTGTTAAAATAGTTGCGATACGTTCTTGGCTCAGTCGGTTTTGTGTTGTTCGTGAGGACATAGTAGTCCTTGTTCACCACCTTCATCAAAGACTTAAAAATTCTGACAAGTTCTTTACTCAAAGGAATCTCACGCAAAGAGTTCTTTGTCTTAGGAGTATTAATCACAATCTCCGTATGTGGTTTATCAGAATCCACAATATAAATGCGCTCGATGGTGCGATTAACATGAAGTAATCCTGTGTCCATATTAATGTCAGACCATTTTAAGGCGCAAACTTCTCCAATACGAAGTCCTGTAGAAAGACACACAAGTATCCCCAAATTAGGAAACGTGAAATTGTCTTTGAGATAGTCCATCAGCTTCTTTTGATGCGCCTTTGTCAAGATTGGCAATGTAGCCTTTGGCTGATTGGCAGGAAACTTAACTTTCCACTCTACATGATTGAGCCAACCTTGCTTCTCTCCGAAACGAACCACCATTTTTAAAACGATGAGCATGTCCTTGATACTTTTTTGGCTCAATCCATGATTCAACTTGTCCAAGGCAAAAGCCTGAACCTCTTCTTCCGTAACCTCCATCTTACCTCCAAAAATTGGAAGTAAATGGTTCTCCAACGATAACAAATATACTGCCATCGTTGATTGCTTGACATACTGGCGTTTGTCTTCTTTCCAAATGTCTGCAATCTCCTTAATTGTCTTTTTATTATTAACCATGTTATTATTTTAAGGGAATAGACCCTTATATAAATAAGGAGAAAGATGATTAGGGAAAATTGCATCCTAATGTACCCCATTTGAGATTCCCAGAATTTCATGGGGAATGGGAGAAGTGTAAGGTTTCAGACCTCTTGGACTTCTATTCTACAAACTCTTTGAGCTGGGATCAACTGGAATATCGAACAGATAATTTGCTCAACTTACACTATGGGCTTATCCATGTTGGGCTACCAACTATGGTGGATTTGTCAAAGGATATTTTGCCTGCAATAAAGAAAGGAAATGAGCCAAAGAACTTCGAGTTTTGCAAAGAAGGTGATATTGCTTTTGCTGATGCTTCAGAAGATACAAATGAGGTCGCAAAAGCGATAGAGTTTTACACTTTAGAAGACAAAGCGGTTGTATGTGGTTTGCATACGATACATGGAAGAGATAAATCCAACAAAACTGTTGTTGGATACAAAGGCTATGCTTTTTCCTCAACAGCATTTCATCATCAGATTCGCCGTATTGCACAAGGTACTAAAATATACTCGATTAGTGCAAAGAACTTCGATGAATGTTATATTGGTATTCCTTCAAAAGAAGAACAAACTAAAATTGCCAAATTATTGCGTCTAATAGACGAGCGCATAGCTACCCAAAGCAAGCTGATTGAAAAGTTAGAGTCCTTAATCAAGGGACTAAGGGTTAGTCTTATGCAAATAGAGAATGGCAACATTGTACATCTGGGTGAGATAGCACAAATATATCAGCCTCAAACTATATCTTCAACAGAATTAACGGAAGATGGTTTTCTTGTATATGGTGCAAATGGCATTATTGGTAAATATAAACAATATAACCATAAGACAGAACAAATCTGTATAACTTGCCGTGGTAATACTTGCGGTATGGTAAATTACACCAAACCCATGTCATGGATAACAGGAAATGCGATGGTTATAAACACAGATGAACATCAAAACAAGGTGTGCAAGAGATATTTGTACCATTACCTTTCTGCGTATAACTTCAATAGTATAATTTCAGGGTCAGGACAACCGCAAATTGTACGCACTCCATTAGAACAGTTAAAAGTTCCATTACCTACCTTTTTAGAACAAAAACAGAAGGCAACGTTTCTTGATAAAATTCAAGGCAAAATCGAAATCAGTAATAAGACATTAGATCTTTATCTGCAACAAAAGCAGTATCTGCTTCGCCTAATGTTCATATAAACATCTGGCGGAGCATGTATTGCTTCTGATTTTGGAAAAGTGATTTTGTGTGACTCTCTGTCTCTAATTTGGTGTACAATGCTTGATACAATTCACATATTTGTTCCTGAGTATTTATTGGAGGAATCTGAACAACAGTTTTTCCCAACTCTGTTTGGTTTATGCTTGCTTGTGATACTGCTTTGTTACAGACAGCCTTAAAGCGATTGAGCATTTCGCAATATATATTATCATCAACCAAAGCGCTTAAAGCGATTGAGCATTCTATTTGTATTCAACAACAAGTATAAATAGAATGGGATAACCACTATATGGTTAGGTGTCAATCTGAGTAGATTCATTCCATGATAAAGGTCATAATCCTTATCTATGAATGCGGTATTGCCTATGTATTCAACACTATTGATATTGCTGAACAAAATGTCTCCAACTCGCAATCTGTAATTTTCTGAAGATTCAAAAGGTGCAACATACCCCACACGTTCCATATTCACCTTATGCCCGGAAATTGTTTCTATACGAGAAACTTTTAATCCTTTCTTTGACAAAAGTTGACTTCCAGAATAACCGCTCCTAATCTCACAGATTTCTCCAAGTTTATAATTGTTGCCACTATTCATGAAAACCCTCTGATTAATTCCCTTGATTAAGGATTTTGAAGTTCGTAGGTCTGCGATTATTGAAATTGAATATACGCCTAATACAAAAACCACTTCGCCTATAGGCGATGTCATTGAGCAGATTTCTAAGCGTAATAAAAACAATGCGATTCAAAACGTTTTGTCGGTTAGCAATCGTCAAGGTTTCATAAAGCAGAGTGAACAATTTGAAAATAGGAATGTTGCAAGCGAAGATACTTCTAACTACAAAATCGTAGAACAGAACGACTTTGCCTTTAATCCTGCACGAATAAACGTTGGTTCTATTGCTCGCCTGACAACTTTTGAAAAGGGCATCGTTAGTCCTATGTATGTTTGCTTCCGAACCCAAGAAAACGTAGCACCTGAATACATTGATTACTTTTTTGAATCGAAGCATTTTTATTGTGAAATACAAAAGAGATTAGAGGGAAGTGTTAGACAATGCTTGTCTTTTGAAGGATTATGTAATATCCCCCTTTCTCTTCCCTCTTTTGAAATACAGCAACGAATAGGAAAGCGCATATTTACATTGGAGCAAAAGATAAAAATGGAAACAGATTTATTAGAACTATTGAACAAGCAAAAGCAGTATCTACTCCGCCAGATGTTTATATAAACATTTGGCGAAGCAGGTGTTGCTTCTGTAAAGTATATAATGCACAGAGCGATATATTGTTTTCAAGAGCAGAATCCACCGATGTTAGCATCTTTACACAAGTGTCCTTGATGGGGGCATTAGGGATTGAAAATGACATGTTTAGTATATCTTCTCCGTTCAAATTTGCAATTGCACCATTACCACCTTGCAAAGAGTTCCAAATATATCTACGGTATTTGTTTGTTTGAAACAACCATTTTACAATTGGTTCTTTAGAACGGTATATACCGCAAAATGCCCCAACGGTTATAGGTGAATGCCAATTGCCGTCATAGAAAGAAGATTTGCCAACCAAAGAAGAACTTCCGTTTGCCATACAGATAACAATATCTCCATTTTGTAATTGCTGTTCTGCTGACATTTGCTTATTAACGAATACAACATTGTTATTGTAATCAAGCAAACTTCCATTAACAATATTGTTTGAGCGCATAACAAGTGTGCCACCATGTTCAACAACATCGTTACTGCTATAAGTTAATCCACGAATATATGATCCAACATTATCCAATTGTAGTCTTTCTGAATGTTTATCATCAAATACATTTTCAATAATCGCAGACTTTAGCTTCTTCAAATCCTCAATCAGCTTGCTTTGGGAAGCAATACGTTCATCCAACAAAGAGATAAATTTTATAAGTTTATCTTGCTCGTCTTGACTCGGATAAGCAATATGAAATTTTTCTAATATATCATAACTTAGGTTTTGCTGCTTTGTTCCTTGGGCATATTTTATGCCTATAATATTGCCATGTTTCTTATACCAAGAATACAAAAACTCGTTTTTTACATCTCCTTTCTGAGTAAAAGCCATGCAAGCTTGACTTATTGTTGATTCTTTGCATGTAATAGAACCTGTACCACGAACCCCATCTGCTTCTAAGCCATAAATAGCAATTACAAAAGTTCCTGGATGCAGCAACTTTAGATTATTTGCAGTTGCTGCATCTTCTGATATTTTCTCTTTTGTATCTGAAATGTAGTGCTCTTTTAATTCCCCACTAGTAATCCAATTCACATTGCCTTCAAAGTGCTCTTTATTCAATCGACTTGGAGTATTACCTGAGTATAGATCAAATTGCTCACCTATCGTACTAACACACCATTCCCCATGAAATTCCGGGAATCTCAAATGGGGTACATTCAGTTTATTTTGTTCTTTATTTGTTACCATAGTTATTTTAAATCCTTAATTGTTTGTTATACTTTCCTCTACTGGTATTTACTCTTCTTTTGGGTCGATGTCAAACGGAAGCAATGGTGTATCATCATCATTGCCATTATTGAATCGGTCGAAATCTGAGATATATGAATGGTCTTGAATAACCTTAAACTTCTCATACTCAGAATAAGCCTTATCTCTTGCTTCCTCTTGGGAAACCTTGCCAGCACTACTCTTTGCATCATAATCCATAGTTGCAAGGAATTGTTGTAAGCGTTGCTTCCAATCATCCATCGTTGTGATAATATGACGCCGTGCACGAGATTCGGCAAGGTCAAGAAAACTTGTTGTTATTGTATTGAGCTGAGACAGTTCATCTTCTGAAAGATAGTTCTTGGCGACAATCGTATCAGACTTTTGCACTCTGCCATTAGGTGCTTTTTTCCATGTGGTCAAGCCCATGTGTGGCATTTCTGCATCGGCACGTTCATAAACAATCTCTGCTGCCGTATGATTGGTAACAGCCAAGTGCATCATATTCTGTACCATCTTATAAAAAAGTTTGGTACTCTCAGCTTTTGCATCATAGTCAGCACTACACTCAGCGTAAATGTCAGTTATCTTTTGATAATATCTACGCTCTGATGTGCGAATTTCACGAATGCGTTCCAGCAAATCATCAAAGTAGTCCTTGCCAAAGTGCTTACCTTGTTTCAAACGCTCATCATCTAACACATATCCCTTGATAACAAATTCCTTCAATACAGAAGTTGCCCATATACGGAATTGGGTTGCTTGATAGCTGTTAACTCTATACCCTACAGCTATGATAACATCAAGATTGTAGAACAAAGGAGCACGCTCTACATCACGCTCACCTTCAAGTTGAACTTGTTGAATTTTTCTACAAGTTGTCTCTCTTTGCAATTCTCCCGATTCATAAATCTGAGAAATATGATAGGCTATAGTTGCCCTATCAACTCCAAACAAAGAAGCCATTCTTTTCTGTGACATCCAAAAGGTCTCACTGTTGAATATCACTTCAATGCGAGTCTCACCTTGTGCAGTCTTATATAGTAAGATGTTGGATTCCAACGAGTTCTGCACAATCTCTGTCGTAGATACAGACTGCGAGAAATATTCTCTTGCTTGCTTCACCAATGGCTTTCTTGTATCTGCATTCTCTGCTATTATCATACAAGCCATTCGTGAAAGATGGAACGTTTCTACCTTACGAAACGCCCCATTACCCAACTTGAACATATCAACCGCATGGTTGAAATGTTCATCTATATTCATCCCTTTTTCACCTGCAACCTTGATGGCTTTTTCTATTACATTTTGGAATTTCCAATAGCCCGAATAGCCCATCGCATTACAAAGCTCACGTGAGTTCCAATATTCCTTTCCATTACCGTCCACCTTCCGAATTTCATCGAATGTAGGTCGCATATCTGGTACATTATTCTCTTCCATATATTTTATTCGTTAGATGGTTCCAAAATGAAAATGAGTTCAGACTCTGCAACATCGCACTTGTCGAACAAGTAGCGGAGACAGGCTATCTTACCCTTATTACCCATAGATGTCCAAAGATACTTGTCAGTACCTATTTGCGTGCAATAGTTCAAATCAGCTTGTTTAGCAGTCCAAAGATATGCACCTCCATCATAGAGGGAATCGATAATATCAGGATAACGCTCAGACAATAATAATATAATTTTTATAAGCATATCTTTCCATATCGTTTCATTATACTCATGTCCAAACACACGGAATCCTCTAAGTATTCTATTTGTTGGAGAGAATGATTCTTCGTCCAAAGATACTTCTTCAACAGGTTTTGGCAATGGCTTGAAATCTGTTTTTGGCAGAGGATACAAGCGCAAGAAAGCTTCACATATCTCTTTACTACGCTTTTGTAATTCTTCTTCCGTCCATTTTTGACAGTCAGTAACGCTTCTTGTTAAACGATATTTAGAATCCTTATAACCTGGATATACGGTGTTATCAACCGTTCTACCATCACGTTTGATTTCAAAAGCCTTATTACTTAGTTCACTATTTATACCTGTCAATGTCAGATTGGCAAACGTATGCAAATATCTTTCTTGAATTTTCTCAAAATTATCACCAAGCATTTCACGCCACTCTGCATTTAAAGTTTGTGGCATAATGTGCTCAATCGTTGCATCCTTACTCTTCATGTCGGATGCCACATCATTATATTCACCATGCACAGAGTTTTCAAGTCTTTCAAAAAGGAAAATTTGGAAAGGTTTGAGCATGTGATAAGCATCACGATTCTCTATAGCTTCGACAAACTGTGTATCTCTTGGCAACTGATAGTTTCCATCACGGCGCATAATATGATAAGTCAAAATATCAGAGTAAGTAAAGCTATTTTCCATTCCTGCTTTTTCATACTCTTCCATACTTTTTAGCACATCTTTATGCAAAGCGCAGAAAACCTGAGTTAAGGCATTTCCTGGCATATTGCATACAATACGTCGAGCCATATAATTCTCGACTAAGTCTATAGCCTTGAAGATTTCGTCTTCTGTAAGGTGCTTTTCATCAGCATATTTCAAAAACTGAATAAAGAACACATTAGCCACATCTGTTTCTATATTACAAATATGGCGCATCTTATCAGAAAGTTTCTTAGAGTATAGTTTTCCCTCGGTAACTTGATGATAATATTGAGCATAAACCAACATTTCCGCAAGTTCTTCCTTACGGTCGTGACCAAGCATATATTTCTTCCAAGAACTGTATAGGTTTGCCAATCTCACAGGACGCTGCAACTGTTGCTTTATTGTCAAATAATCACGTAGGAACATCGTTGGCTCATTTTCGGTTGCCACCTCAATCTTCTGCCAATAAGTCTTGAAATAATATTGTTGCTCTTCTGCGGTAAGAGACATCAGTAGATAGTTTCTAACCTCATCAGCACCTGTCAAATCTAAGCCTGTAGAGTTAAGACTCTCAAAAATAAGTTGAGGTTGGTCATTACCATCCAATTCTATTGATATAATTTGCAAACGTTCAATAGCATTCAATAAAGCATCAAACGAAAGCTGATGAGGTTCTTTGGTCAAACGCTCATAAAAGTATTGATAATTACGAGTCATCTTAGAATCCTTTACATAATTATCTACATCATGCTGAAAGATTCTATCATAAGCCTCCAAATCATTTTCGATTGGCACAAGTTTAATTTTTCTTTCCGTGCCACTAAACTTAGCCATCAAAAACTCTTCCTTTGCTTCTTCAATACTTCCCCTGTCACCTTCAAGCTCACCATTTTCTACTGCATGAATACCAGCTAACAACAATAAAGAGATTGTTGTTAGACGTTGCTGTCCGTCAATGACAAGACGATTGATTCCATAGCCATCAGCAGGTGATGTTACTATAGAACCAAAGAAATGGGTAGGTCTATCAGAATGAACTAAATCCACCAAGTCATTAAACAGTTGATTACAATTTTCTGTTAGCCAACTATAATTACGCTGATATACAGGAATGATGAATTGCACTCTACCTCCTGCTATAACTCTACTTAACAATAATGCATCGCCCTTCATATCAATATTCTTTTAATATTCTACTCAACCAGCCCCAACTCTTTCAGATATACATCAATCTGCTTGTCGAGGTCAGCACGCTTAGCTTCCAACTCCTTAATTTCCTTCATGACCGCATGAATGTCGATAGGCTCTTCTTCCTCGAACGTATCTACATAACGAGGAATGTTAAGGTTATAGTCATTGTCGGCAACCTCTTGTAAAGTTGCCAAATGACTATACTTCTCGATTTCCTTGCGCTCACGATAGGTATCAACTATCTTCTTAATGTGCTCTGGGCGAAGCTTATTTTGTGTCTTTATCTTTTCAAACTCCTTGCTGGCATCTATGAAAAGTATATTATCATCATCCTTGCGGCACTTCTTTACCACAATGATACAAGTAGGGATACTTGTACCATAGAAAATGTTGGCAGGCAAACCGATGATGGCGTCAATATAGTTCTTCTTCTCAATGAGGAAACGGCGAATCTTACCTTCTGATGCACCACGGAAAAGAACACCATGAGGAGCAACACATGCCATCGTTCCACCTTCATTAAGATGATGGATCATGTGAAGTATGAATGCATAGTCAGCCTTAGACTTTGGAGCCAAGACTCCAGCCTTGCTAAATCTATCATCATTATTAAATTTCTCCGCTGCACTCCAGGCAGCAGAGAATGGCGGATTAGCTACTACCGCATCAAACTGTTCCTCTGGGAAAGCATCATCTTCAAGAGTATCTCCATTTTCTATGTCAAAGTCACTAAACTTAACTCCATGAAGCAACATGTTCATTCGGGCAAGGTTGAATGTCGTAGGGTTCTTCTCTTGACCATAAATCAAATCAGCCTTACCATTGCGAGCAGTACGGAGAAGCAATGAACCTGAACCGCAAGTTGGGTCATATACATTTTTCAAGCGTGTTTTGCCTGTAGTAACAATATCTGCAAGAATCTGACTAACTTCCTGTGGGGTGTAGAATTCTCCAGCCTTTTTGCCAGCTCCTGCGGCAAACTGACCTATCATATATTCATAGGCATCGCCGAGAATATCAATATCAGAAGCCTCGTTCAAGCCGAAGTCGATACCATCAAGAGCAATCAAAACTTCACTAATCAAATTGTTCTTATCCTCTGCGGTCTTTCCCAATTTAGGAGAAGCGAGGTCTATATCAGAGAACAAACCTCCAAAATCCTCTTCACTATCGTGTCCAATGGTACTGTCCTCTATTTTCTTCAATGAACGCTCCAGCTGTGGAAGGATGTTCTCCTTGCGATTGATAGCCTCTATTACAGAAGAATACAGGTATTCTGGCTCGATGAAATAACCGAGTTCATTCATGCAAAACTTCTTCAACTCCTCCTTCAATTCTTCCTCATTACTTGCCCAGGCTTCCTTAAAGTTACTTCCGTCCTCTTCAAGTTCAGCATCAATACACATTTCTATCTTTTCTGACAAGTACTTATAAAAGATAAAGCCCAAAGTGAAATACATGAAATCACTGGCTGACATATTGCCACGCAAAGTATTGGCTACTGTCCAAAGCTGCGTACGCAGTTTTTGTTGTAATTCTTCACTCATATTTTTTCTTTTTATTTTCTTTTTTTATTCCCAACTGAATGTTTCGATAATTTTACGCAGTTTTAAAATCAATGACTCTTTAAGATGAATACGCTGCAAGAAACGCAGTCCCTTTTTCTCCTTGATAGCCTTCTGCAAAATTTCTGGCTTTTCCCGATGTAAATAATCATACTCCTGCACATATTTAATAAGTGCATCTTGACTTACTCCCACTTCCGTAGCCAATGAAGTAACCGCATGAGCTCTTGCCTGAGTAACATAGGTTGTAAGACGGCTCTCCAAATCCATCTTGCCATCAGCTTTCGACTTTACAAATCCAGCTTGGTCATTATCCACATTGTCACGGATGAAGTGGTCGATAAGTTTAGCCTTATTGCGCATAGCTGGGTCTTTTATCATCGTGTCGATGATATTCTGTCGTTTCACCTGATAATCATCGCTTGCCGGATTGAGGTCTTCTATCAATTCCAGTATATATGCGACATTAATAACATCACTATGCAACAACTCCAGACAGAAATCAATATCGTCGATATCTGCTGTTGGCTCTTCATGCGCCATTCCTTCATCTTCCTTGTCTTTGTCTTCGTTCTTGTCATCCTCATCATCTTGTATGAATCCCATCGTCATATCAAGATATTTAGAGCGGTAATCATTGTATTCCTGCTCTGTCATTACCAAGGATGAATCATCGGCATTCCACTCTTCATACACTTGAATCTCAGAATGTTTTCTGATAATATCACGAAAAGCGAGGATAAAATTACGCTTATCGTACTCACTCTGAAGTTTGTCAATAGAAGCCATGTCCGGATAACGCGCTTTAAAGTTCTGACATAACTCATCCAAATCTTTCTTTACATCAGCAAATGGTTTACGAAGTACGAATCCAAGCGCCTCAGGAGCGTCAGTATTGCTGAACAACTTGATTGCTCTATCAACATTGTCCTTCAAATTGCGGAAGCAGACAACTTTCCCGAATCGCTTTTTCTCATTGAGAACACGATTCGTACGACTGAAAGCCTGCAATAAACCATGATATTCAAGGTTCTTGTCAACATACAACGTATTTAGTTTCTTGGCATCAAAGCCAGTAAGGAACATACCAACGACAAGCAGCAAGTCCAACGGTTCCATGTCAGCACGTTTCTTCTTCATGCGAAGATTGATGTCATCATAATATGCACTGAAATTGTCTGTTGTAAAAGCAGTTCCGTACATATTATTATAATCATCCATGATGGTTTGCAGCTTGTCACTCGTAACGGTATTGTCAATAAATCCATTGTTCATACCTGTATTATCATCGTCCTGGCTTTCATTTGCTGCGTATGTGAACACAGCACCTATCCTTATCTTAGGATGTAATGACTTGAAGATGTCATAGTACTTCAAAAGCATAGGCACAGACTGGACGGCAAACAAAGCATTGAAATCACCATCGTATGTTGACTTGTTGAAGTTGTTGAGGATGAATTGAGCAATCTCCTTCATTCGCTGTTCTTCCATCAAGTCAACATCGCCTTGACCTTGATAATACTCCACAAGGAAACCGAGTACATTCTCATCAGCAATGGCATCCTTTATCAAATAACGATGAAGACACTCGCCAAAGATCTCTGCCGTGGTATGCTCGCCCTTGGCATTCTCTGAGAATATTGGAGTACCAGTAAAGCCAAATATCTGTAAGTTCTTGAAGAAACCAACAATATTCTTATGGCAATCACCAAAATGACTGCGGTGGCATTCATCGAATATCATCACTACCTTCTGGTTCTTGACATCTTGCAAATGCTTGTTGTAAGCATCACGAGTAACTGCACAGTTTAACTTTTGGATGGTGGTAATGATTATCTTTGACTTTCCACTCAATCGCTTTATTAGCTCATAGGTGTTATCTGTACCATCTACTGCCCCAGGTTCAAAAGCCTCATACTCTGATTGTGTTTGCGTATCAAGATCGTGACGGTCAACGACAAACATCACCTTGTCTATACCATCAATTTCAGAAACAAGTTGAGCCGCTTTGAATGAAGTTAATGTCTTACCGGCACCAGTAGTATGCCATATATAACCATTCTTGTTAGAGTTCTGCACCCTATCCAGAATTTTCTCTACGGCATAATACTGATATGGCCGTAATACCATCAAGCATTTGTCTCCCTCATGCAGAACGATATACTTACTTATCATCTTACCCAAGGTACATTTGTCGAAGAAGAACAATGCAAACTTGGAGAGATCATTAAACGGCACATTCTCAGAATCTGTCCAATTGAAAGTGAACTTGAAGCCGCTATTCGGGTTGTTGGCGAAATAGCGAGTGTTCACACCAT
>OQWI01001065.1_pt1 | contig 12191 bp, 15 predicted proteins | sample 1691551 | NCBI WGS metagenome assembly OQWI01 (sample SAMN03418259, study PRJEB22391) | human gut metagenome | biome: human-gut; feature: organic feature; material: feces | host: Homo sapiens | place: Tanzania | collected 2013-01
TAAATGCTACAGATTTCCAAGAACTCATTTTGTGGATGGATAATCATAATGTCATCGTTTGTTGACAATAGCGTAATACCGCACTTCCGATGGGAGGAAGACAGGTGGATTATATGCGGTTTTTCCTAACCTCTTCTTTGGTAGTTTTTCAGCCCTACTATGCACAGGATATCATTGAGCCGGGCGGCCTCCTGGTAATACGCCATCTGCTCCCGGATCGGAACAGGCGGAAAGGCGAACACCCGGTCCTCTTTGGGTATATCCGTTTTCCCGTGGTAGATCTCCTCGAAGCTGTCGCCGGAACGGATCATGTAGCCGCCATTGATATACCGGCCATTTTCATTGATCCGCGCATCCCGCCCATAGGCTTCAAAATCGAAGTAGGGCAGAATGGGCTCCGGCACGTCCAGCATTTCCATATCCTCCACATAGATATGTCCCAGCGTTTCATCGTCGGTGATGCCGCGGTAGAAATCGTAGCAGCCGATGTTATGGACAAGATTGATGAGGTCGCCCACGCTGGCCGTGTGCTCGCCCGCGCTGACGGCGGCGCTGAAAATATCCAGCTCGCTTTCATTCAGCTCAGAGAGCAGGTGGGCAAGATGGTTCAGCTCGTCGATGTCCGCGTATTCACCAAGGCTTTGCGCAAGGCCGGGAATATCTGAAACATATTCCGCCATGAAGTATTCCTCATACCGCAGGCCCTCCACACCGATGCGCTTCAGCACTGCCTGCACCTCCTCGGTGACGGCGGGAAACTTCAGCGGCTCGCTCAAAAGCTCACCCTCGTTGTACTTTCCGAGGTTTGTCACATAGGCTTCAAAAATGATGATCAGCACCTCCTCCCAAAACCTCCGCGATCCCCGCCATGATGTACTCGGCGCAGGGCAGCGCGATGGCGTTCCCCAGCGCACGGTAACGGTGGGAGGACAAAATTTCCTCACCGTTCACGCCGTACTTTGTCCAGCCTTCCGGCAGGCCCATGAGCCGCTCACACTCCGTTTCCGTGGGGAAACGGATACAGCCCCCGGCGGGATCGTCCTCATACCAAAAGGCAAAGGGTGAAATGCCACCCGCTAACAGAGTGGGAAAAGGGTCAGTTGGCAGTCCAAAGCTGTTTCGGAACGCTGTTTCCGTCCGCTCCTTGGCGGACGCCCGCATACGGAAGCATTGAAAGGGTCGGGTGACTGGTACGCGCCGCCCTGCTTCAATAAAAGAGCCTCGATCTCCGCAGGCGGCGGGCAGCCCGCGATCTCCGCCAAGTGCAGGAAGTGACTGCATTGTGCGGGGCTTAAAAAGTATTTCGTGGGAACGCCGTCCTCCAAAGTCTGCCACAAGAAAGATGCGCTGCCGTCGTGCCAGCCGGGGGCTTGCCCAATGCTGGGCGTCCATGAGCCGCCAGCAGAGGTCAGGCGTTCGCCCTCGCACCATTCCGGCTCCTGCCCATCTTCCAGAAGCAGGCATTGAAACATCGGTGTCTGTGAAAGCGGATAGGACGGCTCTAAAATCCATCCGGTCATTTGATGAAAACGCTCCCATGACGTTTTCCCAAACAGCGATTGCTGGAAATAGACCATTTGTCGCCTCCCTCATTTCACGGATAATGCGGATGGCTTGAAAAAACAGGCTGGACTTTTCTCCCGCAAGCCCCTTGCGGTTGCCGATCTGCGAGAGATTTTGACACGGTGAGCCAAAGGTGATGATATGGACGGGCGGGAGATCCCGCCCGTCCAGCTTTGTCACATCCCCCAAGTGCGCCATATCGGGAAAGTGACGCTTGGTGATAGAGATAGGGGCTTTTTCAATCTCGCTTGCCCATATTGGCTCAATGCCACAGCGCACCGCCGCCAGCGGAAACACGCCGATCCCGTCAAACAGGCTCCCCAGCCGGAGCGCCGTCATCTTATCTGCGCCCCTGTCCCTTGACGGTCAAAATGCCCTCAAGGGTGGTGGCGGTGATCCCGAGCCGCTGGGCAACGGCGATGTCGTTCTTCATGGCCTCGGTGACGGTATGACCGCACACCACCAGCACATGAGAGCGGCGGAGCAGGTCGCGCCCCATGTCGATGCCGCTCTTATGCTCCTCGGGAACGGCGTCATTGAGGAAAAGCGGCTGATAGAGCGTCGGGCAGATAGGCGAAAAGCCCGCCTCATACACCGTGCGGCAATACTGCGCCGCCAGCTTTGTGTTTTCGTGGTCACTGCCGCACCATGCGGCGGTGATATACGCGAGGGGTCGTTTCATTGTAAAAACCTCCATTCATAAACGAAAGACCTCGGGACAAAAAGTCCCAAGGTCACTTTTCAAGATCCGTTTTCTTTTCGGGCTTGCCCAGCTCGGGCGGCTGCTTGGCCTTCCAGTCATCCAGCAGAGAAATGATCTTGTCTTTCATTTCCCTCGGGGACTTGTCCTTGCCGAAATACTTTTCCAGTTCCGCACTATTGATGATCACCTTGTCTACCTCCTTTTTCTCCTGCGACAGAATACCGTCGATCACATCGCCGTTGAGCTTGCCGTCCTTGTCCAGCTCCCGCATTTTCTGTGCCTGCGACAGCGAGGGCGAGGACTGCTGCCCCTCGATGGACACGGCGATATACCTCTGATTTTTGGGGCGGATGAATGAGATCTCCACCGCCGGGGTGAACGCCAGCTTTTTCTCGTCCACCATTTTCTGCAAATCCGGCACAAGCTCGGTCAGGCGGATATACCGCTGCACCTGCTTGTAGTTCATGCCGTTGCGATCTCCCACGACCTGCGTGGAGCGTTTTCCGGCGTCCTTGTCCTCCTCACCGGGGCGGGAGCCTTGGTGCTTGATGGCCTCCACCTGCATTTTGAGCGACTGCGCCTTTTCCGTGGGCAAAATACGCTCACGGTGGCGGAGGTTGTCATCCGTCATGGCGAGGATGGCTTCATCGTCCGTCATGTTGCGGACGATACACGGCATATTCGCAAATCCGGCAAGCTCGCTTGCCCGCTGGCGGCGGTGGCCTGCGATGATCTCATAGCCGCCATCCTCACGGGGACGCACCAGCGCAGGCTGATTGACGCCCGCTGCCTTGACCGACTCCACAAGCCCCTGCATCTCCGCATCGTCCCGGACACCAAAGGGATGATTTTTGAACGGGTGCAGCTCGGAAAGATTGAGATACACGATCTCCTCTTTCACGCCACGGGTAGCATCCCGGGCAGCGGTAAAATCTACCACCTTTCCGGCGGGGCGGGATCTCCCATGCCGGGGATCGTGGTCTGCTTCTCGTCCTTGCCCGGCTGCGGTGTACCCTCCATCGACGAAGCAGGAGCGTCCTTATCTTTGGGAGCCTCCTTATCCGCCGGAGCCGGCTGCTCCGCCGCAGGGGGCGTTGCCACTTTGGGCGCACCCTCTACCACGGAGGCATCCGCCTTGGCCGGGGCGGGCTGATCCTGCACCGGGGGAGCAGCTTTGACAGGCTCTACTTTTCCCGGCTCAGGGGGATTGTCTACCTTCCCGGCGTCAGGAATATTCTTTTTATCGTCAGCCACTTAAAAACCTCCTTCGTTGTGAAATAGAAAAAGCCAGCCCGATGGCTGGCCTGTGGGGGAGCACCCCTCCTTTCTCGTTGGGATATATGAAAACGCCGCCCATAGTCCCGTTAAGCGGCGAATATACAATCTACATTTTACTTTTCGCACAGAGTATGGTATAATTTTCCCGTCAGTACGAGCGGTCAGATCAGACTTCGTTTGGCTCGTGGTCAAAAAGCGAGCGGCGTCGTACCTACGGGTACAGATGCATTTTTTCCGGCAGAAGTGCCATCAGCACCCGTCCACCCCGACACTGTGACACACGGACACGGCGACACAGTAGCTGTCTGTGTAGCCAGTGTGTATGCGTGTCTCGTTGTGGCGGTGTATGGTGATTGGGTGTTGAGCTGAACAGTATAAAGCTGTTTGGGAAGTCGGATTTGTGCTGGTGCGAATTAGGATATAAGGCTGCAATATCTCCTTGTTATTGGCGGACGGGAAGTCCCCTCAGTTTTGGGGGCCAATAATAACAAGGAGGTGAATTCCGTGAAGAAAACGGACAAGCCAAGTGTTGTCATTAACATCTACGGTGACAATAACAAGGTTTACCTGAATGAGACTCGCTCTCATGTCCCTGCTGTCGCAATCGGCGTGATCATCGTTGCGTTGGTTGCGGTGGCCGTACTGACTGTATCCTGCTGCTGCCCTGAACTACTTCCCGATTTTGTCCGTTGGATAATCGGTAAAGTAGTCAACAGCTAACACCAGCACATTTTAAGAATTGAGGTGTAACACCTTTTGAAATATACCGATTGTCCACTGTACGGAATTCAATCCAAAAAAATGTTGAAATATGTTCTACATATTAAAAATGGTGATTTATTGAGACAGGACTGCGTTGTTTCAATGATCAGTCCCTATATTGATAAGACTAAAAAACCTCGACTCATTGAGCCCCCGCAGGCTGAATTGAAAACTGTGCAAAAACGAATGAAAACATTATTGGGAAAAATCCAAGTGCCCGATAATGTTTTTTCTGGTATTAAGGGAAGATCATATTCTGATAATGCTCGTCTCCATTTGGGTAAGAGTAAGCGAAACTTATACAAAATTGATTTGACCGCTTTTTTCCCTTCGATCAGTAGAGAAACAGTCTACCGGTTTTTCTTTGAAGATTTGTGCTGCTCTCCTGATGTTGCTGAGATATTGACGAATTTAACTACCGTCGACCTTAAAAAGCTTAACCAAAGCAGTCTGTTGGAAGTTTATGATTTCTTGGCCAACAAAGGGGTTAAATGCTATAACCATTTGATTTCCGGGGCACCAACAAGCCAAATCCTTTCATATTTGGTTAATCACAAAATGTTTGATGAATTGCAGTCTTTATCAGATAAAAACAATGTGACGATGACGATTTATGTAGATGATGTGGTGTTTTCAAGCGAACATAAGATTTCATCAGAATTTAGACAATCCGTAATGTCCCTTATCAAAAAATATAATTACCAAGTATCTCGGAAAAAGGTAAAAGGATATTCCAAAACTTATCCCAAATTAGTAACGGGGGTTATAATCAATAGCGAGGGCAAGGCCACAATCAGAAATGCGCTTCGAAAAAAGATTATGGTAGAATACGAGCACCTTCGCAATAATCCAGATGACATTAAAAGTCGCCAGCGGTTGCGAGGTTTGGTAACTGCTGCCCGTCAGGTTGATAAATCAGCTTATCCTAATATCCGAAAATTTGCCTTTGACAATCCTGCCAAAAGCTAAAGCCGCCGCATTGAAGGAAACGGTGGCTTTAGTTTAAGATTATTTTTAAGATGAAAGCCTTGCTTGCTGCTTGTAAACCATTGATACTACTGGATTTATACAGATCCTTTAATGACACTCCGACCATTTAAATCCAACGATTTCACGTTAGAAATCGTTGGATTTTTTTCGTTTGTGGGTTGACCTCATTCGGCTTTGACCACAATTTTGACCACAATGCGGGCGGTTTTATCTGGTCAATCGCAGGGGCAAGCGGGCTTTTTTGGACGCAACATCCTCTGCTGCGATATGCGAGCCAGCGTTGATGCCAACGCTTTGAAAAGCTGGCTCGCGATAATTCGTGCCGTTCCGTCCAATTTTCAGGCCGAAAACGCCTCGCTGAACAACTGAATTGCACTCTGCCGAACAGAACCGTGATTGTGCTGAAGTTTTTTTGAAATTTATGTTTAACTATACAAATTTTATAAAAATTGAGAGAAGCTGTAACAAGTTGGCTCTAAAAGCGTTATTATAATAGAAAAATTCCTTTTCTAGGTGCGTGTAAGACATAGGGGAGGACGGCGTATGAAAATCAAAGAAAGTCCATCTATCATTCTGGCGTTTCATGGGATGCTTGGTCGCAAGAAGCAGACCGGCCTGTTGCTGCTTTTGCTGACACTGGTTTTCTCGTTCCTGACGGCGGCGGTGATCTACTCCGTCAGCTCTGCACAGGTATTGCAGGACACCCGCTGCGAACTATACGGCGCGTGGCAGTACCTGCGTTTGTCGGATACAGCTGCTGATGCCGCACAGGCGCAAAATGCCTTGCCTGCATCCGCACAGGTCAGCACAGTGATCCAAAACGGAATCGTTCTCGGCGCAGACGATGGCGTGGCGGGCGGGATCGGAACGGTAGACGATACCTTTGCACAGCTGGGACGTATCGTGCCGATCAGCGGTGATTTTCCCACGCAGTCCGATGAGATTGCTATGACAACGACACTGCTGGATGCGCTGGGCTGCTCCTATGACGTAGGGCAGACGGTCACGCTGAAGGTCGCTGCCAATGATTACGACCCGCTGGCAGGTTCCGGAGCAGTGATGGAAAAATCCTTTACCCTGTGCGGTGTTTTGCCTGCCTATGACGTTTATTGGAATCTGAACGGCAATCTGACCGTCAGCAGCATTGTGACAGAGCCGCTTGCCTTGGACGGGCAAAAGTTCCAGACATTTTATTACCTGAATGCAGCCGCACCCGTGACCGCTTCGACCGACCCTGCTTTAGTGGCAAACGAGTATGCCTACCCGCAGGAGGATACCGTCTCGTTCTCCCTGCGCTTTTTACTGGTCGCAGCGATTCTGGTCAGCTTTTTTGCAGTGGCGCAGTATTTCCTGATCGTTCTGCACAAGCGTGTACATACCATCAACACCTTCCTGACGCTGGGGGCTAAAAATCGGGATCTCCGGCTCATGTGCCTGTGGGAGGCGCTTTTTGCCGGGCTTGCAGCAGTTGCTGCTGGGTTTGCACTGGGCTGCGGTGCTGCGGCTGTCGGTCTGGGGCTGCAGAAGCACCTTTCGTTCTTGGTGATCCCCGCTGCATCTCTTGTGCCGCTGGCGGTGCTGTTTCTGCTCTCTGTACTGCTGGGCGCACTTTTGCCTGCGGTGCTGGTTCGCCCGCAGACTGCAAAACCCAAAGAGAAGCCTGCAAAAAAATTCCGCTTGGCACAGCTGCCGCTTGTACCGCAGATCGGTGTCGGCTGCGCGGTATTGCTGATCGCCGTCAGCTGTCTGTATGTCGGCTGGCGTGTCATGCTGCCGTATGATCTGGATGCACCGTATGCCTGTCTGTCCATCAAGATGAACGGAACCTCCGGGATGCCGTTTTCTCTGAAAGAGGATCTCGCTGCATTGCCCGGTGTGGAAGAGGTTTCCGCTGCAATTGATCTGACCGATACCTATACCGTGACATCAGACAAGATCCAGTCCAGCCAGATGCTTGCCGATATCTGGGTCAAGGACAACGGCGACATCCCGAGTTTTTTAATGCAAAATGCCTCAAAAGGAACACTAAATACGACAGTCTGTGCTTTGCCGGATGATGAACTGCGCCGCATTGCCGCAGATGCCGGCGTTTCGGACGAGGAAATAGAGACGCTGCTGGCAGGGGATTCTGTTTTGACCCTGTGGAGAGATTGCTATTATGACCCCGCTGCGGATGAATATTATCAGGGCTTCCAACCGGATGGCAGTACGTTGGTTGAACCGGTTTTTGCGGCCGGAGACAAGTTGAGTATCCAATACCGGCGTTATACCGGGCAGGATGAAGCCGGGAATGAGGTCTACCGGACGTATACAGCCCAGCTGCCCATTGCCGGGGTCGTAAAGTCTGCAAGCAATTACACACTGCTGACAACAGACCGGATCCTTTTCAGTGGCACGATTTTTGTCAGTACGGCTCTTTACCATAAAATGTTTGAGAGCGCAGGCAGCTACTTTATGGAAAAGGAAGGATACAGCAGCCTGAACGTGAAATTGTCCGCTGGCAGCAATTTCTCTTTGCGGCGGTCTATTTCCTCCATTGCGACGCGCAGGAATGGTATCCTGCGTGCAGATAACTACGACCTGATCAGCCAGAGCTACACCGAGGGCACACAGAGCGCTTTCCTTGTCGGCATCCTTGCGGTATTCGGGGTCCTTCTGGGGTGCGCGCTGCTGGTGGTTTTGAATCTTTCGGCTTATGAAGTCCAGCAGCAGCGGCTGTCGCTTCTCCTGACGCTGGGCGTTTCCCCGAAAAAACTGGTGCTGTCCTATGCAAAGCTGCTGCTCCCGGTCATCGTTGGGACAACGCTGCTTGTGAACATCGTTGTCTATGCGGCAGTTTCGCGTATCGTTCCGATCCAGAGCATTCTCGACCTGATCCGTATCCATACAAGCGGACGGGTGTTTGAATTCCATAAACCCGTGGGAAGTCAGATCATGGTCAGCATTCTGCTGATGGTGTTCTGGCTGTCCGCAGCGTTGCTGCCGATCTTCTCCTTTATTCGTAAAAAAGCATCCAAGGGGGACATTTTATGAAAGATAAAATTCTGGAAGCTGTACAGATCTCCAAAACCTACGGGGAAGGAGAAAGCGCTGTTCACGCCCTCAGAAATAGCGACCTGACCCTTGAAAACGGTACATTTGCGTCCATCATCGGTTCCAGCGGCAGCGGAAAATCCACGCTCCTGAAAATTCTGGGAGGACTTTTGCCGCCAACCACCGGTAAGGTGCTGCTGGACGGTCAGGACATTTATGCAATGAATGCGGAGCAGCTGGCACAGGTGCGGCGGCAAAAGATCGGCTTTATTTTTCAGGATTTCCGCCTATTCCCGGAGTACACGGTGCGGGATAATATTCTGATCCCGTTTTATCTCGACCATAGAGCGCCGGATGAACAGATGCTCCATAAGCTGACCGGGATCTTGGGCATTGCGGGCAAGCTGCATTCCCGCCCTGCGCAGCTTTCCGGTGGACAGCAGCAGCGTGTGGCGATCGCCCGTGCGCTCATTGCAAAGCCCCGCATCGTTTTTGCAGACGAGCCTACCGGAAATCTGGATACGCGGACGGGCGAGGATACAATGCGGCTGTTGATGGAATGTGCTGCGGAGTTCGGGCAAACGCTTATCGTTGTCACGCATAACCCGGAAATTGCGCAGAAGGCGCAGCAGGTCATTCGGATCGAGGATGGGCAGATTCTAAAAGGAGAACCGCAACATGAAAAAGGGAATTTGGATACGCAATAAAATCGTCCCCTACTACTTAAAAGGAGCCAAGCTTGCATTGGCTATGTTGCTAACTGAAAAAACATTGTCGGCATCCCAGATTGCAACGGCCATTTCGGAAAAAGGGATAAAATGTGACCGAAAAGAACTTGGAAAAATGCTGGCAAGTCTGGAGCGGATGGGTGTGGTCACCTTAACTGATGGAACCTATTCGTGTAACACCAAGAAGCTGAAAAACCGTCCGATTTCATATTCGGAGGATCAATTGATTGATTTGATTGGCATGACGCAGGGCACCGTAAACGGCAAAGCTTTTTATAGTGCAACACCGCCAATGAGCGTCAGTTCTCGTGGGAATAGCGGCGTGTAAAGGTAGCGTCACTTTTCAATAGGAAAACAAAAAAGCACCACACATTTCTGTGCAGTGCTTTTTCTTTCTGGTGGAGATTACCGGGATCGAACCGGTGACCTCTTGCATGCCATGCAAGCGCTCTCCCAGCTGAGCTAAACCCCCAGATGTTTGTCCTTGTGCCTGACGACGTGTGTTATTATACCAGCCGAGGATGCGCTTGTCAACAGTTTTTTGAAAAAATTTTGCAGCAAAAATCCCCGCAAGGCATGTGCCCGGCGGGGATCGGGAAGCGGGGAAGAGCTCTTTTTGAAAAAACTACGCCTTAGCGTGCCTGACGGTCAAAGATCTGCGGAGCCACGCGGCACAGCAGCACAGCGGCCACCATGGTAAGCAGGGTCTCGGGCAGCATGTAGCTGCCGTTGTAGGTCAGGCTGTAAGTCCATGCGGCCAGACCGTCGGTCAGGTTGCCCCAGACCAGCACGCCGGACAAAAAGCTGCACATAAAGCGCAGAAAGCCGGCAGCAAAGGTGCCCACAGCCACACCCACGGTGCGGTTCTTGAAGGGACGGGCGAACAGCTCGGCCAGACCCAGTGCCATAAAGGCCAGCACATAATCCAGCAGCACCTCGCCGAGGAAGTAGAGGAAGGTGGAAGCGGGAGGAGGGTAGAAGCCCATGATCATCTGCAGGCAGGCGTTCACAAAGCCGGTGAACAGGCCCCACTTTGCGCCGTGGCGGAAGGACACCAGCACAAAGGGCAGCATGCTCAGCAGGGTAATGCTGCCGCCGTTGGGCATGGTGAAGAACTTGATGTTGGAAAGCACCGTGCCAATGGCGATCATCAGGGCGCATTCCACCAGAATACGGGTCTTGGAATAGGTTTTGGACATGATGAAAAGATTCCTCTCTCATAGTAGTACACAAAAACAAAATGCGCCTGCCGACAGCAGACGCATGGAGGTTTGTTGAACGTACCGGACAGTTCCGCAAACTCCCTACGCCGGCATTGCCCGGATCAGGTAAAGGGTACTCCGCGCTATGCGGATCTCAGCCTTACGGCGCCCCTGTTTTTATGTCCGCCCACAGTATACGCGCCGGGGGACAAAATGTCAAGCCCGCAGACATATTCCGCCCCGGCAGCGCGTATGTTATACCATTGCAAAGCTGGAACGCAGGGAGGCGGGATATGAAAGCCGATCCGGAACAGCGTGCCGTGCAGCTGGGCGAGTACATTGCCGCCCACAACGCCACGGTGCGGGCAGCGGCGGCTGCGTTCGGGTGCAGCAAGTCCACCGTGCACAAGGACGTTGCCGTGCGGCTGCGCAGCATCAGCCCTGCGCTGTACGGGCAGGTGCGTGCCGTGTTGGCGCGCAACAAGGCCGAGCGTCATCTGCGGGGCGGGGCTGCCACCCGGCGCAGATACAGCCGCCGCTAAAGCCAAAAAAGACAGCGAGGAAAGCTGGATCAGCGGGCTGCAGTTCCGCGATACGGTAGCCGCCCTTTCGCCCCGGGAAAAGCGCATTATGGAGCTGCGGTATCTGCGCGGCAAGACCCAGATGGAGGTGGCGCAGGAGATCGGCATCAGTCAGGCGCAGGTAAGCCGGTTGGAAAAAGGTGCACTACAGCACTCCAGCGCGGCGGTCCCCTCGCGCCGGGCAAGGCCGGCTGCGGCGGAGATCTCGTCCATGGTGGGCTCGCGCCCCAGCTGCTTTTCCAGCGCTTCCCGCGCCTGCATGGCACGGTAGGCGGTGTCCCGCAGGGTGCGGCTTACCCGCAGGGCGTTGTTGTCCCGCAGAAACCGCCGTATCTCCCCGATGATCATAGGCACGCCGTAGGTGGAAAAACGCACCGGCTGCGCGGGGTCAAAGTTATCGATGGCTTTGATCAGCCCGATGCACCCCACCTGAAACAGATCGTCCAGATTCTCGCCCCGCTGGGCAAACCGCTGCACCACGCTGAGCACCAGCCGCAGGTTGCCCTCCACCATCCGCGCCCGGGCAGCTTTGTCCCCGGCGTGGGCAAGGGTGAGCAGCTGACGCTTTTCCGCTTCGGTCAGCACGGGCAGCTGTCCTGTGTTCACACCGCATAGCTCCACCTTGTTGTACATCCAAACGCCCCCGGTCTTTTAGCTTTACCGGAAGTATGGCTCTGTGCGCCGGGCGCTATGCGTGGAAAAAATTGAGCGCCCCTCCGCAAAAGAGGGACGCTTTATGGACAAACCTGTAATTTTATGGTATGCTGTAATCGGCGGCGCAAGCCGCCCATCAGGCGCTGTGCCCACAAACGCAGGCGGCTAGCTCCTTACCGGTACCTGAGTGCCGGGTAAGAGCGAATTTTTCTTTGAGATCTCGTTTCTCCCCGGACGCTTAAGGGCGGGAAGGGGGGATGCGTCATGACGTTTGAACAGGTCGTATTGCTGCTCACGCTGCTCGGCGGGGCAATCTACATCACCTTTCAGATCACATGGACTGTATCACACAGTGATGATAAAAAGAAAAAATGACCGCCTCTATGATTCCCCAACCCAGAGCGGTCATTTTTCTTTTGATCTAGTATGGTAAGGAGTTAGCCGTTTGCCGGGCCAGCGCCTCTTGCGCTTTTATTATACACGTTCCCACGCGGAATGTCAAGGGCGTGCGCCGGCAGCTATTCGCTTTCAAGGCGGGTTTTCAGGGTGTGGATGATGCGCTTTTCCAGCCGGGAGATATAGCTCTGGCTGATGCCAAGGGCGTCGGCGGCTTCCTTCTGGGTGCGCTCCACGCCGTCGGTAAGGCCGAAGCGCAGCTCCATGATCCGGCGCTCCCGGGCCGCCTTGCCAAAAAGTA
>OQWI01001068.1_pt1 | contig 12161 bp, 11 predicted proteins | sample 1691551 | NCBI WGS metagenome assembly OQWI01 (sample SAMN03418259, study PRJEB22391) | human gut metagenome | biome: human-gut; feature: organic feature; material: feces | host: Homo sapiens | place: Tanzania | collected 2013-01
ACGGTCCATACCAGTTCCCAGAGAAGTTGATTCCGTTGTTCATCAACAACATCCGTCATCGCAAGCCATTGCCAGTATATGGTAAGGGTGAGAACGTGCGCGACTGGTTGTATGTAGTAGATCATGCCCGTGCCATCGATATGATTTTCCACAAGGGTAAGATTGCCGAGACTTACAACATCGGCGGTTTCAACGAGTGGAAGAACATCGATATCATCAAGGTGGTTATCAAGACCGTGGATAGATTGCTCGGCAGAAAGGAAGGCGAGGATATGGATCTCATCACTTATGTAACAGACAGAAAGGGTCACGATATGCGTTATGCCATCGACTCTAGAAAGTTGCAGAAGGAATTGGGTTGGGAGCCATCTCTCCAGTTTGAGGAGGGTATCGAGGAGACCGTAAAATGGTATCTTGATAACCAGGAATGGATGGACAACGTAACCTCTGGTGATTACCAGAAGTACTACGAGAATATGTATAAAGACAGATAAAAATTTTCGTTGTACAAAGACAAAATCTCATTTTTGGCAGGCGAAATGCTCTGGACTTATTTATGAACTACTTTTCAGCTCTTGGCATGAAGCCTGCCTTTTAAAGGCAAGAAAATGACAAACAAGGATAAATATATGAAAGATTTAAACTCTCTAATTCTTAGAGGAGTTGAATTACAACGAGGACTTTATAATGAATTGAGGGATGAATATAAAGAATCTTTCAATAAGTTAAGTACAGAAGATCAGAAACTGATATTGAAGGCAAACTTTAAGGACAACTATAACTCTTGGTATAATGAGTCGCTTTCTGTAATTAAGCAGCTGATGCCTGAACGTTTAGATGATTTTGTCATGCAGTATAAGCTACCAAAACGTAAGAATACAGAAATTAGTTATTTGACATACACAATATCTGATTATTTGATGGACCTTGTGGTAAAAGATTCTTTTGGGGGTATCAAAGTGAATGGAACAGCTGCTGTAACAAAATTTCAGCAACAATATCAGATAGTACTATCTTTAAAAAAACGTTTCGAGTCTTCTCTTTATGATATTAAGCAATTGGTTCAAGCAGATTTGATGGATTCTGAAATTGATTCAGCTAAGCTGTTGTTGAAGAATGGATTCTTACGAGCAGCTGGTGCTATTTGTGGAGTTGTCTTGGAAAAACATTTTTCTACAATATGTCAGATGCGAGGCATCAAACCATCTAAAAAGAATCCTTGTCTTAATGAGTATAACCAATTGTTGAAAGATGAAGGAATCATTGATACACCAACATGGCGTAAGATTGCTTATTTGGCGGACATTCGAAATTTATGTGACCATAATAAAAAAGATGAACCAACAAAGGAACAGTTGACTGATTTGGTGAATAGTACCGAAAAAATAATAAAGACTGTCTTTTGATTAAAAAGTGACGGAAGCAATGGAAGATAAAAAAAACAAGGTGGTTGCTATCGTAGGAGATCTCTTTAACGATTCTGGAAATGTGACTATACTACAACGACAGTTGGAGAGCTTTGGAGTGAAAAGTTTGTATTTTAAAGATAGGAATACAAATATGCAGTTAACTTCTATAGTCTTGGTGTTGAATGATAAAAGTGAATATGGTACAGATGCAGATGTGTTTATCCATAATGCTATATGTGAAAGGATTCCAATTATAGTTATCTATATAGATATTAATGACAATAAAGAAATACATGATTCAGTAAGTTTTACTGATTATGCAACAAGATTATGGCATAAGATTCCCGCTTTTGATGAAGAACGCTATATGATAGCAACTGTTCATATACCTTTGGGTGACTTAAAACAAATTATAAAAAGCCATGATTTTGAGAAAGGAACTAATCTGGATCCTAGTGATTATTATTTGCTAAAAAATGAAGTGGAGTAAATGGCTTTAAAAAATCATGAGTTTATAAATAGTAAGGGCGTATTCCAAGGAGGAGGATGTAAAGCCGTGGCTTTTATTGGTGCTTATGAAGCAGCTATAGAAAATGGAGTCTGCTTTACTGAATTTGCTGGGACTTCCGCAGGTTCGATTTTTGCGTCAATCATCGCAGCAGGAGCGTCAGTACCAGAAATGAAAAAATTCATAAATAGTTTGGATGTTCAAGGCTTGATAGCAAAGTCTCAAAAGAAACGTCGATTTTGGGGTAAGGCAGGACTTAATATATTGAAGATTTCAGGAAAAATGTTTATGCACCTTAAGCCTTCAGTCGTTAATGCAATTATGTCAACTTTGTCGGATAGGGGCATGTGTGACGCAAAGGTTTTGGAAGACGTTATTGATGCAGAACTAAAAAAACTATTGAATATTAGTACGCAGGTTCGTTTTAGTGATTTGAAGTACCCATTAACTATTATCGCATCAGACATCAAACAGCATACTGTAAAGGTCTGGAACAAAAAAGATACCCCCAATGAATCTGTTGCTAAGGCTGTTAGTTGTTCTTGTGCTATTCCTGGGTATTTTAAACCTGTAGATGATCGATATTTGGATGGTGGACTTTTAGCTAATTTACCAGTTTCATTTTTTGAGGATAATTCAGAGGATTATAGTAATATATTAGCATTCACTCTTTCTTATTCAGAAGCAAATAACCGACAGAATAATGTAATGAGTTATGTTGCTGATATTATGTCGACAATAACAGAAGGAGCAACAAATCTTCAGGTAAGTTCGCATCACAATATATTTGTCGTGCCAGTTAAAACAAATATGGGACTTTTGGATTTTGATTTACTAGATATAGAATCAAAGCCATTTAAGTCTTCAATATTGGAAGGGAAAAAATCATTTATTACATTTTTGAATACCTATCATCAAAATTTTGAAACTAAGGAAATTCCGATGCATTCCAATCAGTATTTGCTTAAAGTGGCTTCTTGCAGTTGTGAGCAACAAGATGAAATCGTATGTTTGATAGATAATTTCAAAAAGATTTATAAATTATTCTTGACCATTTTAAAGTGGAAGAATCGAAGTAGAAAAGTGTCGGTTTACATTCAGAATAATGGGCCTTATGGCAATGTTGAACTTGACTACGTTGTGAGGCTATTATCTAACATGGGGATAAATGTTTTTGTTGTTAATGATGCTCTACCGGTACTTGGCTATTTCTTTCTCAAGGCACATAGGTGGAAAAGTGTCGTGGTAACGAAATTTGATAAGGAATATAAAGCTCAATACTATAATTCTGATATAGAAAGTAAGTTAATAAAAGTTTTTATCAAGTCTTTAAAAGCACAAAAATATCTGCACTATTGTGTTGATTTGTCTCAAATTACACTGCAAAAGATAGATGCTGTAGACATGATAGGAAAACTAAAATCTGTAAACCAATATCAAGATAGTGTAATTTCTTTTCAGAAAGTAAATATTGAAGACTTATTTTTTATGCATGACTTTGTTTATGGCTATAAATATAGGGCTATGGATGAGTTAGTAAGATTGTATGGAAAGATAAATCTTGATGTTTTTTATCCTGCCGAATTTGTGTTGGCTGACGGAAAGACTTCTGTTATCACTCCACCGATAGTTGAGCGTCATGCCGATGAATTAGTGGTAATAAGTGGTCTCACTCGTTTGTTTTATGCTTATAAGCAAAACATAAAAGAAGTGGTAGTGGCTATAGTTGATTATTGTCAAGAAGAAACGCCAACCAATGGCCGTTATAAAGTTAATGAGTTGCGAATCAAGGATGGACCTTTGGAACTTGAAGATATACAGAAAAGAAAATATCAACATTATAGGTTTATTGAACAGGCGTTAAGACCCTCTAGTACAAGTTTGTTGTAAATAATTATAAAATCAATGAAACTTTCGAAATCAAAAATACAAGTATTATATTTATATGTTAGTACACTTGTTGGAGTTATACTCGGTGTACTTATTTCTATTATTAATACCCGATATCTTGATCCTGTAGATTATGGTGATGTGCATTATGTACAAAATATCATCAACTTCTTCTCTGGATTGATGCTGTTTGGCTACTTTGTATCGGGGTGTCGATTGCTGGCTATTGCAAAGGACAAGCAAGAGGCGAATGAGATAAAGGGTGCAATGACTCTCATTTTAGGGCTTACAGTTATAGCAATGATGGTAATAATGGCAATATGTGGGGTAATACATACTTATATATTACATAAGCCGTTTGCACATTTGTTCTATTATGTGATACCATTTAGTGGGTATATGTTATGTTTAAATTATATAAATACTTCATCGCAGGGTGATAATAGTATTGGTACAATTGCTTTGGCACGATTGCTCCCATCTGTAATATACTTGGCATCAATAGCTATTGTGTTTAAAACATTTGGGGCAACAAGTACGATGGCCTTATTATTGAATACTGGTATATCATTTGTTATTTTGGTATTCCTAATTCTCCATAATCATCCTTCATTCCATAATTTTAAGGAGTCATGGAGAAAACTACAAGTGGAAAACAAGAAGTATGGTTTCCATGTCTATTTAGGAAGTATCAGTAATGTGTCTGTTCAATATGTGGCAGGCGTAACACTTGGCTTGTTTGCTGTCAATAATGTCAATGTTGGATATTATTCTTTGGCTTTAACAGCTACGGGGCCTTTGATGATGTTGCCAAATGTGATAGGTACAACTTATTTTAAACGTTTTGCGACACAGAATCAGATCGAACGAAAGGTTCTTGTTGGAACATTAGCAATGTCAGTTGTAACATTGATAGGATTTATCATTTTGATTTATCCCGTTGTTGATTATCTATTTAATGAAAAATATCAGTCTGTGGCTATGTATTCTTCATTCTTGGCTTTTGCTTCTACGGCTCATGGCTTGGGTGATGTATTTAATCGTTTTGTTGGTGCTCATGGCTTTGGCAAGTACTTACGTAATGGTGCTTTTATCTCAGGTATTGTTGCTCTTGTCGGATATACGTTAGGTGTTTGGCTTTGGGGTATCAATGGGGCAATTGCTACTCGCATTGCTTTTGCATTGACATATATGGGATTAATGTATTATTATTATAAGACCGTAAGTAAAAAATGCCGTTCTATAAGAATGTAGTTTTAATACTTACGGAAGTTCTTTAAAAATATAATTATGATAGCGATACCTTTTGTATATTTCTCGATATTTTTGTTGTATACAATAAATCGAAAAGGTTTATGTAGTATTACAACTCTTTTGGTGGGCTTTTATGCAATAACTTCATTGGGAGCTATAGGAATAGATTTCTGTGATGCTTATAGTACGAACTGTCCAAAAACGGAAATAACTGCAGTGCCAACTTTCTTGTATTGTCTTTTGCATACAATTGTTATTTGGCCTTTTCTTAAATATAGAGATAATTGTGTGACATCAATTAAACCTTTGGCAAATGAAAAGATATTAGACTATTTAGTCTATTTTTATTTTGCAAGTTTCATGTTTGAAGTTATATTCTTGACTCCTGATTTGATTCGATGTTGGGCATTAGGTGCAGCAGATTCTCATTTGAAAGATGCGATTGCTGCTGGTGAATTTAAAACAGTTTCTCTCTCTGGAGTTTTAGGAAAAGTTGCTTTTCTATCGCTCTTTTTGAGTGTAGGATCATTGAGTATGATATTTGTTTTTTTCTATAATTTAGCATTTAGAAAAAAGAAAGTTGGCTATCACATTATGTGCTTCTTAGGAACTTTGACTATTCTATTTCAATCAATTTTGCGTCAGGATAGGTCTAGGTTTATATATTGGATTATGTTATTTGTTTTATGCTTTGTAATATATTATAATTTTCTGACTTCTCAAAAGCGAAAGGTGATAAGATTGTCTTTTATAGCTATGGTTTCTCTTGTAATAGTTTATTCAGCCATAATGAGTATGAGAAGATTTGGTGAAAGAGGAACTTTTGATAATGAAAATTTTTATTTGTTGAACTATGCAGGACAAAGCTTTATAAATTTTTGTAATTTTTATGAGCATTTGAACTTACCTTATATTTATTGGGAGGGTCCGTTCCCTTTTACAAGCTGGATTTTTCATATGGATGATATGAACACTTCACAATGGGCGGCTTTTATTTTGCAAAAAACAGGAGTGAACATATTGGTTTTCGCTTCATATATTGGCGTGTTGTTTTCATATGTAGGGGTACCTATAACAATCGTACTGTGCTGCTTGTATTCTCTTGTCATCAATAAAGTGGTGATAAGTAGAAAAAACATTGGACAAATTAGTGCTTATAGATTATATCTTCTTTTTGCTTTACTTTTGGAGCCTTATTTAGGTATATTTGGGCACTATTATCATTCTGTTCCAAGTGAGATATGTTCTGTTGTTTTTCTATATTTGTTTTATAAGGCATCCTATAAAACATCATTAAAAACTTATTAGTAATGACACATAATTTTGTAATTTTCGGTTCTTCATGGGATCTCTACAAACAATCCTACTCTGATTTATATCAATTAGAGAATGCTCGCTATATATCTGACCCTTCTGTCAATATAAATAAAGGTATTGATAAGTGGTTGTATAAATTACAGCATAATCCTCATATCTATAATCGTGTCCATTTCCCTTGGAAAGAACGCTGGTATCCTTATTATTTTAAGGATGATTTTGAAAATACCAAAAACAATGGTGAAAATCTTGTTTTCGTTTTTCAGGGAGGATGGCTTTTGAATGAATATGCTGATTATCCAGCCTATTTGAAAAAACATTATCCTCTAGCTAAATTTGTCTTGTTTTTGCAAGATTTGTTTAGAATGATAAAAGGAAAAGATAGGGTAGCAAACCTTGATATCAATCAAGTTAGAAAAGAATTTGATTTAATTCTGTCTTTTGACCAAAATGATTGTGAGGAATATGGGTTTACTTATCATCCTTTGGTTTTTTCAAGTTACCATGGTGTAATAGAGGATATGCCTCAATCAGATGTTTATTTCTTGGGAAAAGCAAAAAATCGTTTAGCAGAAATTATAGGATGTTTTGAACAATTATGGAGATATAATGTAGATACAGATTTGTGGCTTGTTGGTGTAAAGCCGGAAGAGCAGGTTTATAAAGATAAAATTCATTATGTGTCGAGTATGGCATATTTGGAAAACCTGCAGCACGTTTTGCATTGTAATTGCGAGTTGGAAATTATGCAAGCAGGCGGTTTGGGTTATACACAACGTATGTGCGAGGTGATTTCGTTAGACAAGAAATTAATAACTAACAATCGAACGGTACATGAAGCCCCATTCTATAATTCTGACTATATTTTCCAAATAGAAAAACCATCAGATATAACGCAAGAGATGTGTGAGAAAATCAAGAAAAGAGAATGTGTGGATTATCATTATAAAGAAAACTTATCTCCAATTGAATTATTGGAATTTATAGAAGAAAAATTAAGAAAGGCATAATTATGAAAAATGTATTAGTTACTGGTGGAGCTGGTTTTATAGGCTCTAATGTAGCCCTTAAACTTTTGGCAAAGGGCTACAATGTTACTGTGTTGGACAATTTGAGTAAGCAGATTCATGGTGAAAATCCAGAGAAAACTTCACCTTTGTACTTATCCATCAAGGATAAAGTTAATTTTATTAAGGGAAGTGTTTCATCTCGTGGGGACTGGTTGAAAGCTCTTGAAGGACAAGATGCAGTCATTCATCTTGCAGCAGAGACAGGAACAGGTCAATCAATGTACGAGATAGAAAAGTATGTTGATACCAATATTGGTGGAACAGCCTTGCTCCTTGACATATTGGCAAACACCAAGCACCATGTGAAGCGAGTTTTAGTGGCAGAGTCAAGAGCCATTTATGGCGAAGGCAAATACCATTGTCCAAAATGTGGAGATGTATATCCTTTAGACCGTTGTGACAAGGATATGTCAAAAGGTGATTTTGAGTGCAAGTGCCCAAAATGTGGTGGTGAGGTAGAACTTGTTGCTACTACAGAAGATAGTGCCATTCATCCTTCTTCAGTCTATGGTATCGCTAAGCAAGTACAAGGTCAGCTTGTCCATTTGGTTTGCCCAACTATCGGAGTTGAATCCGTATCATTCCGTTATCAGAATGTATATGGTCCTGGACAATCCTTGAGTAATCCTTATACAGGTATTTTGAGCATTTTCTCAACTCGCATAAAGAATGGTAATGGGATTAATATTTTTGAGGATGGTAAGGAAACACGTGACTTTGTCTATATTGATGATGTAGTAGATGCAACGATACTTGGTCTGGAAGTTCCTGAGGCTAATGGTCATGTATTTAACGTAGGTACAGGTGTCGCTACCGATGTCTTGACTGTAGCCAATACTCTATGTGACAAATATGGAATCAAGGTTCCTATTACCGTTTCTGGGAATTATCGTTTGGGCGATATACGACACAATTTTGCAGATATCAGTTTGGCTCGTAATATTTTAGGATTTGAGCCAAAGTGGTCTTTTGCAGATGGTATAGCTCAGTTCTGTAAATGGGTTGATAAACAAGAGGTACAGGAAGACAAATATGAGGCTTCCATTGAAGAAATGAAATCTAAAGGACTTTATAAATAAATAGGTATTATGAAAGTATTAGTAACAGGTGCTGGTGGTTATATCGGCCGCCATATCGTAAGTAATTTGTTGGATTTGGGTCATGAGGTTGTTGCTGCTGACATACATGTTGAAGGTATTGATGGAAGAGCCGTAAAGAAGGAACTCAATCTTTTCACAGCTAATTTGGATTGTATATATTCTGAAATGGGCAATCCTGATGTTTGTCTTCACATGGCATGGCGTGATGGTTTTGTTCATAATTCCAATAATCACATTGGAGACTTGTCTTCTCATTATAAGTTTTTGGTTGCTTTGATGGAGCAAGGTTTGAAGCATGTAGCAGTGATGGGCACTATGCATGAAGTAGGCTATTGGGAAGGAAAGATAGATGAGAATACTCCTTGTAATCCGATATCTATGTATGGTATAGCCAAAGATGCTCTTCGTAGAGCTATGATTTCATATTGTAAAGCTAATGGTATTCTCTTACAGTGGCTTCGCGGTTTCTACATCTTGGGTGATGACAAGAAGAATCACTCCATTTTTACAAAGATTTTACAGGCCGCTGAAGAAGGCAAAGAGCTATTTCCTTTTACAACAGGTAAGACCAAATATGATTTTATCACAGTAGATGAACTGGCAGAGCAAATATCAAAGGCTGTGACTCAAACAGAAGTAACAGGTATTATTAACTGCTGTTCTGGTAATCCTATCACATTGGCTGAACGTGTTGAGAATTTTATCAAAGAGCATAATTTGAAAATTCGTTTGAATTACGGTGCGTTCCCTGACAGACCATACGATTCACCTATTATCTATGGTGACAATGGAAAGATAACCAAGATTTTGAACTTGTATAAATCTTAAATTATGGCAATTTCTTTATTTGTTGCTGGGAATGTCGTCTCGATGGGACCAACTATAGAGTTGTTTAAGCAGAAAAAATATTAAAATGGAATTACAGCCGTTTTAAAATAGATTTTACAAACAAATAGTTGAAAAATGAAAAATAACAAATATGATTTTTGGGCACATGCTTTGAACCGATTGGTTTATGTGCTCCCTGATAAATGGTATCTCTTCTTTCGCTTTAAAAATCGTGTGGGATACTGGCCACATTTAAATCACCCTCGTACTTTCAATGAGAAGCTGCAATGGTTGAAATTGAATGATAGACATGCAGAATATACCCAAATGGTGGATAAGATTGACGCAAAGAAGTATGTGGCTTCTATTATTGGTGATAAATATATCATTCCAACCTTGGGTGTCTGGAATTCTGTTGATGAGATAGAATGGGATAAGCTTCCAAATCAGTTTGTCATCAAGGTCTCTTCAGATAGTGGTGGAATTGTTGTTTGCAAAGACAAGCAAACGTTGGACATTGAAAAAGCAAAAGAAAAGCTTACAAATGGGTGGGGTAAGAATTATTATGTACATAATAAGGAATATCCATATCGTGACTTGACTCCACGCATTATAGCAGAAGAGTATAAGGAGGATGAAAGTGGTTATGAATTGAGAGATTATAAAATCTTTTGTTTCAATGGCGAACCAAAGATTCTGTTTGTTGCTTCTGACCGTCAAAAAGCTAGTGAAGATACAAAGTTTGATTTCTTTGATTTAAATTGGAACCATCTTCCTTTTACAAATGGACATCCTAATAGCAAAGAACACATAGCAAAACCAAAGAATTTTGAAGAGATGTTGGAGATTGCTAAAAAGTTGTCAGTAGGTATCCCACAAGTTCGTATTGACTTGTATAATTGCAATGGAAAAATATACTTTGGAGAAATTACTTTCTTCCATTGGAGTGGAATGACAGCATTTGATCCTGTGGAATGGGATTTTAAGTTGGGAAAAATGATAAAACTTCCTTGTGATAAGTAAAAATGAGAGATTTACAAATTTCAGAACGTGGTTTGGAAATGCCTTCTTCTCCGATTCGAAAGTTGGCTCCTCTTGCTTATGCAGCAGAAGATAATGGTGTTCGAATCTATAGACTGAATATTGGTCAGCCTGATTTGCCAACACCTCAAAAGGCCTTGGATTCTTTAAAGCATATTAATCGTTCTACTCTCGAATATAGTCCTTCACAAGGTTTTCGCTCTTTACGATTAAAGTTAGTAGAGTATTATAGTCGATTTAATATCCAACTGTCGCCTAATGATATTATCATTACGAATGGTGGAAGCGAAGCCGTCTTATTTGCGTTTATGAGTACGCTTAATCCCGGTGATGAAATCATAGTTTCTGAACCTGCCTACGCCAATTATATGGCTTTTGCAGTTTCGGCGGGGGCTGTTATTCGTACTGTGACAACTACGATTGATGAAGGATTTTGTTTACCTAAAGTAGAAAAGTTCGAAGAACTTATCAATGAGAAAACACGGGCCATTCTGATATGTAACCCCAATAATCCAACAGGTTATCTTTACAATCAAAACGAAATGCTTCAGATTCGCGACATTGTGAAAAAACATAATCTGTATCTGTTTTCTGATGAGGTTTATCGAGAGTTTATATATACAGGTTCTCCTTATATATCAGCTATGCATTTAGAAGGTATAGAGAATAATGTTATATTAATAGATTCTGTCAGTAAGAGATATAGTGAGTGTGGTATAAGAATTGGAGCATTAGTTACACGTAATGAAAAGGTACGTCAGACCGTTATGAAATTCTGCCAAGCAAGACTTTCACCTCCATTAATTGGCCAGATTGTAGCAGAAGCTTCAATAGAAGGTACTGCTGATTATAGTCGTCAAGTTTATGATGAGTACTTGGAACGTAGAAAAGTGTTGATTGATGGAGTGAATAAAATTCCAGGTTGTTATACACCTATTCCTATGGGAGCATTCTATACGGTAGCTCAATTACCTGTTGACGATACAGAAAAATTCTGCGCCTGGTGTTTGACAGATTTTTGTTATGAAAATGAAACTATTATGATGGCACCTGCTGAAGGCTTTTACTCAACTCCGGGAATGGGAAAGAATGAAGTAAGGCTTGCTTATGTCTTGAATAAAAAAGACTTGAAACGAGCTTTATTCTTATTGGAAAAGGCGTTGGAACAATATAAACAATTGAACAATGATTAAGACAAAACAAGATTTGCGCTTTTATATCCAAGAGGATGGAAAGCGCAATGGGCAAGATAGAGGAGTCTTAAGGTATTGGTTCAATCTTTTGAGAGGAAATGAACAAGCGCATGCTTTTCGTTATCTCAAAATCTTGAGACACCAAGAGTTTCATATGAACAATAAGGGTATCTTTCATAAGATAGCTGCATTTTATTATGGCATTAGAAGAGGAAGGTTAGGATTGAGATATTCTATAGAAATTCATCCTAATACTTGTGGCTATGGTCTGAGAATCATGCATTTGTCTGCGGGGGGGTACTTTTGAACGTTCGTAAAATAGGTAATTATTGTGGGGTAAATGCTGGAGTTCTTATTGGCAATAATCGTGGAAACGAAAACCGCCCTGTTATTGGAGATTATGTTGCATTGTAAGTATTCGGTGAATGCCGTATTGTGTGCCTAGATAAAGTTTCGTACCTTTGCACCGTGATTTTAAATTATTTCAAATTATGGTACAAGGCAAGAAACAATTAAACAGCAAGCCAAAGTTTGCCGAGGTTGTAATCGGC
>OQWI01001070.1_pt1 | contig 12157 bp, 11 predicted proteins | sample 1691551 | NCBI WGS metagenome assembly OQWI01 (sample SAMN03418259, study PRJEB22391) | human gut metagenome | biome: human-gut; feature: organic feature; material: feces | host: Homo sapiens | place: Tanzania | collected 2013-01
CAACGTCTTGATTTACTGTCTTGGTTTTACGTTTACCTTTTGGACTTCGATTTGTGAAGCAATCTCATCCACCATTTAGCCTCATCAAGTTTCTCTGCGTACGCTCAAAAGAATCGCTACACCACTTCCTCCACCCATGACATCACTGTCAACGGCTTGTGGTTCACTGCATTTGGCGGTAACTACCCATGGTTGGTTTATCTCCAACTGAGCTTATGCCATGCCCGGCACACTACAAGAAAGGAGTAGAGATTTAATCTCTACCCCTTGATTAATCCTTTAAGCATTCGCAGGCTTTCATTCCTTCAACTTTTAAAGTTAAATTTTATTCAACCCTGGTATCTTTTTTTCTTAAATTCATTCAATTATTTGTTCATATTGCGACGTTTGATTTCGAACAATCCAAGTACACCGGCAACAGATGCAAGAGCTGCTGTTGTAAAGAAATTCATATGTGTGCGTGCTCCTGTATTTGTTCCGTTGTTTTTGCTAGGTTTTTCAGCTGGTTTTTGTGCTGGTTTTTGTTCAGGTTTCTGTTCTGGTTTTTGTTCAGAACCAGTAGAAACTTTAACTAAACCTTGAACTGCTTTTTCTAATTCAGCTTTTGCTGCATCTACTTCTTCTTGTGTCGCATCAGCATTTACATTTACTGCATTTGCAAGATCTAAAGCAAGTCTAAATGCTTTCCAAGATTCTGGTGTATAGTCAGCTTCTTTTAATTTTTCTGTTGAAGCAATCACATTATTTAATTCTGTTTTATTTACTTCATCCGTAACTGGGGCTTTAACAGTTAATCCAGCAATTGCATTGTTTAAGTTCGTATATGCTGTATCAACTTCTTCTTGAGTAGCGTTGCCATCTTCAGATACTGAGATAGCAGCATTTAATGCCAATTCAAACGCAGACCAGCTTTCTTCTGTATATTTAGACTGATCGAATTCTTTAGCTTTTTCAACTAAAGTATTTAGTTCTGTTTTTACAACAGCAGGTGCTAAACCTTTCAATCCAATTTCAAGAGCCTTACAAGCTTCATCTACAGCTTCCTGAGATACTGGATTTTCTTTAACAATTAATGCTGCTTCTAAAGCAGATTGCATTGCTTTCCAGCTTTCTGGAGTATAATCGGCTTCAACTTTAGTTTGAGCTTGTTCAATTAAACTATTTAATGTATCTAGTTTGATTTGTGGAGCTTCAGGCACATTTTCTTTTGGACGATCCGGGCTAACAGGAAGGTTTGTATCTGTATTTGTTCTTACACCATATCCTTCAAATTCAACCAAGTGGTCAGAAGAAGAAGTTCCATTCGCATTTCCATTTACATAGATACGAATATAACGAGCCTTTGTTGGTTCTTTTAATTGAATTTCTTTACCTTCAGCCGTTTCTTTATAAAGCTTCTCTTCACCTTTGCCAAATCCATGAACATTTTTTGAGTCTGAGTTATATACAACTTCATTTTTATCAAACTCTTTATCTTCACTTAATAAGACAACTGTACCATTATATTTACGTCCATCCCCAAAGTAACGAGTCAAGTTTAATTTATTCAATGTGAATGTATCACCTAAATCAATTTGTACATAACGTGAATGTTGTTTTGAATCGCTTGTATATGTATTTGTATCGTTCAATTCAAGATAATTGTTTGTAGTTTTAATTCCATCATTCAATTCACTGAACTTACGATCTGATTTTTCAGGAACAGCTTTATTAGCCGTTACGTCATACGCACTAATTTTTACATCTTTATTAACTTTTGAACTTACTACGTTACGCTCTACATTTTCTTCAGGAGTCAATTTAGCTACTTCATCAAATCCTAAAGCTTTATCATGTAAAATAACATATTTAGATTCGCCTGTTAAACCTTGACCAAATACTAAGTTTCCTTTTTGAACATCTGGATTGATTTTTGATGCATCATATGTTGAATTCACAAGCACACCATCAACATAAAGCTTGATCATGCCATTCACTTCATTAACAGCTGCAAATTGATGTTCTTTACCATCCGCAATGATTCCTTCAACAGATTCAGTAACTGAGCCATCAGTTTGACGTGTTTTTTCAGTATGTTGTGAATTAACACTCATTCCATTAAAGTTAAATGTTAAATATCCATTTGCATCGATACCAACTGTAAAGGCACCGTCTTGACGAACAATTTCAGCATTTTTTGCATCTGTTTTAATTGAACCAGATACTGTAAATCCACGTGTTCCATCAACTGTATATTTGTTTCCTTTTTCGATTGGATTTCCATTGAATGTTGTTTGGTTAATACCATTGATTAAATCATTTGCATAATAATCATCAGTAACTTTTTCTGTCGTACTATTACCCACAACATCTAAAACACCATCTACATTTACTGTAACGTCTGTAGTATCTTTTAAATCTTTTTCTAATGTTAATACTACAGTACGTAAGTCAGCATCTAATTTAACTTCTTTAACTTTATTTCCTTCTACAGTAAAGAAAGACGCTTTTGGAGTTTGAATTCTTTCATTGAATGTAACACTCACATTATTTTTATCTGCGTGAATAGATTCAACAGATGCAGGTGTAACATCTTTGTCACCATATTGAATAATCAATACTTCTTTTGGTTTTAATTTGTAAGTTAGTTTTGAATTATGAGATACAGGATCATTTGTTTGACGAGATTGATCTCCAACAACTACTGTTCCATAAGCATTCTTCATTGTATTTGCAACACCAACTTTTTCATCTAATGTAAGAGTATATTCTTGTTCAGTATTTTTAGGGTTACGAATTGAAACTATACCTTGGTTTCCATTCCAGCAAGAATAACCATATACCTGTTCTTTTTCTGGATCTCCACCAAACATTTTTGATTTTTGTAGAATTTCGTAGTTATCTTCAATCCAATTTGCAGCCTCTGCATTTACTTGCCATTTTTCATCATTGAACATAGAAGGTGAATAATAATATTCCCAGAATGCAGTACCACGAGTACCTAACATATACAAGTGTTCACGTAACTCGTCTGTAGTATATTCAATTTGTCGACCAGGACCACCCGGAACATTGTGAGCAGTTTTTGCGTAAACCGGATCATGGTTATAGAAATATTTATTTGGTAATTGCCATTGATTTTTTGAGAAGAATTCGTAGTAATCACCATCACGGAATGTTAACATTGCTTTTTCGTCAGTGTCACCGTCTTTATATGAATATCCAGTATCTCCAGTATTCTGCATCCATACACTATTTACCCACTGCACATGCCATGGACTTGGATTTGTGTATGAAGTCATGTTGATCCATAAATCTTCACGATTTCCACGCATTGTTTCAAACATATCTGTCCAACGTTCATACGTTTCAGAGATTGTACATAAGTCGTTTGTTGTTGTATGTGCATTAGCTGAATTTTTTGATGGGCTCAACAACATACCATCTAATTTCCAGTAGTTAATGTCAAATTTATTTTGATAATCAACAAAGACATCATTAACTAATTTATTCAAATAACGACCATCAGAAATGTTAATGTCATTTCCAGATCTTTCGTTACGAGATCCTAATCCATTATTTGCGATATAATTTGAGATTGTTGTCTCTGTTCCATATCCACCACGAGGACCTAACCATAAACCAAAGTTAGAACCCATCTTATTTACCTGTGAACTTGAATTATATAATTCATTAGGGAATTTACCTGAACTTCTATCGAAATCCCAAAATGAGTTATAATTAGTCCATCCATCATCAACTACATAAGAATCAAGTGGATTAACACCATATTGTGTAAAACCTTTTTCAATTTCATTGAAACTAGACTGAATATTTGAATCATTGATATTCTTCATGTTATCGTACCAAGAGTTAAACTGTTGTCTAAATCCTGTTGGTGTAGCGATTGTTTCAATGTATTCATAGAAATCAGATTGAACAACTTGATAATCTGTACTACGAGAAGCACCTACAACTGCATCCCATGTAACCATTTTTCCGGATTGTCCATTGGCATTATTGTAATTGTTATAGTTATTAAATTGTCCGTCAGAGTTTTGTCCGCTAGATGACAAGTCTTTACCATAATGATAACGAATAAATCCATTTCCATTACGAACTTTATTTTCCGCTTGAGGGAATTCACATCCCCAGTACATTGCACCTACATAATAAGGTTGACCTAATTCTAGATAATCACCTTTCATATTTGCCATATGTGGGTTGTCTTGTAATTCAGGGATTGTCCAGAAGTTTGTATCTGTTGATTGATTTGATCCTGAACCCTTTACATCTGTATCCTGGAAGTTCATATTTTCTAAATCAATATATAAAATTTTAGCTTGTTTTGCTTGATCTTCAGGAACTTCGATTTCTAAATGCTTTCTCATGAAAGATTCGCCATCTTTCATAGAAATAACTTCTTTGATATTATATTGAACATTACGAGCTGTAACAGGTTTGAAGTTAAATGTTAAAGTTTTATAACCATTTGCTTCCCCTTGAACAGGTTCTCCTTCAACTGTCATTTCACTTGATTTGATTGTTGCCACTGATTTTTCAGGAATAATAGCTTCATCTGCAAAGAATCCAAATTCCGAGCAGCATGCAACATCTTTATCTATTCCACTATCTTTAGGATCATGAACCGATGTAAATTCAATACGTACATATTGAGCTGTTATTTCTTTTCCTAAGTTAATGTAATTATCTTCTTTGTCTTCAAATTTGCCTTCGAATACTAATTTAGCAGCATCTGTTTTTAATGCTTCTTCCGAATCTGCAGTATAAATTTTGAATTCTTTAACATGACCACTTACTGTTGGTTGTCCTTGGTAAACTCTCTGTTTATAATGTACAGATTTAAATGTATTTTCTTTTTCGAAACTTACATAAATATTGTGCGGATACTTCTTTTCTTCTGTAGTTGCACCTTTATATTTAGAATGATAATAAGTGTCTACATTTTCATCGAACATGTTGCTTGCACTACCATGTTCATCTTCAATTTGTTCACTATCTGAAGAAACAGTCCAACCATTATTTTTGATTTTTTCTTTAGGAGCTACGATTCCAGACTCTGCTTCTTGAGTGTTTTCCATTGTTTCAACCACAAATTCTTCACTAGATGCTGGAGTTAAAACTTTTCCTCCTCCTGCACGATAGTTAGTTAAAGATTCTGTTTTCAACTTACCATCTGTGATAGAGAATGTACGTTTTAAATATCCGTTTCCAAATGAATATTGTGTATCACTGTCTTTTGTTAATGCAACTGCACCATTTTTGGCTTCTGTGCTTTCGTCTACTTCTTGAGCTTTGATATAAGTGTTACTGAATGGAACAATTGAACCAAAAGCTGTACAAAGAGAGGCAATCGCTAAAGCGCTTTTACATAAAGTGTTTTTTTTCATTGTCACATGACGAGGAAACCTAATTGATAATTAGGAAAGGAATTGTTTTCTGCCCTTTCTATTATATGCTCGTCCCAATTCCTTATTTACGTTTTCAAATAAAAAAGCATCGGATTCTTCAACTGGTGCTTCTAAATATTGTAAACGCTTACCCATAAAGTATAAAGCAATAAATTCATTCTGTATTTGTATTTTTTAGTTAAATTTCATTATCTGTTTGTCTTTTTTAGCAATGCTTTTTTATTTTTTTTCAATTTTGTTAAATAAATGACCAGTAGCCTAGTCCCCTAAATATCCATTCAATTCTATAATCATCCGACTTTGACTATTTAAAAGAAAAAAGGATTCAAAGTCCTGAGGCCTTGAACCACTTTTACGAATGATAGATATCTATTTAATATGGATTAGCTCTTTTCTAATAAAATATTTAATTCATCATTCAAATTTTGCATTGCCAACTCAATATCCTCATTTGTATCAATGACTCTTCGAATTTCACTATCTGCCATCGAATACAATTGATCATAGCCATCCAGCTTTTTTATCGTGATTGCTTGTTCCATCATATCATCAAAAAAATCTAAGTTATAATTTGAATCCAATGGCGCATCCTCTTGAATATACTTAGTCACATTTTTGGATGTCGACACATTCTTCAACACGGAGACGCCCTGCGAATATTTAAACAAACTCTCTTGCGTTGTCTCATCATAACAAAGTAACTTCAAAAACTCCCAAGCCATTTTTTTCTTAGAGGATATTTTACTGATTCCACAAAGTAAACTATCCATTTGCGACACATTATTACCACTAGATCCTGCAGGCATTGGAAGACAATCCCATTCAAAACTTGAATATTTTTTAACGCTCCAAGGATACGGTTTATATGTTCTATATTCACTAAACATCATTGGACAAAAGGCAACCTTCCCTTTATCAAATAATTCACTTGTCACATTCTGATTTCGATTTAAACGATTTAATTGACGCACAAATTCAATAGCTGAATACACATCCTGTTTCTGTAAAGTACACTTCATACTTTCTTCATCATACAACGCCTGTCCATTCGAACTTAGGGCATTTCGCCAAGTATAGCCATACTCTCCAAATTGATCGATTTCTCCATCACCATCCGTATCCACAGTCAATTTTTCACAAATTGAATAAAAATCATCCCACGTCCAATTCACATTTGGAATCGCAATCCCATTTTCTTCTAATAACGTTTTATTCACAAACATCAAAGTTGGTGAACTTTCATATGGAAGTGCATATTGATGATCATAAATACTACCTGCATTTAATGTTGTTGAAAAATATCGATTTTTATTAAAGTCTGCATCCGTCTGCATATATGTATCTAGCGGTTCTAACATACCTACTTTGGCATATGTAGAAAGATCATCACTCAAAACCATGAATACATCGGGCAATTTACCATCTAAAGCTTCCTTTGAAATCCAATCTGAATAATCCTCTTTTAAGATTCCACTCACATATTCCACTTGCACATTGGGATGTGTTTTCTCAAATCGTTCAATCACATCATCAATAATTTTGCCACTGTATGGACTTGGCACATTCCAGTTACTACCCGCAAATACACCTATCGTTAAAATAATGGGTTTTTGTGTATAATAAAATGTAGCTGTCAAACAACACACCAATATGGCTATCAAAAAAGTTCTTAATCTTTTTTTCACCATTATTTATTTCCCCTAGACAAATACCAAATAGCCAATTGTGTACGATCTCTTAAATCCAATTTATCCAAAATCACACTTAAATAGTTGCGAATCGTACCCTCACTAAATCCAAGTTTTTGGGCAATTTCTTTATTCGAGTAACCATGCCCAATTTGTGCAATGATTTTTCGTTCTGTATCACTTAAATCAAAATCTTCCTTATGTTCAAAACTAAATTCCGAATTCGAGTTTGCCATTTGCGAAAAGAACTGTGCAACTTTTCCTGCCACATTCGGATTAAAACATGCTCCCCCAGATAACACACTATGAATAGCTGAACTCAACTCTGCTAAAGAACAACCCTTTAAAAGATAACCGCTTGCACCATATTTTAAAGCATCATAAATATATTCATCATCATCAAACGTTGTTAATATGATGACTTTTATATTTGGATATTCTTTCTTCACAATTCGCGTACAATCCACACCACTCATATTTGGCATACGCACATCCATCAAGATAATATCTACACTTTCTGTTTTTAATGAATCTAATACTTCTTGCCCACTACCAACCACTTTTACAACTTCAAAACTTGGATCCGAATCTAAAATAATCTTTAAGCTTTCTCGAATGAGCTGCTGATCATCCGCAATCATAATTTTAACCATTATTCTCTCCTCTTCTCATTGGTATTTCTACAATTAACTCAAATCCATTATCGCCATAATAACGAATTCGTCCCTGTAATAAATTAATACGTTCTGTCAAATGATGAATACCAAAGCCCGGATTTACATCCTTACATCCTTGACCATTATCTTCAATAATTATAATCAAATTATTATCGGCTTGCGCAATCGAAACATAAATTTTTGTGGCATGACCATGCCTTACAGAATTGGTCATTCCTTCTTGAACTACACGATACACGATTTCTTCTTCATCTGCATTTAAATTCACCAAAGGCAAATGACACAAATAAAGAATCGTTACATCCGTCAATTTTTGAAAGTCCATGATCATCATATCTAAAGCTTCTTTTAAAGAATAGCGTTCTAACGCATCTGGCTTCAACTTATCCACTGAACGTCTGACATCCGTTAAGCCTCGTTTTGCACTCTCTTGCAAAATACCCAATTGTGCTTTTGTGACATTGACATCCCTATCAATCATCACTTGACAAGCCTCAAGACCAACACTTAATCCCGTTAAAGTATGCCCTAATGTATCATGAATTTCGCGGGCAAGACGGTTTCTTTCTTTGGTTTCACCCATTTTTTCACGCAAATTCGCATAGCCCTTTAGTTGAATATTCAAGCGCTTCAATTCAGCATTTAATGATGCGAATTTTTGTGTTTCATTCATCTGCTTTTGTAGATACAAGAATATATAGGCAATAAAAAATACAATATTTAAATTGGTTAAAGTAACCTCAATACCCATCAATAAGCCTTGTGTTCTTGAATTATATACAGACAAATATTCCTGGAATGAAATCATAGGAATATAATTGGATAAATATCCATAATTTGAAAACATATATGCCAAAAAGACAAGTATGATGCAAATTGAACGATCAAAAGGTTTATCTACATACATCAAACAATCGGCAATGACGATAAATAAGATACATGTTGCACTAAAGGAGATATTCTTCATCAAAATCAAACTGAATCCTAACTCAATAAAGATAGGAATCATTTGGTGATGATTAAAAAATTTGAGTTTTGGATGAATGGACACAAAACAAAATAACGCAATAAACATAAATATAGAGATATAAAAAGAACGCATTGGAACATTGGAAAGCGTAGATATATTTTTTATAAAATCGGATGCATAGCCACTTTTTGTCACATGTACCAACGTATAATACATCACAATTGCGGTGTACCACACAGTAAAAAAACTAAAAACCCACATACAGACATAGACAAGCCATACATTATATTTTTTAATATCTTGTATCATTGCCAGCCCTCCGTAGAATAATCTTGAACATTCTCTTTTGTGATGATTTGCACAGGACTCATTTCATTTTTATTCTTAATTGTTTCTTGCGAAAACAACTTATAAATTGCCTCCCCAGCCTTTTTTCCAAACGTCTTTGGCGATTGTGCCACAGTTGCAGCCATTTTACCTTCTGCAACCATTTCTTTTGCCTCAGGCGTTCCATCAATGCCATAAACATATTTATCTTTCAACATATTATTTGATGAAAGTGCTGCCATTGCCCCCATTGCGCTTGGATCATTCAAACACATTACAACATCAAATTCTATTCCTTCCTCAATAAAAGACTCCATCTTTGGCATAGCCACCTCTAATTGTCCATCACACTCCATACGTTTGACCACTTTATAGTTTTCATTGGATTGAATGGTATCCTCAAATCCCTTAATACGTAAGTAGCCCGAGCGAGTCGTGGAATGTTGTAAAAGAACAATATTAGCATGATCAAGCTTACGCATCATATCCTTTGCACATTGAACACCTGCATCATAGTTATCACTCACAATACTATAAGTAACGTTCTTATTATGTTTTACTTCCGTATCCACTACAATCACAGGAATATGATTTCTGTATGCTTCTTTTAATGAATCTTCTAACCCCTCATAATCAACAGGCGCAATTACTATGGCATCGACTTGTTGTTCAATCAAATAGTGAATTTGTTCCTTTTGTTTTTTTAAACTCATAGCTGAATCCAAAGCGATGAGCTGATCCCCATGTTCCTTTAAGATTCTAGAAATTTCCTCATTGATTACTGAATAAAACGTATTATTGTAGGTCATATAAGTAGCTCCTATCTTACGTGGCTCCGTCGAATTATATATCATATTCGATTGCGTAGTCGTATTAATCAAGTAATTACTGCCAATCGCAAAGGCCAGACAAAATGTTAAACAAAAGATAATATACGCAAATGATTTTGGCTTATCCATTCAAATCCTCCTTTCCATACAGAAAATGCCGCATTACTGCGACATTATAAAATCTTTTGTAGAACATATACAAGGATTGCGATCACAATAGGCACAATAAAAATCATGGAATATCCACGTACAAATTTTGTTTCTAAAGCTTTAAATCCTAAATCATCATAATAGAATCTTTCATCATTTGTTTTACCAACAACACCTTCTTCTATTAGATTCGAAATTGTATAACTAATTGTTGAAGTAGCATAAGGCAAGTTTTTAAACGCACTTACATCTACCGCACTTTTTTCATCTACTGCTCCTCTTTTTTTCAAAGTATCCATGACCATTGAAGCAGCCGTTGCCTTTGCCCCTTTTTTTCTTTTTCTAGACATTTTCTTTCCTACTTTCTATATCTATAGCTTGAGCTACACTCTTTACACACACGCCATATACCTTCAAACTCTCAGGTGCATGATCCATGACATATGTATTCTTTAAGTTTTTTAATATGCATAAGTCATTTTCCCCATCTCCAATAAAGATTGCATCTGAAATTGGTAAATGACAAAAGGCTTCCCATTTGTTTGTACCTTTTTTTGTGATCTCAATATAATCTTTTGAAGTAGCCATTACTTCATAGTTTTTAAACAAGTCTCTAAATTGATTCAATAACAAATCTAAATCATTTTCAACATACGTACTTAACTTAGCTAACCCTGAATCTCGTGAATTTAAATATTCCAATATATCTATATTTGAAAATCGTCCTAAACTCGGTTGTTTCTTTTCAAAACTATGAAGTCTTTCTTTTCCATAAGATGAAACAGGATAATATCGATTTCCTACTTCATCTGTATAAAATAAATCCAAATTATATTCTAGAATTGCTTTACACATTTGTATTCCATCATCTAAATCAATTAAAGAAGAATACACATTCTGATCTTTATAATATGCATTTGCCCCATTATCTGTAATCATATATTCACATGACAATTGATATTTAGAAGCAAGTTCCATACAAAAGGCATGATCTCTTCCTGTCACAAATCCAAATGAATGTTTTTGTGTCCATTGATGAATTGAATTCACGTCTTCTTCTGTAATAGTTCCATTTGAATTCATTAAAGTTCCATCTAAATCGGATAAAAACAACATTATTTATGACGCTCTTTCTTTGCTTTTTTAAATGCTTTTTGTTTTTTCTGTAACAATTCACCCATCTTTTTTGTCACAACGATCTTATCGCGATTACTCATCAATACTGTACAATTGTGTGTAATGACACCATTTTTAAATTCAAAATTGGCTAACATGCGATAACGATAGTATGTATCATCAAAGAAGAATCCGTCTTCTGTAAAATAAATACGACGACGAACATAAGAATCGATTGCCAAGCCTAAAAAAATCAATCCAATACATCCATAGGCTAAATAATAATAGTATGTTTGTCCATTTTTAGCTAATGTTGGTGCCATAAACATAAATACAAATGCCACAACAGCCATCACTACAATAATCCCAAAATATCTCTTATGAACAACCTTAAACATTGTTTTACATCATCGCTAACATCATTGTTACCATACATATATACCCGTAATATTTTACATAACAAAAGAAAATACTGGCCATATTTATTCTTGTAATCATTCAGCAGTACCACAAACGGTTTCTCAAAACATGTTACTTCATCCAAATAATATTGTCTTGTATTATCCTCAATATCAATTATAATCTTTTCTTTGCAAGTCATTTTAACCTAATATCCTTCCATATATGATATCCACAAGATTTTCTATAACGCTTGCTTCTCTTATCTGCACAATTGAATCCTCAAGGTCAACTCCACATTCTTCCTCAACAGCAACAAAAAAATCTACAATTCCAAGTGAATCAAAGCCATCTTCTCTACTTATCACAGTGTTTTCTTCCACTATTGGCCTTTCACCTGTGTTTTCTTCCACTATATCCGAATAAATATTTATTACCTTCTTTAATACATCTTCTCTGCTCATATTAACAACCTTTCTGATTTGATTTTTCTAAATTTAATCTTTATATCTTACGATGTCTTTTCACAACTAATAATAAATTATTATGATTGATAATTAGAAGTTTATCCCTTTTGTCTAATAAACTT
>OQWI01001073.1_pt1 | contig 12128 bp, 3 predicted proteins | sample 1691551 | NCBI WGS metagenome assembly OQWI01 (sample SAMN03418259, study PRJEB22391) | human gut metagenome | biome: human-gut; feature: organic feature; material: feces | host: Homo sapiens | place: Tanzania | collected 2013-01
TACCGAGCGGAATCCAGGACAACTCAGGAACAGCATTCACAGCCACCGCCTCGTTGCCGGCAACGGTATAAACCTGCGGAATATCCTTGAGGTTCTGATCATACAGCAGATCCACATCCTCCTGGTCATCATAGTCGGCAGAAGCCTCCGGACGCAAAGCGATGCGAGCCCTTGATTGCTGGCCGCTGGAATTCTCGGTCGTCGCTTCAAGGCTCTTGTCATAGTCAGATGCCATCAACAGACCAGGAGTAATGGTACGGTCAACACACATCGTAGAAGTGAATCTTACCTCTCTAGTAGTGCCAGCATTCTTCTTAACAAAGAACGACTGGGTAGGCTGGATAGCATAGTTCTGCTTACCCAATTCGGTAGAAGAAATCGCCTTCACCTCACCATTCTCTACAATCCAAATAGCCTTCTGCAAACCAGAATTGCCATCGAAGAACTTAGCCATTGAGATAGAGCAGGTATATGGATTCGCCACGAGATAGAATCCGCTGGTGTTATCTGTTCCCAAGCTCTGAGTCATTTCTGCAAGATGTTTCTCATCGTTATTGAAAGCAACGAGAAGTTTGCCATGACCTTTAGAATCCTTCGTAACCGAAGTCTTGCTTGAAGAGCTCCCTGTTCCGTTATAATCGAAGTACTGATATTCCGTATCAGCCTTCGGCAAACGGAGGAGCGCATTCTTTGTCTTGTCCTTTGGCAAGAGCGCATTACCCGCCTTGATAGAGAAACCACCGAAGGTTCCATCTGCGGCATAGCTCTCATCCACCTTATTATATACATGGCTCCAGTAACCGAGATTCATATCAACATCACTAGGAGCTGTTCCATCCGGATAATGCGATGCAGAATAATAATCACCCTTAGGAGTGATTTCCTTCACATCACTCTTCATCCAGGCTCTCTGATAAACCGGATACTTGCTTCGGCTATTCACATTAGTATCAAAGTTGATATCCGTAAACGCCTTGGTTTCCTGTCGTCCATTACTTGCTGGTACATACATATCACCGGCGTAGATATACTGCAGAGGCGAAGCCATGGTGTACCACTTGTTAGGCACCAGCTCCTTCTCTACCCAAGCCTTGTCATATACGAGATAGCACTGGTCGCGAAGCTCGCCCTGAGGCTTGAAGTAAATCTGATGGCAGGTATTGCCATAGAACTTCTCGCACTTCAGATTACCATCTTCCAATCCCTTATTGGTAGCCGCTTCATCCCAGTAAGCCATGATGTCATACTGGATATACTTCGTAGCCTCATTACCCTTACCGTTAGTCAGCTTGGTAGCAATCTGATTGGTACTACGGTAAACGATGTTACCGAGGTCAGGGAATGGCAAACCATTCAAGTTGGCAATCGTTACCTTGGTAAATTTCATTGGCACATAGCTGTTCAGCGTAGGAATGTCCTGTACTGAAGTTGGCGTACTCGACATGCTGCTGCCATAAGGCAGATAATCCGCATACTTATCATCATAATACAATTCAGTAGATGATGAGCGGTGCCAGTTGTCATCATTATTCCAGTTGGCATTCATACCGCCATCGGCATTAGGAGTCCAGGTAATGAACTCCGGTACTATCTTCACCTTGAGATAAGACTCGCCAGGACAGTTGGTAGTTGCCGCAGAAGCATCTCTCTTCTTGTAAGCGAATCGGAGTACATAATAGTATCCCTCGTGGAAGTTCTCTACGGCATCATCTGAGAATTTGAGATTGAGGGTAGACTGAACTTTTGGATTAATAGCATCCAACTCATCATTCTCCAATGTTGCAACCGGAGTATTCAACTTCTTTTCCCATAAAGGATCATTCGTAGATGCCACAATTACCTTATTCGAAGTAACAGCAGAAGTACCACTATCATCAATGAAAGTAAGAGGCTCAGTAATAGCTGATCCATCTCTCATAGTAGCACTATGAAGAGGTATCTTCAAATATCCATTAGAAGCCTTCAACTTCTCCAACTGTGGCAAACCAATACGAAGCGATGCCTCATAATCGCCATCGTTGAATGGATAATCCACATCGTTGAAACCGAAGTTAAGCTGTGGGCCATCCAGCATTACACGCAATGGGACAGGTATTGCACCATCACACAACAGATAGGTCTTGCCGTTTGGTGCAGTATATTCAATATAGCCATCTGAATTTTTAGGTCCTTCAGGCTGCATATATATATTATGAGTCTCACCCAAAGGAAGCCTATCCCTACTGATGGTGATTTCATTGCTAGCTGCTGCAGAAGGATCCACTTTATTAGCTGCACCAGTACCATCAATATACCAGATGAAGTTAACACCATCCAATGTAATCTTACCACCTGTATTAGGATCAGTTGTAACTAATTGTCCCTTGATTTTAACAGAATAGCTTCCTGCTTCATTACAAGGAATCTTATAATCCGTAATGACATTACCCTTTATATCAGTAATGACAGGATGCTGGCTAACCATTTCAAACCAGTTACTGTACAACGAGCAGACTTCAGCAGGTGAACCCCAATTAGAGTTGCCTGTTGCGTCAGGAGTTTCTGTAGCTACAGATACGTAATACTTCTTACCTACTTCAAGAGGATAATACCTATTACTGATAACGATATAGGTTTCACCTTCACTATCCTTCTCAATCATAGGAGTACCATCTATAGTATACTGATTGCAAGTTTCCTCTGAATCGAATACGTCAACCGCTCCATATTTATTACTCTTGTAAGTAATATTCTTTGATGCATCTGAAGCATTAATCTGTACTGTCTGATAATAAGGATTACTCTCATCAGTACCTTCTACAGGCGTTCCATCCTCCTTGACAAAACGGAAGTAGATTTTGGTCTGTCCTTTATGTCCAGTAATAGCATTCAAAGTCTCGTGGATAGCACGAATCTTCAGTTTGATATTTCCCGTTGTAGCACTTCCACAAATAGGCTTCTCCTGAATTACTTGAACCTTAGCAGGTGCAAGATACATACGGATATCATCTATGGCATAGTCGGCACCATCAGTATTGTTACAGTAATTATCAATCTCTAGCCGAAAGTCAGAATACTGCTCTACCTTTGAGTCATTTTGCAAAGTAATCTTACCATATACCTGATACCATGTCGCTTCTTCCTTACTATCTCGATTATCACTAAAATCTCCTGATGAAAAACTATGTATCAAATGTTTCTCAACTATCTCACCATTGACATTTCTGTTAACACCAAATAGTTTAAACATAATCTGTGGCTTAGTTGTCTGATGAGTCATATCTGCAACACCCGCTGTGAAGATAAGCTGCTGTCCAGTACAAAGATCTGCTGTGAAATCTGAAGCTGCGATTTTTCTACTTTCGTCTGATGCATCCACATAAAGGAAATGACCATATTGAGAACCATTGGTCGTCTCATAAGTCTTATCATATAATAAACTAGCATTAGTATTCCACCAAAGATACTTTTCACTACTAGTAGAAACATTACTAAGATTTGCAGACTTATACAAGCAATAATCTCCATGAAGTGGAGAATGACCTATTTTATTCAGACCACCATAATCAGTAGCATCGTAGTCTATCAAATCACGATATACGAAACTATAAGCACGACGATCCCATTTAGATGGTAATCGGTCTTGGTTGTTATCTGGACTTGTAGGAGCAGCCAAAGTCTGTTCTACATCATCATCATCAAATGTAATTGGCTTGGTAGCCATTTTATAATGCTCGTCAAGATAACTAATAAGTCTGTTATTCAATCCTGCATCAACTATCTCTGCCTTAGTCATCGGATGATTATTCATGAATCGAATATCAAAGTTGGCTATAGGGCAACGATTTCCGTCTTCATCCATAGCATATGCAACTATGAATACAGGATCACCATATTCAAATGTAAAATTCTTGCCAGAACCAGACAAAGATGCAGGCCACCAGTCGCCGTTGAGCTTATTCATCTTCAAATTAAAAAAACGATTAGTCTCCACCCCTAGTTTATAACAATAAGTCTTGGTCTTATCATACGCCCACCATTCAACCTTAGTTGCCTTGCATAATTTGTTCTTATCGAAGTTGCTTTCTACGAGTTTGTCCGTTTCTTTTACATAATATACCCGATTAGTAAAACCCTCAAAAGCTCCACTTCTTTGATATACACCATCGGCTAATGGATGGAAATAATATTTCTTAGCATCGGACAAATCCAGTCGAAGAGTCACAGTAGAACTGTTATCCATCATACCAACAGTCAAATACCGTCCATCCTCATAGGTTCTATAATCTGCTCTTTCGGGATTTTTGCCAATAGCCGTATTCATGATATCGTCTGCTAACTTCTTGGCAGAACGGATATGGAAAATATATCGGATAGAGAGCGTAGGCTCATGCACAAGATAAGTTTTTGATGCATCCAATCCATCAATATAACGGCTTACATCACAGGCAATGTCTTCACCTTCCCATCCATCAGACGAAGCTTCTGTAGGTGCAGTATACATAACACCAACATTCTTACTAACAGGGGTTTGAGGAAGATTGAAAGCAAACAAACCATAATCATTACCGCCCGAAACTATATTCTTCAGAAGAGTTGATGCACCTGTACCTGTAACTGGACTTAAATTATCATTAACTTTATCTGTTTTAAAATCATACCATCTAATATAGCCCTGTGGTTCAAGTGGTGAACCCTGACCTATTGCATTTTCATATTTGTCGAAAGGTAACACCAACTCAACTGCATCATTAGCACCATTTACATAGACATAGTACTCCCACTCAGCAGTCTGCTGCATTCCCTTTTCGTCAAATGCAGTATTAGCATGGCCTACATAATGATTGAAAGGCATGCTATACTTATCCAAAAGCTGCACATTAACCTTTGCCTTCAAAGCAGGCTCAGTTGTGACGAAACCATACAGAGTGGTTGGCTTTTCATTAGAGATGACACAAGAAATGTCAACACCATTAATATCGAGGTCAGCTGGAACTACAAAATTAGCATTCAGCGCATTAGCATAAGAGCTTGATGCATCATCTGAATACCAAGTCCAGTAGATGTCTTCCTGACTCTTCATTGGACTCTTGCTGGAGATGCCATCTACCTTCGTGGTTCCATCCTTCTTGGTTATCTTCCAGCGAACATAGAGTTTGCCGAAATTGTCAGCATCCTCCAATCCTAGTTGTTGCTTGATAAATTGCAAGTTGTCGGCAGTTGTCAAGTCTATGTTGAGATTGGTTCCCAATACGATGGACTTAGTGTCATGTACAGCAACACCTGTTAGATCAGCCTCTTTCAACTTGAGTTTTTTTATTTGAGAAGAACTTAATATACTATACTTAATCTGTCCAACGAGATTAGGCTCGGACATAACCAAGTCTGCTGAGATACTAGGAGTCTCATTAGAAACACAGAACACCACATCATATTCATTAATATTCTTACCAGCAGGACAAGTTATCGTGAAATTCAAGTCATCGGCTGATAGGTTTTTACTGGCATTTTGCTTGTTATAGCAATAGAGACCGCGAGAATTTTTATAACAGGCAAAATTACCATACAGATAAGTATTATCCAACTCCTGACTTGTTATGTCAGTACCATTACGCTTGATTGTAAATTCGTTCAAGTTTACTGATTTACCATTTTTATCAACGATAGAAAGACGAAGATAGAAAGAGTTATCTTTCAGGCTCAACGTTCCAGAGGTTTCTCCCGACCAAATATTCAGACTAGAAATGGTAGAGCATAAATCATCGGTAGTAATGCTACCACCTACAAGAGAAGCATCGGCAATCTCCTTATTGATGTCAATGCTTGCTCCTGTCAGCTTTCCAAACTGAGGAATGTCATCCTTTGATACTAATTGAAAAGTGATTTTCTTTTCTGCTGTTGCTTCAGAAGGTGCGTTAAAAAACGCTTCGCTAGAAGACGCTAAAAGAACTAATGTGTATTGGGAAATATCTTCACCAGCAGTAGTTATTGTGAAAGAATCACCAACATAATAAGGCTTAGGAAATACCCAATAAGTACCTTTATTCTCGTAGTCATCACGATAAGGATTACTTATAGACCATCCGGTTATATTTACCTTATTTCCTGAAGCATCAAGAACAAACCAAGCTGTGTAATCATTTGTTGTAATATAATTGTTCAAACCTTTAAATGTAGCAGAACTTCCACTAGTTATAATTACCGCATTCTGTACCGTTATTCCCCATATAGCATTTGGCAGCAATGCAAGCATTGCTACCAACATATATCTCATTACACTATTAAAAATCTTAGACTTAAACATAAGCTTCAATGTTTTTTAATATTAGTATTATTGTTTACATATCCAAAATGCACCGTTATGGCGTCTTGCTGTGTACCAGGTTAAATCCTGAGAGATGGCTACCCGATATACCAAAGTAGGTGCAGTTGCAGAACCATCATTCACTTTTACAGAAAGCTGATAGATGATAGGACCTATCTTCTTGCCCAACTCACCTAAGGTTTCAGCCTCAATTCTATCTTTACCAGTTACTATTTTTGGTATCGTACTGAAGGCTTTCTTCTCAGCTCCTGTCTCCGATTCAGAAAGTTTCGTCCACTCAAGATTAGTGAAAGGGACAGATGAGCCATCACTATACTTCGTAACAGAAGGAACGATATGGAACTCCTCTAAATCATGGAAAATGAGATTGAGCTGTTTTCCGTCATCTTTCAATGCCGGAGCCGAACCAACGGATCCAAAGTCCTCTACCTTGAGACGAAGCTTGTAATCGCTCAGCGCCAACTTTAATACATGATGGTCGTTGCGGGCTATCTGGTTCCAGTCGGTATACATGAAATATCGTTGTGAACTAACGTTCGTTTCGAGCGTTACAACAAAGTAAGGATAGGCATTACCGGCTTGACTCTCGTTGACATAGAAAGAAACCGAACGGCTGTTATCTGTATCATAGCCGGTTGTGTTCTTAGCTATCGTCAAACCAGATGTAATCGTATGTTTAAACTCACCACTTGCAGCATTCTCAGCCAAATTTGGTGTTTGGGCAACATCTTTAGATGATACTAGTGTAGCAGGAAGCAGCTTGACATTTTCTGCTCCTGCAGCAGGATTGCTTGTAATATCACTGATACTCACGTTATTTACAGTAATATCCTCACCTGTCATATTGCGGAACTTGAGAGTTATCTTGGATAGCATTCTTACTACATATAATTGCTTAACATCCGGTTGGCCGTCAGGGCCGATTGTTACCGTTTGCTTATTACTCATAGGAATACCATTCTTTGTAATATCCATATCATTACCATTGACAGCAAATGTTTTAGAATCGAAGTCAGGAGAAGGAGAACCCTCCGTAATCGTACCGAGTTTACCGAGTTCTGTATCTGATATATTGGCAAAAGAATAGACCGAATAAGTTCCTGCTTCCAAACCGGTAACTGTTACAACATCTTCCTTATCATTGCCTTCTTCTACGGAAGGCTGCTTAACAACTTTCGCTACCGTTCCATCAGACTTTACAAAGACAACTGTCCAACTCTTCATGTTCTCTTCTTTAGAACCGTCCTCCCACGAATTGGGACTTCCTGCAGTATAAGTTTCTGCACGGGATGAAGCAGAACTTCCTGATACTGGAGACAGATTAAAATGGAGAGCATATGTCTTGTTGGTGGTACTTCCCGGATCAGAAGCATCACTATCTGGCGAACATGCTGCAAAAGACGTCAGCAGCATCACCAGGCAAGCCATATATTTCATTATATGTTTTCTCATTTTAGTTATACTTTGTAAATTAATCTTAGAGTTTAATATATTACTTCCCCATGGTCGTAATGTGCCCAAGGGACTACATGTATGGTCAACTTGATACCTTTTGACTTTCCTTCAACACCTTCAACCTTTACCTGATAGATGTTGTTGCGGACAACACCAAAATGCATCGGGTCAGAGAGGGTTCCACTTCCAGAAGGATCGCTATGACGGAGCGTATAGGTATATTCCTTTTCTGCTCCTGTTGCACCAGCCTTAGGCTGCTTCGTGGTTGCATCCCATTCAGTCTCTTCATAATACTTGCCTTTAAAGATAAGGCCTGTAGAATTTGCCACGTCGTTATCGGTGGTCGTATTCTCCATCACATAATCGAGGATATAAGATTTTGAAGAAGCAACATTCTGTACATCATATAAAGATGCAGGACCTTCGGCTGCGGAAAGAGTAAGACCAGTGCGATCTTTTGTCCAAGGGCAAACCACATAATTAGTAGAAGCCTTGGTTGTAGGATCCATTACTTCTTGGCCGAAATAAGTAACAGAAGATACAGCCGCATCTGTAGAAACTCGCTTAATCAGGTATTCTCCTGATGTCAGGATCTTGCTAGGAGTAACAGATTCGAGCTTAAAGCCTCCTATTACATTCGTTCCGTCCATTACATTATAATAATAACCTTTATCGGTATCATTATAAGTGGCATTTGGAATGATGTCGATACGGGCAGCCAGGCGCTCGATGTCAACAGTTACCAGATACGGATCTGTTTCTGAACCTTCCTTGGTGAAATCAATCCTTGCATCCTTCTTTGATGACATGATGAAGTTTGAGAACTTTGTAATATCAGCATCTCGGGTACATACCTTCGACATCTGCAAATCTCTTACTTCGCTTATCTTCTGTCCTTTACATCTGGAAGTCATATCGTCTGCATTGGCTATCACTATCACATGATAATTCTTGCCGACAATTGATGCATCTATTTCTCTTGGAACGGTAGTATAAGTTGCATCGCTGCCGGAAGAAGTTGTAACCTTATTTAAATTGGTAAATGTATATACATAATCTATTGTAGCATCAGCTTCCGACAAGTCATCTTTATCAGATTTATATAGTAAGACAGCAAGAGAATTGACTGCATTTTCATTATCAAGTCCTGGTTCTCTATCATCACCGCCTTCACCTCCTTGAGGTCCTTTAGCTGCCCTACTCGCTCGTGTATCTCCACTACCATCCACCGTTACCTTTACCTGCAGATATGCCTTCATATCTTTGCTTGGCAGAGGCAAATCGCTAGTAGTGTCACTCGCACAGGATGCGAACGACATAACCAGCAAAAGGGCTAGCAATGAGTGGGTTATTATTTTCATCTTAAACATACACTTTCTTTTTTATATCGGCTTACTGAAAACCGGGTAGGACATGTTAATGGAGTTCTTCGAACTGGATGCGCTTGCTCCAACTCAGTACATTCACGCTGATGGTGATGTAGCAATATTTGAGCTTGCCACCCTGGATAAAGAACTGAAGTTTGTAATCGTAGGCACGGTCTAGGAATTCCTGTGCACTGTAACTGTACTCCTCGCTGGTGCGAAGACGGCTCAAGAGGTCTGGCAAGTCTACATTGACTACCGTATTTCCAGTCTCCTTGCTCTTAATCAGGAGTCGGCCATCCAGGTTGTAATCTTCGTGCTTCAGAATGCGGGAGGTCATAAAGTCAGCATGGGCTATCTTGCCCTGCTCGTCCTCATCTACCGTGTTCCATGTAGCATGAGGGGTATAAATGAGTTTACGGCTCTCATCGAGAGAGTTATCCCAAAGGATGCGGGCATTGTGGTCTTCGATGGTCATCGTGTAGTCGTTGACATCCATATCCTGTGGAGAGTCTAGGTCACGAAGCGCCACATTGATTTTCTTGGTATCACGCACCAGAGGGATGGTTGCATAAGAAGGTTTTGAGGATGATACCTCTACTGCCTCCAGCAGTTTACCATGCCAGAGGGTATCGAGAGGAAGGCTGTTGTTGACAACCTCATCATACTCTCCCCTATTTTCATGGTCGAGATTCACTTCCAGTGTCTGCATCTTATCTCCTGTAGCCGATGGAGCGGTACGAACGAACTTGGCGCGGCCTGAAGTTAACTGGTCGGCGTATGCATTTTGTCCGGCAAGGGCAAGGAACTGATATTTACCTGGCTGCAGGTTCTCGACGTGCATCACATAATTTGGGTCTTTGAGAGGCGATGATAGCGCAGAATTCGTCTCGGTCTGTTGGGTTATATAGTTTCCGTTCTCGTCGAATACATACAGCGTTACCTGTCCAACATGGTCGTTGAACATGTCGGCACGCTGGAGGTTATAATCATACTTAAACTTCACATATACACCATTAGGACAATCGCTGTAATCCTGGTGCCACATATCGTGACATGAGGTCGCGACGGTCAGGGTCATGGCAGCTGCCATGACACCCTTTAACCATTTATTTATCTTCTGCGCTATCATATCGCTAATCAATTATTATTTTCAAATTTTTCTTTATCAAATTACTTTCCGAGGACAGTACTCTGTGTACGCTTAGCCCAAGAGAGGACATTAATCTTAGCAGAGATATAAGCATCGATGTTATCATCAGGAGTATTATCTGTAGTAATATCTGGAACTACAGGAGAACCAATCTTCTTGATAGCAGTAACATCAATGTCATACCAGTTGTTACGAACCAAACCATAACGACCCAAGTAATTCTGCTCAGCATTACCAGGATAAGCTTCAGATGCAGATGGCTTAACTGTCTCCCATGTGTTCCATGGAGCAAGATCACCAGCACCAGCATCGTCACCTGCAAAATGCTTGATTCTTACCTCATAGTAAGAAGCACCATTGTCATACTGACGGATTACACGGTTTGTATTAAGCTGATCCTTAATGGCATCCCAACCAGTAAAGGCAGGAGAACCAGTATTAAGTTTTGCCTCACCTGCAGCAGAAAGTTTAATATCTGTAACCTTTAAGATTCCATCTTTATCAGGAGTTGTAGCCCATGAAAGATCGAAATCAGCCTTTGACCAAGTAACTGTACCTGTAGTATTGTCAGACAAGTACTTCTTTAAATCAACAATATTAATATCTGTACCTAATACGTATGACATAACGGCGTCATTACGTTTGCCCTCTGTATCAAGGATAGCATTAGCTCCATTATTGGTATAGAATTTATTACCACCATTAAATGTAACCTTAACCAAAGCACGGGTTGTATTTGAATAATCCATGTGGGCTACATCAAATGTATTCTCATGGCAATATACATACTTACCTGATGTAAGCCAACTTGTTACATCTGCAGCAGAAGTTACTGTATTGAAGTTAGCTGCATGAGTTACTGCATCAAATTTCTGGCTATATGTTGGGTCTACACACCAATAAGTACGATACAAGTCAACAGCTGGCTGCTTTGATGTTTCACCCAATTTGGTATCACCTACAAAACGAGAATTAAGAGTTGTGCCAAACTTCTCTGAAGAGTATTTCAGATAAGTACCAGCACCAGTTCCCATATTGCGAACAATGTATGAAGACTTGGTTGTATTATCAAGTATCCAACCATTGAATTCGTATGGAAGGCTATTTTCTGTAGTATTACCTGAAGCTGTTGAGTTCAAGCTAACCTTAGCAACACCACGCTCTACGAATACAGAAACGGCAGGGTCATTGATAGCCTCACTTTTAGTTTCCTTAATCTTAGACAAATCAACCTTAGAAAGGGTTGTATACTTGCCATCAGGTGCAGAAGTATTACCAGGAGTTGCACTGACAGGAGCATTTGCCATAAAGAATCCTGTACTAGTCATTTCATTTTCTGTAGTCTGGTCCAAGATCTCATTATAAGTTTTGCCTGTTAAATCTGTCGTACCAGCCAGACGCAATTTACCATCACTTGCAGTAAGAATACTATTGTCATTCAAAAGGACAAGTGCATAAACATCTGTAGCTGTTGTTGACTTAATCTGAGTAACAACACTATGAGTAGATGTGATGTTATCATTATCTGTATCAAGTTCTGAATCTGTCAAATCCAATTTGTAAGCAGCAAGCAATGTATATTCGCCTTCTGAAGTCTTACCTGATGCATCGAACAATGCCAAAATACCATTCTTTACCTCATACTCTGATGACAAGCCGTCCTCGTAGTCATCATTAATTGCACGTGATGTATTGCCTGAACGAGTTGGCAGATTAACAGAGATGGACATAAATCCATTACCGTCTTTGTTAAAACTTGGATTTCCACTTCCACCACCATTCAAATCATCACTACTAGAACAAGAACCGAGCATCAGCCCCGCCAATGCAACGGAAAATAATAAAGTTTTCT
>OQWI01001084.1_pt1 | contig 12064 bp, 10 predicted proteins | sample 1691551 | NCBI WGS metagenome assembly OQWI01 (sample SAMN03418259, study PRJEB22391) | human gut metagenome | biome: human-gut; feature: organic feature; material: feces | host: Homo sapiens | place: Tanzania | collected 2013-01
CGCTGTTCTTTGTCACGTATTCCATAGGACTTGCAATCGGAATTCTAATCTTCTTTAATCACTTTGGTAAAAAACGCTTTACGGTCGATCCGACACCGATGGAAGTGGAAATGCGTTTGTATGAAAATGATATTCAGGAAACTCTGATCGAAGCTTATGCGAGAAAGGAAAAAGAAGTCGATGTGGATTAGGCAGATTCTGGTGGCGGTGGTTGGTCTTGCATCCGGATTTGCAGTCGCGGCAGGACTGTTTTCCTTTATTATCGGACTTGGCGTATACGGGCTCACGATGCCCGGCGGCAAATGGATCGTTCCGGTGTTTGGGCTTTTTTCCGGAATTTTTGTCGGATGCTGGTCAATGGCACTTGCGGAAATCCTGAATATTTTTCCGATCTTTATCCGGAGGATCAAAATCCTGAAATGTGTGCCGTGGCTGATCTTTGGGATGGCGCTTGGGAAAAGCCTGGGAGCACTTCTGTTTTTCTATAAAAGATGGTAACTGGAGGAGAAAATGAAGCAACAAGAGAAAGAAAAAGAGTATGAAGCATATGTAAAAGAGAAAACGCTGAACCTACAGTAGAAGAACAGCTTGATGCTGCCAAGAAAGAGATAGAGGCGCTTAAGGACAAGTATCTTCGTTCGGTTGCCGAGTTTGACAACTACAAGAAACGCACCATTAAGGAGAAGGCTGAGCTTATACTTAACGGTAGCGAGAAGGCTGTAAGTGCCATTCTGCCAATATTGGACGACTTTGAGCGTGCTCTTGCAAATAAAACCGATGATGCTGAGGCTATGAAGGAAGGCATGAAGCTTATCTTCAACAAGTTTAACAAGACATTGGAGACGCTTGGAGTAACAAAGATAGAGACAGAAGGGAAGGACTTTGACGTCGACTTTCACGAAGCGGTCGCTATGGTTCCGGGTATGGGCGATGATAAGAAAGGTAAGGTTATCGACTGTGTTCAGACGGGTTATCAGCTTAATGATAAGGTGATAAGACACGCAAAGGTTGCCGTTGGACAGTAATAAAATACCGATACAACGTTTTATTGAATTTCAGAGTTAATACTAAGTAGGACAATAACCACACACATTATTATATAATGGCAAAGAGAGACTACTATGAAGTGCTGGGCGTCAGCAAGACTGCTACAGATGACGAGATTAAGAAGGCTTATAGAAAAATTGCTATAAAGTATCACCCCGATAGAAATCCTGGCAACAAAGAGGCTGAGGAGAAGTTTAAGGAGGCTGCTGAGGCTTACGATGTACTACATGATGCACAAAAGCGCCAGCAATACGACCAGTTTGGATTTGAAGCTCCAGGCGGTGGCTTTGGCGGTGGCTTTAGCGGAGCAGGTGGTTTCTCTATGGATGACATCTTCTCTATGTTCGGTGATGTATTTGGCGGACATGGAGGAGGATTTGGTGGCTTTGGCGGTTTTGGCGGTGGAGGCCAACGTCAGAAACCACAATATCGTGGTGCTGACTTGCGTATAAAGGTTACACTTACGCTTCAAGAGATTGCTACTGGCACAACAAAGAAGTTCAAGGTAAAGAAGGATGTTACATGTACACATTGCCATGGTACTGGTGCCGAGAACGGCAGCGGTATCGAGACATGTCCAACATGTAATGGTAGCGGTGTTGTAATGCGCACCGTCAGAACTATGCTTGGAATGATGCAGACACAGTCTGAATGTCCTAACTGTCATGGCGAAGGCACTATCATCAAGAATAAGTGTAAGGAATGTGGAGGCACCGGCGTCGTTAAAGGCGAAGAGGTTGTCGAGATTAAGATTCCGGCTGGCGTAGCCGAAGGAATGGTTGTAAACGTTCCGGGCAAGGGTAGTGCAGGACAACATAATGGCATTAATGGAGATATTCAGGTGTACATCTCAGAAGAGCCTAACGATACTTTCGTGCGCGATGGCAACGATGTGATTTACAATCTCTTGCTCGATTTCCCTACAGCTGTACTTGGAGGAAGCGTAGAGATACCTACTATAGACGGCTCAAAGGTTAAGATAAAGATTGAACCGGGTACACAGCCCGGCAAGACACTCCGTTTGCGCGGCAAAGGATTGCCTTCAGTTCAAGGCTACGGCACTGGTACTGGCGACCTCGTTGTGAATATCAGCGTCTACATCCCGAAGACTCTATCTAAGGATGAGAAGAAGGCTGTTGAGTCGTTCGCTGGAAGCGACAACTTCAAGGGCGACAAGGAGACCAAAAAATCAATCTTCGAGCGCTTCAAGAATTATTTCAACTAATAGCAGACGAGTTGATCTTACAAAAATGAATTATCAGGAAACGATAGAATATCTGTTCAATTCGACCCCCGTCTTTGAAAAGGTGGGGGCTTCTGCTTATAAGGAGGGCTTGTTCAATACGGAGGAGCTTGACCGCCATTTCGGCCATCCTCATCGCAAGTTCAAGACTATTCATGTAGCAGGCACCAACGGAAAAGGTTCGTGCTCGCATACCTTGGCAGCAATTCTTCAGTCGGCAGGTTACAAGGTCGGACTTTATACTTCTCCGCACCTTGTAGATTTTCGTGAGCGCATCCGCATCAATGGCGAGTGCATAGACGAGCAGTACGTTATCAACTTTGTTGAGCAAGAGCGCAACTTTTTTGAGCCTTTACATCCCTCGTTCTTTGAACTCACAACGGCTCTTGCCTTCAAATATTTCGCCGAAAAGAAGGTGGACATTGCGGTTATTGAGGTCGGTTTGGGAGGCAGACTCGATTGTACAAACATTATCACGCCGTTGCTCTCTGTTATCACTAACATAAGTTACGACCATACACAGTTCCTTGGCGACACCTTGGCAAAGATAGCTACTGAGAAAGCAGGCATTATAAAACCGGGTGTGCCAGTTGTAATAGGAGAGTGTTGTGACGAGACGCGTGAGGTGTTTGAAGCTAAGGCAAAAACAGCAAACGCTCCCATCATTTTCGCCGAAGACAACACGGAAGTGCTTGGATGTTCGCTTGAAGAAAATAACGTTATGCATTATGAAACAAAGACATACGGCGTTATTGAAGGTGAGCTTTGTGGCGATTATCAGCAAAAAAATACCAATACAGTACTCAACGCTGTCAACCAGTTGCGTGAGCTTGGACTCATTAATAATATCGATTGCGTTACTGCTGGTTTTGCTAATGTGTGTGAAGTAACAGGACTTCTTGGTCGCTGGCAGACATTGTGCAAAACTCCGCTCACCATTTGTGATACGGGACATAACGTAGCTGGTTGGGAATACCTCAGCCAACAGATAGCAAGACAAAATTGTAAGACAAAGCGTATTGTTTTCGGAATGGTAGACGACAAAGACGTACGCCATGTTATGGCGATGTTACCAAAAGATGCAGTCTACTATTTCTGTAAAGCAACTACTCATCGAGCCATAACTGAAGATAAAATACAGAAGATAGGAGAGGAATGTGGTCTTCACGGCACATGCTATAGTAGTGTTGAAGCAGCGTATAAAGACGCTTGCAATGACGCTACGATTGAAGATTTTATTTTCATAGGAGGCAGTAGTTATGTAGTTGCAGACCTTCTTACATATTTAGAAAATAACAATTAATTGTTTTTAACGGAAAGCACCAAGTAATTTTGGTGCTTTCTTTTGTCTGTTACATTTTTTTTTGGTTACTTTGCATACAATATAAGTAACTAAAAAACTTAATTTATGATAAACACAACCGAAATAGAAAATATCTGCGGTCTGAAAAGAAGCGATTTTCAGGCTACAGTAGGCGGTAAAGAAACCGACCTTTATATCTTGAAAAACAATCAGGGCAATGAAGTCGCTATAACAAATTATGGTGGCGCACTCGTTGCTATCATGGTTCCAGATAAGAATGGCAACAGAGCTAACGTGATTCAGGGCCATGATAACATTCAAGACGTTATAAACTCACCCGAACCTTATTTGTCTACACTCGTAGGACGCTACGGCAACCGTATCTGCAAGGGACGTTTCCAGCTTCATGGCAAGGAGTATCAGTTGCCTATCAACAATGGTCCGAATTGTCTGCATGGCGGCTTGAAGGGCTTCAACGCAAAGGTTTGGGAGGCTCTCCAGATGAACGAACACACTCTCGTACTCAAGTATGTAAGTCCTTATGGCGAAGAGGGCTTCTCTGGCGAGATGAAAGTAACAGTTGAATATTCGTTCACAGACGACAACGAGCTTGTTATCGAATACATGGCTACAACAAACAAGAAGACCGTTGTAAACCTCACAAGCCATGGCTTCTTCTCACTCGCAGGCATTGCTAACCCGACTCCTTCTATCGAGAATCTTGAGTGCGAAATCAATGCTGACTACTATCTGCCAATTGACGAGACATCAATTCCTACCGGAGAAGTACGTTTCGTAAAGGGTACGCCATTCGACTTCCGCACACCGAAGACTGTAGGTCAGGATATTGATGCCGACCATGAACAGATCAAGAACGGTGCAGGCTATGACCATTGCTTCGTACTCAACAAGAAGGAAGAGGGCGAACTCAGCTTTGCAGCACGTATCAAGGAGCCGGTAAGTGGACGTACAATGGAGGTTTACACAACTGAACCTGGAGTTCAGGTTTACAGCGACAACTGGGCTGATGGTTATAAGGGACAGAACGGCGCAACATTCCCACGTCGCAGTGCTATCTGCTTTGAGGCACAGCACTTCCCCGATTCTCCTAACCATCCTTACTTCCCATCGGTGGTTCTTAATCCCGGTGAGCAGTACACACAGAAGACAGTGTATAAGTTTGGAGTAGAAAAGTAAACAGACTTTATAGCGGGGGCATGCGGCCTCCGCTATTATGCATACAACCAATGCGGAAGCTAACCCTTCCGCTACTTTATTGAATGTACTAATCAATAAAAAAAATAACTAAAACAACAAAAAAAACAATGGGAAATTCCACAACAAAAAAAGGTAATTTCGTTGCTATTCTTGCAATGATTTTCCTCTTTGCTATGATTGCCTTTGTGACAAACCTTTGCTCACCAATGGCTGTCATTTTGAAAAACAACTTCAGCGTTTCTGATACCCTTGCACAAGTAGGTAACTACGGCAACTTTGGCGCTTACTTCCTTATGGGTATCCCTGCTGGTCTTCTTATCCAGAAGTTTGGTTATAAGAAAACAGCTCTTCTCGCCTTGATCGTAGGTATTATCGGTCTTCTTATCCAGTGGCTCAGCGGTTCTATGGGCTTCGTTGTTTACCTTATCGGTGCTTTCATCTCTGGTCTTTGCATGTGTATGCTCAACACAGTTGTAAACCCGATGCTTAACCTCCTCGGTGGTGGTGGTAACACTGGCAACCAGTTGGTTCAGATTGGTGGTGTGTTCAACTCTGCTGCTGCAGTTTGTGTTTACATTCTCATGGGCGCACTCATCGGCGACGCAAGCACAGCTAAGGTTTCTGCTGCTACTCCGGCATTGATGATTGCACTTGCAATCTTTGTTTTCGCACTTGTTGTGATTTTCTTCACCAAGATTCAGGAGCCTGAGCAGCCTAAGGTTGACGCTTTGGCTAATGACAAGTATAGCTGCTTCTCTTTCCGTCATTTCAAGCTTGGTATGCTTGCTATTGCAATCTATGGAGCAGTAGAGGTTTGTCCTCCTACTTATATTCTCGCTTACCTTACTTCTGCCAAGGATGCCGCAAATCCGGGTCTTGCTATGGATGCAGGCTATGTTGGTACTCTTAGTGCTGTATACTTCATCTTCATGCTTATCGGCCGTTTCGTAGGTGGTATGATTGGTGGTAAGGTTTCTGCAAAGGCCATGATTGCTACTGTTAGCTTTGTTGCAATGGTTCTCGTTGCATTAGGTATTATGCTTCCTGTTGAGCAGACCATTAGCTTCCCTGGCATCGACTACACAACTCTCAGCTTGAAGTGGGGAGAGATTCCTGTTGGTATCTTTGCTATCATGCTTGTAGGTTTCTGTGCATCTGTAATGTGGGGTGGTATCTTCAATCTTGCTACAGAGGGTCTTGGCAAGTATACAGCAAAGGCTTCTGGTGCTTTCATGATGATGGTTGCAGGTTTCGCTGTGATGATTGGTATTCAGGGCCTTGTTATCGACCTCACACATAACTATATGGCAAGTTTCATCGTTGTACTCCTTGCTGCAGCATACATCTTCTACTACGCTCTTTGGGGTTCAAAGAACGTCAACACAGACATTCCTGTAGAATAATTGAATATATAAAGGCTTGCTCTTGCGGGCAAGCCTTTTTTCACAAATAAAACATTTATAACTAAAACCTTATTAATTATGGATATCGAATTTGTAAGAAGCCGCTTCATTAAGCACTTCGACGGTAAGACAGGCAATATTTATCAGTCACCAGGTCGTATTAACCTCATTGGAGAGCATACCGACTATAACGGAGGTTTCGTTTTCCCAGGTGCAGTAGATAAGGGCATCATGGCTGAACTTCGTCCGAATGGCACAAATACTATTATGTGCTACTCAATTGACCTTAAGGACCGTGTAGAGTTCAAGGTTGACGATCCGCAGGGACCACGCGCAAGCTGGGCACGCTACATCTATGGCGTTGTTCAAGAGATGCGTAAGCTCGGTGTTGACGTGAAAGGCTTCAATACTGCGTTTGCAGGTGACGTACCTCTCGGTGCTGGTATGTCTTCTTCAGCTGCTCTTGAGAGCTGCTTCGCTTTTGCTATCAACGATCTCTTCGGCGATAACAAGGTAAGTAAGTGGGATATGGCTCTTGCTGGTCAGGCTACAGAGCACAACTACTGTGGTGTAAACTGCGGTATCATGGACCAGTTCGCAAGTGTATTCGGTAAGGAGGGTTGCCTCATGCGTCTCGACTGCCGCAGCCGCGAGTTCGAATATTTCCCCTTCAAGCCTGTTGGCTACAAATTGGTGCTCCTCAACTCTTGCGTGAAGCATGAGCTTGCCGGCTCTCCTTACAACGACCGCCGCAACTCTTGCGAGAATGTTGTTAAGCATATCGCTGCTAAGCATCCGGAGGCTCACTTCGAGACTCTGCGCGACTGCACATGGGAACAGCTTGAGGAGGTTAAGGCTGAAGTAGGTGAGGAAGACTACAAGCGCGCTCACTTCGTGCTCGGCGAAAAAGACCGTGTTCTTGCTGTTTGTGATGCTCTTAATGCAGGCGACTACGAGACTGTTGGCAAGAAGATGTACGAAACTCATGAAGGTCTCAGCAAGGAGTATGAAGTTTCTTGTGAAGAACTCGACTTCCTCAACGACATCGCCAAGGAGAATGGCGTTACTGGTAGCCGTATCATGGGTGGCGGTTTCGGTGGCTGCACAATCAACCTCGTAAAGGACGAGCTTTATGATCAGTTCATCGCTGACGCCAAAGCTAAATACTCTGCAAAATATGGCAAGGAGCCGAAGGTAATCGACGTTGTTATCAGCGAAGGTTCACACAAGGTTTGCTAAATTAGCTCCATAACAGTTTCCTAGATTAGCTCTATAATAATATGTGTAAGGGCAATTCAATAGCAATATTGAATTGCCCTTTTATTGTGTCTATATGTATTCTCGCCGTTCGCGTACGGAATCTGATTGGGCGGCGTACGGAATCTGATCGGGTCGCGTACGTAATCTGATTGGGTGGCGTACGTAATCTGATTGGGTGGCGTACGGAATCTGCATAGACAACGAACGCGAACGATGACTAAAGCCTGCATATGGCGTATCATTCTCTTAGAATGAAATTCCCATGAATACTATCAATATTCTGCAAAAGGTAGTTGTGGTTCCTCTTGTTTAGATTTTGATAATAATTTATTTTGGGGTTTATCGTCGCCCAAACTTACACCAAGTCCCATTAACCTTATAGGATGAGAGGCGTTAATCTCTACCTTTTGTAGTAACCCTTTTGCTAAAGGTAGAATCGTATCTTTAGATGTTAGTGGGGTAGCGCAGGTCAGGCTTCTTGTAACTTGCGTAAAGTCGGCGTATTTCACTTTTAATGTAAGTGTGTGACCAGAAAAATCGCTCTTATCAAGGCGGTTTACCAGTTCCAATGTTATGTGGTATAGTTCGATTATAACATTCGATTTCAATGAAAGGTCCTGAGCGAATGTACTTTCGCAACTAACTGATTTCCTATCATTTCGTGCTTCTACTGGACTATCATCAATACCACGTGCATAGTCATAGAACAATTGCCCACGTTTTCCAAACAAACGTGATAGGGTAGACAGCGATTGATTTCGCAACTGCCGAACTTTAAATATACCCAACGAATGCAATTCGAGTGCAGTTTTATGCCCCACAAGCCACAAGTCCTCTACCTTTAACTTGTCTAAAAACGCGATAGCATTATCAGGATGAATGATACATAAGCCGTCGGGCTTATTATAATCGGATGCTATCTTGGCAAGCAATTTACAATAAGATACACCGGCAGAAGCCGTTAAGCCAAGTTCATCATGAATTGCAGCCTTTATTTCTTTTGCAATGTCTACAGCTAATTCAATACCTTTTTTATTTTGTGTAACATCCAAGAACGCTTCGTCAAGTGATATCGGTTCTATTAAGTCGGTATATCTATGAAATATATTATGAATTTTATTGGAAATTTCTTTATACCGCTCAAATCGAGGTTCTATTATCAACAAATTAGGACAAAGTCTTTTTGCCATTCTAATGGATTGCGCAGAATGTACACCATAACGACGCGCCTCATAACTCGCAGTAGAAACAACACCGCGGTCAGAATCGTGTCCAACAACAATTGCTTTCCCTGCAAGATTATTGTTATCAAGTCGTTCCACAGCAGCATAGAAGCAATCCATGTCTATATGTATTATCTTACGATAGTGTTGCATCATTTATAGTTATGAAGTTAATCATTATTCAAGTTATGCCAATAATTTACTTTGCAAGACCTATTTATCATAAACCTGTGCAAATCACATCAAATGTACAAAATATTATTGAATAATCTAGTATCTTCCATGTATAAATTTATAATCTTAAAGAATAACTCTCTATAACGGACAATATGAAAAACAAACTTTTTTATATTATGGTTAATATTCTTGATTTATATCAAGTAAACACAATGCGCAAACGAAAAGGAATTAGAATTTTATACGTTGCGCACCTCTTCAAATGCAGAGGTCGGAAGCCACACAAAAAAAGCGTGTCCCGATTGACAATATCAAGGCTAGTGGGCTGACGCCATCAAGCTAAATGGCGGTGTTTATGGGTTGGAATAATCATCGCGCTAACCGCTTGGTCGACCTCGCTACGCTCACATGTCGGACTACCGTCCGAGCGCAATAGCGCAAGGCGTAGAGGACGTGCGTTGCACTTTTTTGGCTGCACCGCTCGCGAGCTCGCTACGCAGATTTAGCAAACACAAAAAACGCGCGCGCAGGCGAAAAAACACCCGCACGCACGTATTAAATAGGCATTGTTAAATTAATAGTGCATGGCTTAGATATGAAATAATAGAAAATATCAAAAAGCCAGTCAGATAATAACAATATCATAAAGATACATAATAATAAATATAAAAATTTCTTCATATAAAGATAACGAAGAAAAATATAATTTATTTCATCTTATTGATAAAATTTATCCAATTTGAAGCGTTTTTGTTAGGGTCGTAAGAATCAAGCTTTAACAATTCATCAAGATTTTTTGTTTCTTGTTCGGTTAAAGATTGATTGTGTTCAAGCTTGTAACACATAACTTGCCACTGGTGAGACCTCATAACAATATCACGGTAAGAATGTGGCAAAGATTCAACTTTCTTAATAAGTGTGTCATAACCTTGTTGTTCGACTCTATCGGCAAGCGTCTGCGACAAATATTGATTATTTAACTTAAAACCTTCCGTTTGAGCCTTATTAAGTTCAGAAGCTGAACGGCTTTCATCGGCTGAAGCGTTATTTTTGTTAATCTCACTAAGTTGTACACGTGGCTTTCCTTTCTCTGTGACGATTTGAGCATCCGTAAGGTCGTAAACCTTTTTAAGGTTCTCAAATTCTTGATAAGCCTTTTGTAATTCAGCTTCATTGCGTGAATACTGAAACATTGCGTTGACTTCCTCAATAGCTTTGAGAGCTTCAGCACGCTTGGAGTCTGCTTCTTGCTGCTCGGTCTGTGCAGCCTGCTGACGCTGATAGTATTGTTGGTCAACGGCAAATTTGAACGCATCTTTAGCATAGTTAAGCATACTAACGCCAATATCTTGCTTTTGCTTGCCTATCTCTAAGGCGTTTTTGATTGCACGGGTAGCATTATCAATGTTTTTGGCATTAGTATCTGCATCAACATTGCGACGTTGAGCGTTAACCAAACTATTTTGAAGGAAAGAGCCGAAAGCAGTTGAAAGTTGTTGCCCATAACCTTGCGGAGAAGGAACAGAAACGGGGCTTGCTTGGTCTACATTAGCGGAACTTGTAACATTTCCGTTAGACCCAAAGGCAGTATTATAGCCTGCTTGTTCCATACCACGTTTATGTAATAGGGCTTGGTCTTGTGTAAGCTCTCTTTGTCGGTTATATGCAATAGTAGCATTTTCTTTATTTATCTTGTCCTGCTTCTGCATTAAGTACTCTTGGTTAGATGTATCCATAAGACCACCAATAAGAGAACCGCCAGCAGCACCGACAGCAGGGGCTAAACCATCTAAAAAACTCATAAGATAAAATTTAAAAATGGGGGAAATATCCCCCATTAATTAGTTTGTAACAAGATTGATTGTACTATTATCACCGTCACCAACGGTATCGTAAGAGTTTTGAACTGGTTTCATCCAGTTAGTTAACTTGACATCGAAAACCGTCTGACAAATGAAATTATCAAAAAGAACGTCGTCGGCTGTAGGATAAAACGAACCCGAGTTATAAAACAAGCGGTTAAAGTTAGACAAAAAACCATACTTGCAAACCTGCTGCCAAGATGTAGAAGCATAAGGAGCAATGTTATCGGCTATATGTAAGTTAAATTGATACTTATTCGTTTTATTAGGAGTAAGAGTAACCGAAGTATTAACAATATAACGGTCGTTAAAATATGGCAACAAATCACGCTTAAAATAACCGCAACACATATCACCATTGACAATGTTTTTCTTTGTCTTGAAACCTGTATAACGAGGAACAAAACCAAAACTTTCGGTTGAAAGGTCTCTTGTAGTAAGACCATCAGAAACAAAGTTATCGGGAAGAAAAACACGTGCAGGAGTAACCTCATATCCAAGGGCATCAAATTCGGGATGCGGAATCGAATCGTTATCTACTGCGTAAAGAGTGGGGTCATTACCTTGAAAAATGTTAGCTTGTGGAACAATACAAGACATAACAAAAAGAAAACCATGTTTTGGAGCTTCAAAGTTGAAAAACTCTTTACCGAAGCCGACACCCTTACCAGCATAAGCACCAAGATAATCACCTTTATGTTCATTACCAACATCGGCGGTTTCTGAAGTACTAAATACATCGTCGATATCAATAGGGGTACGCCATTCAGAAACGTTGAAAGAATCTTTGAAAAGACTAAAAGAAACATCAGCACCATAATGCACTTTAACCCAGTCAGACAAACGACGACCAATTACACTATCCTTAGCGACATAAGTAGAAAGACGCTTCAAAACGTCAAGAGTCAACTGGCTGAAATTATTGCCAGTCTGTTGAGGTAGTCCGTTAGACTGCTGCGTAATTTTAGTTCCATTAGTGTTAGAAAGATAACCAGGAGAAACGGCCGGAAGTGAAGCGTTGTTAGTAATCTTAACACGATGAGAAGCAATATAACTATTACTATCGGTATAATAAAGATTGCCCAAATCATCAAGAAAATCAAAGAATTGGGGTGAAATATTGTCTTCACTGCTGAACATAGTATTTGAGAAATCAGTGAAAGAGTCCCAAATTTCCATAATCAGCTTATAACAATTTGTTGTTTCAAACTGAATATCACGGGTAAGACCAAAGTAGTTAAAATATGCCTTATAATAAACCAAACGCTGAGCGAAAAAATAAATCAGGCTTTACAGCACAAACAGGAGGCGTCGAATTTTCGGCGCCT
>OQWI01001085.1_pt1 | contig 12061 bp, 3 predicted proteins | sample 1691551 | NCBI WGS metagenome assembly OQWI01 (sample SAMN03418259, study PRJEB22391) | human gut metagenome | biome: human-gut; feature: organic feature; material: feces | host: Homo sapiens | place: Tanzania | collected 2013-01
TTGCTTTAGCAAGACGCTCGTTAAGATACTTACGGATTTTCTGATCCTCAACGAGAGATTGTCTGCGCTGGGGGAAGCCTATACCGAAGATAGAGATCTGATGCGGATGCACTTTTATAAGCCGGATAAGGTCGCGGCACTGTTCCAGCAGTTTGCAAAACCTTATCAGGATTATGCAGCAAGAGAGGGCTTTCACTGGAACGAGTATAAGAAGTTCATCACGGAAGATGAAATAAACGCTTATTTCACACGGGGCAGCAATTATTCGGACAGTCGGCTGGCAATCTATTCGTTTTTCCTGAATCATGAGGACAAAAAAGAGCGGACTGACTTCCTGAAAGAGCATTATGGGATCGGCGGCAGCAGCCATGCACTCTGCGGGGCAGATGATTCTCACGAAGATCACGATGGCAGGGGCATTGCTTTGGAGCGTGGCTCATACGGAAACCCGTATGCCAGCGTTCATCTGAACTGGAATCAGGCCGCAGGCCGGATCGACCAGCTGATCCGTGACAGTGAATATCTGAAACCAGCGGACTATTCCCGGATGCCTGTCTATGAGCGCGAGTGGATGGCAATGCGGGTGATGGGCTTCTATCATCACCTGCCGAACGAAGTGGAACGGCCTTTCCCGCAGGATCTTTACCACGAAGAGGGCCGAAAGGCTCTCGTCGAAAAGCTGGCAGACCCTAAACAAGAAGTGGAACTGTTGGCGCAGATGGACAATGCGCTGCTGTCCGTGCCGATGGATTCCGAAGAATATGAGCGCAAGGCAGAATTCCTCTCTATCCTGCACCAGTATGTCGAGGGAACGTACACGATTTTCCCGGAGAAGAAGCAGGCTGTTGAGATTGTGGTTCCTGAACAGGGGCAAATGTCCATGTTCGACTTCATGGAGCAGGAGCCGCAATCGAAAGAGCAGTCAACCGCCGCAGCGGTTGAGAAACCCCAAAAGGATGCGCCTCTTGCTGATGAAAAGACCTCAGAGCAGATGCTGCAGCCCATGCCGCTGGATGCCGCCAACGAGTATAATGCGCTGAAAGAGCGTTACCCGGATGCACTGGTCGGCTATGAGCAGTACGGCAACTTTGAGTTCTACGGCGAGGATGCAAAGCGCGTTTCAGAACTTCTTGGCAGCAAGCTGTTGGAAAAGGAAACCGCGTTCGGCAAAGTTGAGGTATCTGGTTTTCCGCGTGAACAGTGGGCTTCGCAGGCAATGAAGCTCTGGAAGCAAGGGGAGAGCGTCTATCTGTCAGGCCAGCAAGAAGATGGAATCCATGCGCAGACAAAGTATTTCCGCAGAGAGGAATATCTGCCCGTCAATACCATCATTGAACTGGACGATAGGGAGTTCCGTGTGGATTCGGTCAACTTTGAACAGGGAACCGTCAGCTTGCAGGACATGACCCTTGCAAAAGAAGCCCGGTATCCGATCTTCCGAACGGAACCACTGGAGTACATTCGGCATCTGTATGAACAGGCAGATGTGCCGATGGAAGAAGCGGTGGAAATCACGGTCTTTACGGCTCTGCACAATGTAGGTGTGGCCTACGAGGATTTTTCCCCGGAGCAGATGGATGTGATCTATTCGGTGGCAGAATCGGGCGGCGAACTGGAAGAACTGCTGAATCCCGACTTTCCGCCGGAACAGATGCAGCTGATCGCAGATGTGCAGAACAGAACGGATGCCATCAGCCGTGCAGCGGCAGAGGAAGCCCTGGAACCGCTGACACAGCAGCCTATGACCACGGCAGAGGTCAACCACGCAAGGCGGCAGCACAATCTTCCGCTGGACAGTGGAGCAGAAACGGAACAGCCTGCACAGCCCAAACAGGAGCCTATGAACTTCCGTATTACGGACGATGATCTCGGTGCAGATCAGGAAATCCTTTCCCGGTATGTGGGCTGGGGCGGCATTCCGCAGGCGTTCGATGAAAGCAATACGGAGTGGTCGAAAGAGTATGCCGAACTGCAGTCCCTGCTCACGGCAGATGAGTATAAGGAAGCTCGTGCCAGTACGCTGAATGCGTTTTACACTTCCCCTACGGTCATCAAGGCGATGTACGAAGCCCTGGGTAATATGGGATTGTCCAAAGGCAATGTTCTGGAGCCGTCCTGTGGTGTCGGCAATTTTATGGGTTTGGTGCCGGACAGCATGGAAAAGATTCGGATGTACGGCGTGGAGCTGGACAGCATTTCGGGCCGCATTGCACAGCAGTTGTACCAGAAAAACAAGATTGCGGTGCAGGGCTTTGAAACGATGCGGTTCCCGGACAGCTTCTTTGACTGTGTTGTGGGCAATGTGCCGTTCGGCAATTATAAGGTGCCGGACAAGCGGTATGACCGCCACAATTTCCTCATCCACGATTATTTTATCGCCAAGAGCCTTGACCTTGTGCGTCCGGGCGGTGTTGTAGCGGTGGTAACGTCCAGCGGTACGATGGATAAAAAGGATTCCTCTGTCCGTGAGTATCTTGCCAACCGCGCTGATCTGGTCGGTGCGATTCGTCTGCCGAACAATGCGTTCCAGCGCAATGCCAACACCGGCGTGGTTGCTGACATCCTTTTTCTGCAAAAGCGTGACCGTGCAGCGGTGGAGCGGGCTGACTGGGTGGATCTCGGTGAAACGTCGGAGGGATATTCCATCAACCAGTATTTTGCGCAGCATCCTGAGATGGTGCTGGGGGAGATCACCACGGAAAGCACCCAGTACGGCAAGCAGGAAACTACGGTCAAGCCCATCGAAGGCGCAGACCTTGCCAAGCAGCTAAAAGAGGCGGTCGGCAACATCCATACTACCATCACGGAGCCTGAAATCTCCGACGATGAACTGGATGTGCAGGAAGAACCCATTCCGGCAGACCCCAGTGTGAAGAATTTCAGCTTCACGAATGTGGACGGGCAGATTTACTACCGCGAAAACTCCTTTATGAATAAGGTGGAACTGCCTGCTGTAACTGCAGAGCGAGTGCTGGGCATGATCGCTCTGCGAGAAACCACCCGGAAACTGTTGGATTGTCAGCTGCAAGATGGTTCGGATGCGGAAGTTCAGCTTTTGCAGAATGAACTGAAACAGCAGTACACCGCATTTAAGGCGCAGTATGGTCTTATCAACAGCACCGCCAATAAGCGGGCGTTCCGACAGGACAGCAGTTATTGTCTGCTGGCATCACTGGAAATTCTGGATGAAGAGAAAAATCTCAAACGGCTGGCCGATATTTTCACCAAACGCACCATCCGTAAGCCGGAGCCTGTTACCTCAGTAGACACGCCAAGCGAAGCTCTGGCGCTTTCCATTGGAGAAAAAGCAAAGGTGGATGTGCCGTTTATGGTGCAGCTCTGTGGTAAACCGGGACAGGAGATCACGGATGAACTGGCAGGTGCGATTTTCCGAAATCCTGTGACACAGCAGTGGGAAACCTCGGATGAATACCTGTCCGGCAATGTGCGTGAAAAACTGGCCACAGCAGAAACCTTTGCGGCAAACCATGCTGAATATCAAATCAATGTGGATTACCTCAAACGGGTACAGCCCAAGGATTTGGATGCCTCGGAAATTGAAGTGCGGCTGGGTGCAAACTGGGTGAAGCCGGAATACATCACGCAGTTTATGAGAGAAGTGTTCAAGACCCCGAACTACTATGCCGGGATTGACATTAAGGCAACCTATTCCGAAATTTCAGGTGCATGGAACATTTCGGGCAAGTCGCTGGATCGCGGCAATCCGCTTGTTACCAATACCTACGGAACCCTGCGCGTCAACGGCTATAAGCTGCTGGAAGATGCGCTGAATCTCCGGGATACGAAAATCTACGATACGATTCACGATGCGGATGGCGACCATCGTGTGCTGAACAAACAGGAAACCATGCTTGCACAGCAAGCGCAGGAATCTATTCGGGAAGCATTCAAGCAGTGGATTTTCAGGGATTTAGACCGCCGTGAGGATTTGTGCGCTACTTACAACCAGATTTTCAATGCGATTCGCCCCCGTGAATATGATGGCAGTCATATCCGCTTCGAGGGCATGACCCCGGAAATCTCTCTGATGCCGCACCAGAAAAATGCGGTAGCGCACATTCTGTACGGCAACAATACGCTGCTGGCGCATTGCGTGGGCGCAGGCAAGACCTTCCAGATGATCGCTGCCGGCATGGAGAGCCGCAGGCTGGGCTTATCGCAGAAAAACCTCTATGTGGTGCCGAACCATCTCACAGAGCAGTGGGGCGCAGATTTCCTGCGGCTCTATCCCAATGCCAATGTGTTGGTGGCAACGAAAAAGGATTTTGAACCCAGCAATCGAAAACAGTTCTGCTCCCGGATCGCAACCGGCGATTACGATGCCATCGTGATCGGTCATTCGCAGTTTGAGCGAGTGCCGCTCTCCCCGGAACGGCAAAAAGCCATTGTAGAGCGTCAGATCGATGACATTACGCTGGCCTTGGCAGATGCCCGGAGTGAGGACAGCCGCAGTTTTACGGTCAAACAGATGGAAAAAACAAAGAAAACGCTGGAAGCAAAGCTGCAAAAGCTGAACGACCAGACGAGAAAGGATGATGTAGTTACATTTGAGGAACTGGGTGTTGACCGCCTGTTTGTGGACGAGTCGCATTTCTATAAAAATATGTTCCTCTACACAAAAATGCGGAACATCGCAGGTATCGCCCAGACCGATGCACAGAAGTCCAGCGATATGTTTGCAAAGTGTCAGTACTTGGATGAACTGACAGGCGGCAAAGGCGTGACCTTTGCAACCGGAACCCCGGTCAGCAACTCGATGGTGGAGCTGTACACCATTATGCGGTATCTCCAGTATGACACCCTGCAGAAGATGGGGCTGAGTCACTTTGATGATTGGGCGGCATCCTTTGGTGAAACCGTCACAGCAATCGAGCTTTCCCCGGAAGGAACCGGCTATCGTGCGAAAACACGCTTTGCCCGGTTCTTTAATCTGCCGGAGTTGATCTCCTTGTTCAAGGAATCGGCAGATGTGCAGACAGCGGATATGCTGAACCTGCCTGTCCCGCAAGCAGAGTACATCAACGAAGTGCTGAAACCGAGCGAAACGCAGGAAGAAATGGTAAGTTCCTTTGCAGACCGCGCTGAGGCTGTACGCAACGGTAATGTGAATCCCAGATTCGATAATATGCTCAAGATCACCAACGATGGCCGAAAACTGGCACTCGACCAGCGGCTTATGAATGATATGCTGCCGGACGAGCCGGAGAGTAAGGTCAATCGCTGTGTGGACAATGCGTTCAAGGTCTGGGAAGAATCTGAGCCGGATAAGGGAACTCAGTTAATTTTTTGCGATTTATCGACACCAAAGGCGGATGGCACATTCAACGTCTACGATGATGTGCGGGAAAAGTTGGTGGCGAGAGGTGTTCCCCGTGAAGAGGTGGCGTTCATCCACGAGTACAACACCGAAACGAAAAAAGCAGACCTGTTTGCAAAGGTGCGCGCCGGACAGGTGCGTGTCCTGATGGGGTCTACGCCGAAACTTGGCGCAGGAACCAATATTCAGGATCGGCTGATTGCCCTGCATCATCTGGATTGTCCGTGGAAGCCCTCTGACCTGGAACAGCAGGAGGGACGTATTCTCCGGCAGGGAAACCGGAATAAGCAGGTGAAAATCTATCGTTACGTCACTGAAAATACGTTTGATTCGTATATGTGGCAGATTCTGGAAAATAAACAGAAGTTTATAAGCCAGATTATGACATCCAAATCGCCTGTCCGTGCCTGCGATGATGTAGATGACACTGCACTGTCTTATGCCGAAATCAAGGCACTGGCAACCGGCAATCCCTACATTAAGGAAAAGATGGATCTGGATATTCAGGTCAGTAAGCTGAAATTGCTGAAAGCCAATCACACCAGCCAGATTTATAGCTTGGAATCGGATATTGCGCGCCGCTATCCGCGAGAAATCGCTGTGGCACAGGGTCAGATCGAAGCACTGAAAACCGATATGGAAGCGGCAAAACCACTTCTGGTGCAGGATAAAGACCACTTCGCTATGGAGATCAGCGGCAAGGTGTACACCGAACGCAAGGAAGCGGGTGCAGCCATCATTGAGGCTTGCAAGGCTTTGAAAGCGGCTGGCACCGAGGGAAGGATTGGCAGCTACGGTGCGTTTGAACTGCATTCCCGGTTTGACAATTTCGATAAGGTGTTCCGCCTGTCCATCAAGGGCGCATGGAACTACTCTATGGAAGTCGGCAAAGACCCGCAAGGCAACATTCTGCGTGTTACCAATGCACTGGCAGGCATCGAAAGAGCATTGCCACAGGTGGAACGCAGACTGGAAACCTTGGAACAGCAGTTGGCGCAGGCAAAGGAAGAAGCCAAACGTCCTTTTGCGCAGGAAGCGGAACTGGCCGAAAAATCTGCGCGCCTTGCGGAGTTGAACTCTTTGCTCAACATGGACGAAAAGGGCGGTGAGGATGCGCTGGGCGTGGACGAGGATGCCACCGAAACCGAGGTTGCAGACAGGCCGCGCCAGCCTGTGAACTATGCAGGCCGCGTTGCAGAGCGTAGTGCGGACAATGTGCGGAAACCCTCTGTGCTGGCACAGCTTCATGCAAAGCAGGCAGAGCGCACCGCAGAACCGCAGAAATTCCAGAAGCGGAAAAGTCACGATATGGAATTGTAAATAGGATAACCCCGGTAGATCTCTGCAAGGAATCTAACGGGGCATTTTTGAAAAAGGAGGGCATTTGCTGACATTAACACCGATCAATCTGAAAACGGCAAACGCATTTGTGCAGCAGTATCACCGCCACCATAAACCGACGCGGGGGCATAAATTCTCCATCGGCGTATCGGACAATGGCGCGTTGGTGGGGGTTGCTATCTGCGGCAGACCTGTGGCGCGGCGGCTGGACGATGGTTATACGCTGGAAGTCAATCGTCTGTGTACAGATGGAACACCAAACGCTTGCAGCATCCTGTATGCGGCGGCGTACCGTGCAGCACGGGCAATGGGTTACAACAAAGTTATCACCTACATTCTGGATACGGAAAATGGAGCATCCCTGAAAGCTGCCGGATACACCTGTGAGGGCAGGGCCGGAGGATTGGAGTGGAACGGTGCAAAAGCACCAAAACAGGCCGACCAATATCCGCGCCAGATGAAAACACGATGGGTCAAGAAAAAGGAGGGCTTGCATGGCAGTTGACCGCAAACAGCAGATGAAAGAAATCACGGAACGGCTGGAGCAGGGCGTAAAGGACATTTTTACATCGGAAATGTACACGACGTACCTGCGCACGATGGCAAAATTTCACAATTACAGCTTCAACAATACGCTGTTGATCGCTATGCAGCGGCCTGATGCCACACTGGTGGCAGGGTTTAACGCATGGAAGAATAAGTTCAACCGCTACGTCAAAAAAGGCGAAAAGGGCATCCAGATCATCGCTCCGGCTCCCATCAAGGAAGTGGAGGAGCGCGAGAAAATCGACAAGGATACGGGTCTGGCTGTGCTGAACGAAAACGGTGAGCCGGAAATGGAACGTGTGGAGTATGTGGTTCCGCGTTTCCGCGTGACGACGGTCTTCGATGTTTCACAGACCGATGGGGAACCGATTCCGTCGCTGGAAGTGAACGAACTGACGGCCAACGTCAAAGACTATGCGCTGCTTACGGCAGTAATCGAGCAGGTATCGCCTGTGCAGATTCGGTTTGATGAAATCGAAGGAGATGCAAAAGGCTATTACAGTGATGCAGACAAAGAAATCTGCATTCAGGTCGGCATGGGCGAGAGCCAGACCATAAAGACGATGATCCACGAGGTTGCTCATGCGATGCTGCATAACAGCGATTTCATGAAGAAGAACGGCGAGGAAAAAGACCGACTTACGAAAGAAACCGAAGCTGAAAGCATTGCATTTACGGTCTGCTCGGCTCTGGGCATTGATACGTCCGATTACTCTTTTCCGTATGTGGCAAGCTGGGCCAGCGGCAAGGAGATGAAAGAACTGAAAGATTCGATGGATACGATTCGATTGACCGCAGCCGACTTTCTGGAAAAGCTGGAAACGGCGGTGGCAGAAAGGAGCGCAGAGCGCATGACCGCGATGCAGTATGCGGAAAAGCTGATTGCCGACAAGGAGCAGGAAATAACGATTTTTGATGATGAGCAGCGAAACCTCATCGTGAATTTCGCCTTTAAGCTGGATGACCAGGCTGCAACGGAAGAACTGGTGAACGGTCTGGCGGCTGCACTGACCGAGGATGACAAAGAAGAAGTCAACCGCCTGATGTACGATGCGCAGGAGAAAATCGAAAATCTCCCGGATGGGATGATTGGACTTTCGGAAATGCATGACTATGGCTACCGGAAAGATGATGTGTTCCCTCTGACGAAAGAAGGCGCACGGGAATGGCATCGGCTGGGTGAGAGGATTTATCCACTGTTCCGTGATGGCACGGTAGGCGATTATGTAAGCCAAGAGGAAATCGAGCAGCACGATGGCATTTTCGGCATTAAGGCAGACGCATGGGATGCGATTCTGTTGGAGCAGCGGGAAGATTATGCAGAGGACGAGTATGCGCGCCCGGATTTTCAGCTGACTGTAATAAACCGTGAACAGGCTCTGCAGCTGTATGACGAGGGTAAGCAAATTTATCTTGTCCGCATCAGTCCGTGGCCGATTCTTGTCACGGCACGAGAGGAAATCGAGCGCGGAAGTGATACCTTCCAGATTGCAATAGCTGACTTGGAACAGGAGCGGAACATGACAGAACAGGAAAATATGCTGCTGTATGGCAGTGAAAAGCAGTTCGGTATTTACCAGATCACAGAACGTGACCCGGAACACGACTATCGCTTTATGGGGCTGGATTTTGTAAAGAAACATGGCATGACGGTTGATCGTGCAGACTATGACCTGATCTATGCCGCACCGCTTACGGACAAGGATACGCTGGAAGAAATCTATGAACGGTTCAACATCCAGCGCCCGGCAGACTTTACAGGGCATTCGCTGTCGGTCAGTGATGTGGTGGTACTCAATGATGGCAATACGGTCAAAGCCTACTATGTGGACAGCATCGGATTTGCTGAACTGCCGGAATTTTTCAAGGAAAGGAATATGGATTTACAGAAAGAAAACCTTTTGAACGAAGAACTGCAGGAAATCGAAATCTTTGATAAGCCCGGTCTTTTCAGCAATGGCCGACTGTGGGATGAAGAAGTGCCGGAGGGCTTATATCGTTATGATCTGCGCGGCTCGGACTACGACCCCGGCCAGCCCATTACAGTGGAGAAAACTGTGGTGGTGAACCATGCGGCATCTGTCCTGATGGCCGAAGAACTTGACCTTGGCGCAGAGGGGCGGCTGGAGCTTGGCGAGGAAGGACTGAACTTCACGGGCGCAGAGTTGACCGTGCGAGAGTTTATGGAGGAACAGCAACAGAAAAGAAATCGTCTGATCCACGGCGATTCCGACCACATCGCAGTCGAGGGGCATATCGGCACATGGTATGCCGTTGATGAAACGGAAATTGGTGGCGAGAAGTTCTTTCTGCTGGAGCATGAGGAACACGGCGATATGGCGGCTTGTGTTGCAGTCAATGAGCAGGGCAAGCTGGTGGCAGAGGATTTGTGGAACGGCTTCGATGATGAATTTCTGGATGCGGTAAAAGAGTATCTTTCTGAAAAATGGAATATGCCGAAAAAAGAAGATGTGGTATCGGAGATCATTGAAAAGGCTGCGCCTGTGCCGGACAACAGCGCACAGGACTATTCGGATGTGCCTGTCTACTATGAGCCGTTCAGCTATGCCAAAGAAAATGACGAGGTGGATTTATACCGCAATTCCTATCGGATGAACAGCGAGTGCAAGCAGGCAATCCATGAAGCGATTGCGGACAACTATGACGGGATGCACCTTGGCGATGGTGTAGTCGATCAGGTGGTGCGGCAGTACGGCATGGAGCGTGTGGGCTACATCCTGGCGAACACTCTGCACCATAAAAGCTATGATGGCCGCTTTTCTCACAGCAATAAGGAATGGGCAGAGCAGGTCAGCACCCCGGAGCATAATGCAGACCGCATGACCTTCCGCACAGACTGGGTGGTTGACAGCCACCCGGCTATTCTGGATGGCTTTGTAACGATGTTCAGAAAAGAACTGGAAGCGCAGAAAGAACAGGAACAGCCTTTCGTAAAGCAGTTCTATGTGGTCGAGAATTTGCAGGCCGCGCCTTTGAAAATTGAGCGGTTCGGAAATCTCGACGATGCAATGTCGCAGTATCAGGCACTTCCCAGCCATTACATGAAAGCTCTGGGCGTGGAGAAAAATCCTGATCCGCTGCCGGGTTCACTGGATATTTTGCAGTGCAGGAACGGCCTTGACACCATCGTAGAGGACTATAAAACGGTTCCGGGCTGGGATAACCCGTATATCCAGAATCATGTTGTCCAGCCGTTACAGGGGGCTTTGGCTGTGCAGGATGTGGAACTGGCCTATAAACTGACGGATGCCTATTTCCACATTCAGACCTGTGACGATGGTTTTGACTATACCTTATATAATAAGGACTTCACGGAACGGGATGGCGGCATCCTTGAAACGGACGGAGATAAGCCTGTGCAGGAGGCTATGACGGAGCTGCTGGCAGAGTTCGGCTGCGATGCGGCACAGGGCAGGGTCATGGATGCGGCAGAACTGCGGGAACAGGCCGATACGGTGGCGGAACAGCAGGCAGAGGTTTTGAAAGAAACGCTCGCTGCAGAAAGACCTGCGTCGGAAGAAACGCTCAGCTTTTATGTTGCGGAGTGCTTGGAGTTTACGTTTGCAGGAGAGTTCCACGACCATCTGACCATGGAAGAAGCCTTGGAAGCCTATGACAAGATTCCGTCCGAACGGATGAACGCTGACAAGTGCATTGGATTCTGCATCGAGGAAGATGGCGGCTTTGTTGGAATGTATGAGTTGGTCGTGAACGATAAAGTGCAGCGCGAGAACATCAACTCCATCAACTATTTCAGGGATGATAAGCTGGTGCAGCAGGCTATTTGCGATATGGAAAAACTGATGGCGGCACGACAGCAGAGCAAGGAACAAGAACGCGGCAGTACGAAAAAGTCTGTTCTGGATGCCCTGCGCAGTCTGAAAGCTAAGAAACAGGAACAACCTGCACAGGAACAGGATAAGCCGAAGAAAGCGAAAAAGAAAGGGATGGAGTTATGAGCAATGTGCGCTTTGATGAACTGGAATTGATGCTGATGGCGATGTTTGAGCAGCCGACGCTCAAAGATACGATTCAGGTGTTGACGGAGGTTCAGTCGCTTGTGGCAGAGGATGCGGAGATGGCTGCGCTCGTTCAGCAGACCATCCCGAAGATGCAGCGGTTGAATGAGCAGCAGTTCAAGGGGCTGGAACTGGAATGGCATAGGCCGGAGGATGATATAGGAAAATGAGTTCAGATATATTTGTGATTTACCAGATCGACAATTCTGATAAAAACCGTGAGTATCGCTGCCGCAGCTATGAATACCAGATTCAGCATGGCTTTATAATAACCGCAGACAATTATGGTACGGGCTATTCCGGTACGGCTACGCGAGGAATGGGTGAGGAAGCTATTCGTAAAAAGATGGAAAGCATTAACCCGGACAAATTCAAAATTAGAAAATTTGGGGTCAGTGATGTGATCGGATTGACTGTGGCAGGCAAAACCTCTTTTTTCTATGTTGATAAGGATAGGTTGGTGAGATTCAACGGCTTTTTCCCAAAGCCCCAGAGCGGCACGTACCTGATTCTTGATGAGGGCGGCTATCAGGTGGCAGGACAAAAAGGCACATGGCTGGTATCGGATGAAGTGGAGGTCGATGGTCAGCGGTTTGTTCAGATGAGAAGTGAACAAACAAAAAATCCACCGCCGAGCATTATTCTTCACGAGAGCGGAGCCTTTGTAACGCAGACAGCTTTAGGTTTCGATGGAGAAGCTACCAGAAAGATGCGCACTTTCTTGCAAGGCCCAAAGCCTGAACTGCTGCACCACCAGAAGTTCTTTGAAAACGGCACAGCGGAACGCGCCAAAGAA
>OQWI01001086.1_pt1 | contig 12059 bp, 9 predicted proteins | sample 1691551 | NCBI WGS metagenome assembly OQWI01 (sample SAMN03418259, study PRJEB22391) | human gut metagenome | biome: human-gut; feature: organic feature; material: feces | host: Homo sapiens | place: Tanzania | collected 2013-01
CTCCAAATCAAATCTTCGTCAGAAAAATTCAGACGACTTCAATTTCAAAAGGGCTTAACCAAACACCTTCCAAAGCTTCATATCCTCTGGATAAGGTGCATCCACACTGATGGATTTATGACTCACAGGATGTTCGAATTCAATGTGGCGCGCGTGCAGACAAATGGAACCATCAGGATTGGAACGCGGAGCTCCATACTTCAGGTCTCCCTTTATGGGGCAGCCCATATTGGCAAGCTGGCAACGTATCTGGTGGTGGCGGCCTGTCATAAGATGCACTTCAAGCAGCATATAGTTGTCCGACACCGAGCGCACCTTATAGCTCAACACGGCTTTCTTCGACCCTGGCACCTCGCGCGGATGGGCATAGCTCTTGTTCTGACGCTCGTTGCGCGTGAGCCAGTCGGTAAGCGTTGCCTCAGGAGCAATGTCGCCTCGCTTCACGATAGCCCAATATGTCTTGTGCACATCACCTGTGCGAAACATATCGTTGAGTCGCGACAGAGCCTTGGAGGTCTTGGCAAAGACAACGAGTCCGCTCACTGGGCGGTCCAAACGATGCACCACACCGAGGAACACATTGCCTGGCTTCTGGTATTTCTCCTTGATATATTGCTTCACTGTCTCCGAGAGGGGAATGTCGCCTGTCTTGTCGCCTTGAACAATCTCGCCACTCGCCTTGTTGACAATGATAATATGGTTGTCTTCGTAGACTACATTCATAGTAGGATGGTTTTGGAATTAAAAAACCAAAAACTAAGAACTAAGAATTATGATTAGTCATACCCGCCAACAATAAGCCGCAGATTGCAATCATAATTCTTAATCCTTAGTTTTCAATATCTGATAATATGTATAAAAGAGTATTACATGTTCATGCCACCATCAATCTGGATTACCTGTCCAGACACGTAGCTTGACATATCAGAAGCAAGGAAGAGACAAACATTGGCGATATCCTCCACCTGACCGCCACGACGGAGCGGAATCTTCTTCATCCAATCCTTGCGGATTTCCTCTGGAAGCTGTGCGGTCATGGCAGTCTCAATAAAGCCAGGAGCCACAGCGTTAGCACGCACGCCCTTAGGACCAAGCTCCTGAGCGATAGACTTAGCAAGACCTATCATGCCAGCCTTAGAAGCAGAATAGTTGCACTGGCCAGCATTGCCATGCACACCAACAACAGAAGACATGTTGATGATTGAGCCTCCACGCTGACGAAGCATGATAGGAGCACAAGCATGAATAAAGTTGAAGGCAGACTTAAGGTTCACATTGATGACAGCATCCCACTGAGCCTCTGTCATGCGAAGCATGAGTCCATCCTTAGTGATGCCCGCATTATTAACAAGCACGTCAATAGAACCAAAATCAGCATGAATCTGCTTAACGACAGCCTCGGTCTCCTCAAAGCTTGCAGCATTGCCAGCATACGCACGGCAAGTGACACCAATAGCCTCAATTTCCTTACGAGTTTCCTCAAGTCCAGCAGCCATGTCATCGTTGAGCACGAGGTCTGTGAATGCAATGTTTGCGCCCTCTTTAGCAAACTTGATAGCGACAGCCTTACCGATGCCGCGCGCAGCTCCTGTGACAAGAGCTGTCTTACCTGTTAAAATTCCCATTTTATAATTCTTATTATTAAAGTGTTTTTAATTCTGAGTGGTCTTGGCATTATATCAAATCATTCATATTTTTCTGATGGAGACCATCGAGCCATCAAATGAAATGGTATAGAATTATTTCAAGCTTTCAGATTGCGTCCCAAATGTTTGAAGACCATATTTCTCACATAAGGATATAGCTCGCCAACGTCTTGCGCCGCATATCGTCCATAAATGTATGGCACCTCACATCCTTTCAAGCAATAGTGCGTAATCTCAGCCATGAGACGCACATTTCGTATTTCAAACACACCCTTGTCGATACCTTCATTCATGATGCGTCGGAACAAGTTGATTTCATTCTTGTCAAAATTTTTACGCACAGCCTCCACCTTCCAAACATCTCTGAAAAATTCAGCACGCAAGTTGCCATTGCGATAGACAGCCTCTTTCATCACCTCAAGATGCGCAAAAATAAGTTGAACTATTTTCTCCTCTGGCGGTATGTTCTTACGCGCAACCTCCTCCATACGGTGCGAAAGTCGTTCAAGCTCTGTCTGTATGACAGCAAGATATATCTCTTCCTTACTTTTGAAATATGTGTATAGAGTGCGGCGTCCACGATTGGCAGCAACGGCTATGTCGTTCATTGACGTGTTTTCAAAGCCATTTTTAGCAAACAATTGACGTGCCACATCCACAAGAAGTTCTTTCGTCTTCACAACTGACATAATACATTATCTGTTATTTATTGAGTGCAAAATTACAGAAAAAAAATCACACACACAAATTTATATGGTTATAGTATTATTATTTAATGTTACTTAATGGCTTCATCCTACCCAAACAGTTCCCTAAGAGCCTCATCCACTTTACGCACAGCAACAATTTGTATAGAGAACTTGCTTGTGTTCAGTCCATTCATATTGACCTTAGGCACCACAATCTTGCTGAACCCAAGTTTGTCAGCCTCGGCAATGCGCTGGAGAATTCGGCTCACAGGACGCACCTCTCCACTTAGTCCCACTTCTCCAGCAAAGCAAACGTCACGCGATATAGGCGTATCTACATTGCTCGACAAGACAGCCGCTATCACACTCAAGTCGATAGCAGGATCAGACACCTTTATGCCTCCGGCTATATTCAGATACACATCCCTTTGCGGCAACTTAAACCCAACACGCTTCTCCAGCACAGCAAGGAGCATATTAAGACGCCGGATGTCAAAACCTGTTGCCGAACGCTGTGGCGTGCCATAGGCTGCTGTGCTTACCAGAGCCTGGGTCTCAATAAGCAGAGGACGGGCACCTTCCAAAGAACAAGCCACAGCAACACCGCTAAGACTATCTTCGGGCCCAACATCGCTCAGCAGGAGTTCTGAAGGATTCTCAACAGGCCGCAAACCATTATACACCATTTCATATATGCCCAATTCTGCGGTAGATCCAAAACGGTTCTTTATGGAACGGACTATTCGGTACATATAATGGCGGTCTCCCTCAAACTGAAGCACGGTGTCAACCATATGTTCCAAAATCTTCGGGCCGGCTATCGCTCCTTCCTTTGTGATATGGCCGATAAGAATGACAGGTGTGCCAGTTTCCTTTGCAAACTTCAACAATTGCGATGCGCACTCACGAATCTGACTGACACTTCCTGGCGAAGACTCAACAATGTCGGTAGCCATAGTTTGTATGGAATCTATTACCACCAAGTCTGGCCCAACCGCCTTGACATGTTCAAACACAGTCTCAATCATAGCCTCGCACACCACTTGCACATCAGCATGAGCCTGATACACAGGTTTTCCATTAACGTCAGAGACGATGCGGTCGGCTCGAAGCTTAAGCTGCTGTGCGCTCTCTTCTCCACTCACATAAAGCACCTTTTTACCTTTCAGGCGCAGCACCGTCTGCAACACAAGCGTAGACTTACCTATGCCTGGCTCGCCTCCCAACAGAGTGAGACTGCCTGGCACAAGGCCTCCGCCCAGCACACGGTTCAGCTCATTATCGCCCATATTGATGCGCGGAGACTCGTCAGTAGGTATCTTCGACATAGACACTGGCGAAGAAGAATGCGGACGTTGCGCACCCACCTTCTGCGATGAAGCCAAAGCCTTGGCTGGAGCACGGAATTCCGTAAAGGAGTTCCATTCTCCGCACGACGGGCATCGCCCTATCCATTTAGGGCTTTCGTAGCCACATTCTCCACACACATACACTATTTTATCCTTAGCCATAATACTTATACATTTTATTAGCCCAAGTCATTATTTGCAACGGCAGTCTCTTATTATCAAAGAAAGCATCCCCGCATTATAAACACGCAAGCCTTTATTCCGCAGAGCGCAAATAAACGCTAATTAGCCCCAAAATGACAGCAGACATTACCATTCATTTACAAAGATACGGCTTTTTGAACAAAACTGCAACCTTTTTTATCCAAATCAATAACAAAAAATGTCGTAACTTTGTACCGAATTTACTATTAAGCACATTATTACATTTATGATTATAAAAAGATTGTCTGTCTGCACACTTCTCGCAGCAATCACTTTGTCAAGTTTAGCAGCTCTTGAAAATGCAGTTGATTCAGTATGGTACGACTCCATAACAGGCACACGCACCCATCTTCAAAAAGTGGATTCGCTATCGCCATACACTTGCTCATTACATTTCTTCGGCAAGAAAGCGGATGGCGCACCCAAAAGCCCAGCACTGCAAGCATTAGTGGAAGACATAGGCATAAACGCTCTCGTCTTGGGATGGGACCGCTATGTGCAAGACCGTTCATGGGCGTATGTGACAGGAGATGTCATTCATCGCAATTTGAAAGACGGATGGGTATGGGACAACGACAGTTTCTCTGGCAACCAGTTTTCACATCCTTACCATGGAGGCATGTTCTACAATGCAGCACGCGAACACGGGCTCTCATATGGCGTGTCCCTGCTCTACCCCATTTTGGGATCATGCACGTGGGAACTCTTTTGTGAGACTAACAAGCCTGCCGTAAACGACTTTCTCTCCACCGGTATAGGCGGCGCAGCCATAGGTGAGGTGACACACCGCACATCCGACATATTCTTCGACAACTCAAAACGAGGAGCATCACGTGTGGCAAGGGAAATCATAGGCACATTCCTCAATCCTGTTCGAGGGCTGCACCGAATCATGTCAGGCGAGATGTTCCGCGTAGACCATCTCAACCGCGGCAAAAAGGAAGAAGCAGAGACATACACATTCCAGGTAGGAGTTGGCAACAGATTCATAAGAGACATAGGACATGTGCATCCAACTATAGGCCATCGCTATAGCAAAAATGTTCCATATTTCGATGTTCGCTTCTCCTATGGAAACCATTACAACAATCTCGACAAAGGCGTAGCTACACGCGCCTTCGACTATTTCGACTTATACGCATTAGTAAACCTTGATTCCGACAATCCGACAATAGGAGAACTGGATATATCCGGACGCATTGGCTCCATCCAGCGACAGTTGCCTCACAGATGGAAGCTCGACATAGGCTTCTACCAAAACATCAAATACATAGATCATTATAGCGACAATGGCAATCAGACAGCAGGCAACCAGGCTGTAATATCAGAAGCTGCCAGTTTCGGTGCAGGCTTCCATGCCGAACGACAGGGAACATCCGTAAGCCTGCTGCAAGACTTCATGCTCTCAGCCGTGCCACTCGGAGGCAGCACCGCCGACTATTATTCAGCCATGCGACGCTACAACTTCGGCACAGGTTTTTCCGCACGATATAAGTTCAACTTCATCTACAACCGTCATCTATCATTTGGTGATGAAGCTTATTTCATGCGACTATTCATCATCAAAGGCACCACACCTGAGAAACTTGACAAATACGTGAACGACAAAGACCAATATTATGATTTGTTTGCCGATGGCATCAACTCATGGGGCGACGAAGGTCAACAGAGCATTTTTCTCAATCGCTTGTTCCTCAACGTAAAGCTCACACACACGCTCAGTCTCAACTTGATGCACGAATATTACATGCGCCATGGCAACTACCGCTATTATCCATCATACACAGGCAAGTGCAACGAATGGAAAGCTGGGATAACATATGCTTTGTAAGACTATCCATGCCATAAACAACCAACAATCACAAATCCGCCGTTCACCCCAAATCGGTCATTAGATTTCATATCTTGTTAGTGTTTGTTTCGAGCAGGTTGCGACAGTCGCGTTGAAGGCATAGCAGGCTATGTCGAAACGCAAATGGAATCAAGATGCTGAAAGAAACGCTGACAAGAGTTGAAAGGAGACTATAATATCCTAATGATTTCTCTATTTCGGTCTAATGACCTATTGGGACTTAATCTTCTGTGTTTTTGCGAATAGGTCCACTGCTTGCCATCTCTTCATATTTTGTGCCTTGGCGGCCATAGTTGGCGTATGGGTATATGCTTATGCCGCCACGTGGCGTGAAGATGCCTGTCACCTCAATATATTTGGGGTCCATGAGGTTGATGAGGTCTTTCATTATCTTGTTGACGCAGTCTTCGTGGAAGTCGCCATGGTTGCGGAATGAGAAGAGGTATAGCTTGAGCGACTTGCTCTCCACCATGCGCTTGTCGGGCAAGTATGAGATGCGTATCTCAGCAAAGTCGGGCTGGCCTGTTATAGGACAGAGTGAAGTGAACTCAGGACAGTTGAACTGCACCCAATAGTCATTGTAAGGGTGTTTGTTCGTGAATGCTTCAAGCACCTCCGGAGCATAATCTTGACGGTATTCGGTCTTTTTGCCAAGGGCATTTAGACCTTCGTCGGTTCTGTTGTCGTTCATTGTTTGTTCTTGGTGTTGATGTTTGCTGTATGGACGGCGTCGCCCATGCAGCTTTCGGAAATATAGTGTGTTTGAAGGCAGTTACAGCTGCTTTATGTTGAAAGCGTTGTAGCTGATGTTCTCGTCGTAGACATCGGTTTCCTCGTATCTCTTGACAAGTTTCACCACTTTTATGGTGATTGGGAGCACTACTATCTCGTAGAGTGTCTTGGCCACCACTTGCGTCAGCATTAGACCTATCATGATGTCGAATGTCACCTTGGGCTCACCTTCCACTATGAGCGGGAATAGATAAAACGCCAATGGGAAGAAGATGATGCTGTCAGCTCCTTCGCCCACAAGGGTGGATGCTATGGCGCGCAGCGAGAAATAGTAGTTGAAATGTCCTTTGGAACGGTCGGCCAGTTTCATGCGGCTCATAACCCATGCGTTGAGGAATGAACCCACTATGAATGCGAGCAGGCTTGCTATCACAACCTGTGGCATGAATGCGAACACGTGTTTGAATGCTTCGTCGCTGCCTGGCACGGTTGCAGGCAATGCGCATGCAATGCCCCCCAAGGCTGCGACGAGAAAGTTCATCGCGAAGCCCAGCCATATGATGAGCCTGGCTTTTCGAAAGCCCCAGACCTCAGCTATGACGTCGTTGAGAATGTATGAGATTGGGAAAACGATGAAACCGCATGTGAGGGATATTGGACCCCATAGTGTGAAAAGCTTGGTTTCAAGAAGATTTGCTGCAACAAGGCTGATGCAGAACACGATTCCCATCACCATCAGGGAAACGCTGATTTGTTGTCTCTTTTTCATTTATTCTTGTTTTTTACGTGGTTAATTCAAGGACACGCTTGTTTTTACGAGGTAAGCAAGCACTCGGATTCAGAATGTGGAATGATGGATGTCTTTGAATGTGCATTTGGTCAAATATATGCCAGTTGACATTATTGACGTGCCTCACAATGGACAGATTCTGAAATCGGGTGCAAAGATACAAAAAAATGATGAAAAAAGAGCAGTGACATGCTTGACTTTTGAACATTTTTATTAACTTTGCACTCAAACGGTAGAATTGAGCAATGTTTTCTGCATCATCCAATTCGGCCGCTTATGATTATGAAATTTGAATTAATTACTTTTTTAAAAGTGATATGAGTGAATACACAATGATTTCTGACATGGGTGAGTGTGTGAAAAAGATAGATTGTTTCGTCTTTTATTCAAGCGAAGAGGCTGCCTTCTCTTTGTTGAAGCAACTGAAGGGAGAACCATTGGTGGGCGACATACATCTGATGATGCCAGAAGGGGTGGCATGTCCTTTCGCAGGATGCGACGTGCATTATTTCAAATCGTTTGGTAACATGGAGACAATGCGGCTCATAGGGTCGCTGATGACATCTAAATATGCGTTGATGTGCACCAGTCCGGCGAATGTGACATTGGGCTACCACGCAGTGGGGCGCATGCTGTCTATAGCCGAGAGCGTTGACGCTTCAGTGGTCTATTCCGACAGATACCTTAAGAAAGATGATGAGATAGTGGCATCCCCAGCCATGGACTGTTATTATGGCAGTGTGCGTGATGATTTTGACTTTGGCAATGTGTGCATATTGTCTTCGGCTTCTGTGAAACAGTTTCTTGCTGTGTCTGAAGAATGCGACTACATGGCTTCTTCGTGGTATGCCCTGCATCTCTATTGTCTTTCCAGAAAGAGAAATGCCTCGCTATACCATATACATGAGTATCTCTATACGGAAGACATGACTGACAGACGGAGCAGCGGAGAAAAGCAGTTTGACTATGTCGACCGTCGCAACAGTGACATACAGAAAGAACGGGAGATTGTTTTCACAAGCTATCTTAAGAATATAGGAGCGTACATAGAGCCAGAGAGCATAGCCGAAGTGGCTGTGGAGAATCATTACTTTGAAAAAGAAGCTTCGGTGATCATACCTGTGCGCAACAGGGTCAGGACTATCGAAGATGCTGTGAATAGCGCATTGTCGCAGAGAACAAACTTTGATTTTAATGTGATGGTTGTCGACAACCACTCCACAGACGGCACGTCGGAGGTGCTGAGGCGTCTCTCGCAGGAGGATTCACGTGTGCTTCACATTATTCCTGAACGAGATGACTTGGGCATTGGAGGATGCTGGAATCTTGCTTTTGACGACAACAGGTGCGGACGTTTTGCGGTTCAGCTTGACAGCGACGACCTTTATAGTGGAGATGACACTCTTCAGCGCATTGTGGATAAATTCTATGAAGAGCACTGCGGTATGGTGATAGGCTCTTACCGTATGTGCGACTTCAAATTAGACACATTGCCGCCAGGATTGATAGACCATAAAGAATGGACACGGGAAAATGGCCATAATAATGCTTTGCGTGTCAATGGCCTTGGTGCGCCGCGCGCTTTCTACACGCCTCTGCTTCGTTCCATAGGCATGCCGAACACGTCTTATGGCGAAGACTATGCCGTGGGGCTTGCCTTCAGCCGCAAGTATAAGATTGGCCGCATATTTGACCAGCTTTATCTTTGCCGCCGTTGGGAAGGTAATAGCGATGCGGCTCTCACCCCAGCGCAGGTTAATAAGAACAACATGTATAAAGATGGTCTGCGCACCATTGAAATCATCGAGCGCCGCCGTTTGAACGATTTCTGGCAGAGCTGCGTGTCGTCGGAGAAGGCGGAGCAGCTGCTGCACAAGCAGTTGCCCATGTGGGACTTGGCAAGGAATAATTATGAAGGTCTGTCGCGTGTTGTGACAAGTGATTATGACATTGAGGGATGCCGCCTGTCTGTTCAGCATAATCAGGCGAGGATGGTGTCTACAGGAGCAAAAGTCGATGCGGAGTCGATAAAGCATCGCCCTTGTTTTCTGTGTGAGGTGAACAGGCCCAAGGAGCAACTGTCATATCCGCTGCTGAAGAGGTATTATCTCTTGGTCAATCCGAATCCGATATTGCCAATGCATTTCACTATGCCTCTGCGCCATCATTGCGATCAGGCAATAAAGAACTACTATGAGGACATGATGGAGATGGCTGTGCAGATGAATAAATACTTCATTTTCTATAATGGACCGAAGTGTGGAGCCAGTGCGCCAGATCACATGCATTTCCAGGCTGGTTCGTGTGGCGTGGTGCCATTGCAGAGAGATTGGGTCGAACTGTATAAAGACCAGCGCTCGCGTCTATGGCCGATAACAGAGATGGAGAGTCTGGAGGCCTTGAAGCTTGAGGAAGTGGCTGACAGCACAGGTGTGTTCAGTTTGCGTGGCTACGTGTGTCCTGGATTTGTCATCATCACACGCACCCCGCATGCCAATAAGGTGCTGTTTGACAAACTTTACAATGCAATGCATGTGAAGGATGGTGACACGGAACCTATGATGAATATCCTTGCGTGGATTCAGCCAAGTTCGTTGGATGGCTCACAGCGTATTGTGAGTGTGATCATCCCACGTTCCAAACATCGTCCTGACTGTTATTATGAACAGAATGAGGAACAGATTCTTGTCAGTCCTGGAGCCATTGACATGGCGGGCATGCTTATTGTGCCTCGTGCTGAAGACTATTGCAAGATGAATGCTGAAAAGGTGAAGGACATAATCAGCGAGTGTGGCATATCCCGTGACGAAGAGCTTGACGTGATAATGAGATTCAAAGCTGAGTCGGGGGGGGGGTATAGGCCTTAAAATATAAATCGACAAGCGTGGTTGCCTGTTTGAAAAAAATCTATACTATGAATGTGGCTGTTGAACAAACAGTGAGGGTCGGCATACTCCGATCCAATGAGATAAATGTGGTTTTCCATTCAACATTTTTGTTGGATGGAAAGCCTTTTATTGGTGAACATCGTTTTACACTGAACGATGTGCGACATGCTGGTGGCAGAATGCTGTTTGCATTGGCTTCGCATATAGATGAAGGGCCTGATATGCATGAAGCTTCTTTCATGCTTAAAGATGTGGTGATAGGCATTGGCTTTCATTGGCAGCGCAAGGAAAACCAAACATTTGCAGGAGAGCTCGAGTTGATAGAAGAAGACGGTATGGTGAGAGCGGTTAACTGTGTGCAAGTGGAGACTTACCTGACCAGCGTGATAAGCAGTGAGATGAGCGCAGATGCGTCATTAAACTTGTTGAGGGCACATGCTGTGATATCTCGCAGCTGGCTTGTGGCGATGATGCGCAAATCGAGAGCGCATGAAAAGGCATTTGCCAAGCACGAACAGTTGGGCAAGGATAGCATCATCCGTTGGTATGACAGCGAGGCGCATAGATTGTTTGACGTGTGTGCCGATGACCATTGTCAGCGTTATCAAGGGCTTACGAGGCAAACTAATGGCAATGTGGCGCATGCCATAGATGACACTCGCGGATTGGTCCTTACATACGACGGAGCTATTTGCGATGCTCGATTCTCTAAATGCTGCGGAGGTATGACTGAGGTTTTTGAGTCGTGCTGGGAGAATGTGCGCCATCCTTACCTTGTGACTAAGCCAGACCCTTATTGCAACACAGATGATGTGAGGATTCTCGGGCATGTGCTCAACAGTTATGATAAAGAGACAAACGACTTCTATCGGTGGACTGTGCGTTTGCCACGTGAAAGGGCCACGGAATTGATATGCCGTAAGTCGGGCATCGATTTTGGCGAGATAAGGGATTTGGTGCCTGTGGAGCGCAGTGAGGCGGGGCATGTTGTCCTTTTGAAGATTGTGGGCGAGAAACGCACTGTGACTGTAGGCAAGGAACTGGAAATAAGAAAATGGTTGAGTGAATCGCATCTCTACTCGTCAGCTTTCGAAGTGGAGAACATTGAAGATGGATTTGTGCTGCATGGAAAAGGTTGGGGACATGGCGTAGGTCTATGTCAGATTGGTGCTGCTGTCATGGGCGACAAAGGTGTGCCTTATGAGGATATACTGCAATTCTATTATCCAGGAACAGAACTGACGAAGATGTGGTGAGCTAAGCAGGCATTCACAATTAAGAAAGCGTCAAACTTAGATGTTGTAAAATGATTTTGAACACCTACTTAATATGATTTTGAATGCTTTCTTGAGAAATGAACTTTTAATATAGATAATATGAATCAGGTAAATGACCGTCGGCATAATCCTTGGCTGTGGATACCAGCTCTTTGCGCAGCAGAGGAGATACCTTCTGCAATGGTGACGTATGTGGCTTTGATCATGTTCCTTCAGTTTGGAGCTTCAGAATCGCTGTCGTCGGTGTATGCGGCATTGCTATTTGTGCCTTGGACTCTGAAGTCTGTATTGTACACAAGGGCTGTGATGGTGAAATCTGTGACAAGAAGAATATACGCAGTTGAGATGCTGATGCTGATGAGCCTCATGCTCATTGCTCTATTCCTGGAGAAGTGCAGGGTAGGGCATATGCCGCTGTTCGTGATGATGATGGCCCTGTCGGTGCTGTGTGCTTGGCATGAATTGCTGTCACGTCTGTATTATGGCAGGATGCTCATGCCTCGTCAGCAAAAACTGTTTAAGACAACAAAGACTGTGGCTTCATTTATCTCGCTCGTGATGACATACGGACTGCTCATCATTGTGGCAGGCTTTTTTGAGGTGTTCTTCCGCAGTTATCGGAAGGCATGGGC
>OQWI01001090.1_pt1 | contig 12034 bp, 20 predicted proteins | sample 1691551 | NCBI WGS metagenome assembly OQWI01 (sample SAMN03418259, study PRJEB22391) | human gut metagenome | biome: human-gut; feature: organic feature; material: feces | host: Homo sapiens | place: Tanzania | collected 2013-01
CCACATCTGCTTTATATGGACAAAATACAGCCATAATATACCTCCCTTAATCAGTTGTTTTTAAGTAGTATCTAAGCTCTTCGCCTTTTAGATTCTCATCAGCGTAGTTTTGTGCTTTTATCCACATATCGTTGTAGATTCTGGCTCTAGGTTCATTGCCAGCTTCATACCACTCCCAGATTTTTTGATTCAAAACGATTACAAGATCTGTAAGGTAACGGTAGTCCCCTTTCCATTCGTTGAATGCTCTTTCAAATGTATCTTTGATTGCATCATCACCAAATCTGTCTGCGATAGAAAAGTCCATAAAGAATGTTGTTGAAAATCCTTCTGTTTCTTTTCTTACTCTTATTTCTTCATTTGCTCTTAATGTTTCGTTCATCTTTGTTTCCTCCTTATCATGAACTCCAATTTTCAGTATTACATATTTAATATGTATGAAATTTCACTGCATAAAAAAAGAACACCAAATTGGGCCCCTTTTCTTTTATAAAATAAGAAAGGGACTCTGCGCCATGCAAAGCTCCCTCTTTTTTATTTGTAAATTCAATTATTTTTCTGGAATAGCTTGGATATTCCAAACATATACGTTTTCGCCATTTGCATAAAGAATGGCGAAATCATCGTCAAGATATGACATATCTTTAAAATCCTCATTCCATTCGTTTGGTGTCAGTTTTTCATAAGCCTTTATCAGTGCTTCTCTGGCATTTTCACGAGATGCATAAATAGTGGAATCGATACTGTAGCCGTCGGTTCCAATTAACATATATCTTGTGTCTTTTTCAGTATTTTCTTCAGGATTTATCTGTATTTGTTCTGCAGATTTTCTGTAGTATTCCTCAAATTCCTCTTCGGGGTCGATAGTACAGCTTAAATTGAGTTCTGCATAAGTATCGTCTAACCATACGATTCTTGCATACCTATTTTCGATGTAGCAGGCGTTTTCGTTAAGTGGGATGTAGCTTTCTTTCCTTTCGATTTTAAGGAATTCGATTTTAAGGAATCTTTCATATGCCCACTGCAAGTATTTTTCTGCTTTTTCTTCCTGCTCAGCCGAAAATTCTACTGCCGTCACATTCTGATCGAAGCTGCATGTCGTTGTTACAATCCATTTCATTATTTGTTTCCTCCTTGTTTTTCTTCTAATATTTTATCTACTTTTTCTTCATAAAACTTGGCTTCTGAACGATATTTTTCAACCAACTTAAGCAAGACATCTTCGTAAGTATATTCTTCTCCAAGTTCGTCTATTGGATAGTTATCATCCCATCCGCATTTGCTTAGAAATATATAATTGATATCTTCGTCCGGATGATTTCTTTCAATCATCTTTTTAAGAACCTCCAATTGAAGTCCTTGGACTTTGTCATAATCAGCAAGTTCATCCACTGGTTTATTCTCGGGCTCAAATCCTGGGCCCCAGGTGTGTCCGAAATCGCGCATTTCTTCTTCAGAATATAATCTGTACGAAGACACGTAGGCATTATACTCTGCTGATGCCTGTCGCTGTTCGTTAGCTGCATCTCGTTCATCTTCTAGTCTTTTTGTCTCGATTTCTTTGATCCATTCTGGCAATGTCTTCATTATTGTTTCCTCCTTTTTTTGCTTTAGATCACATTACGGAAAGCTAATGTTGTTTTTTCGTCGATGATTGAAAAATAAACTCTTTTAATCGTACTCGACGTTGCAAAAACTTCTTTGCTAATCTTCGCTACTTCTGCTGGATTCTGACCGAATACACCGCAGCCAAATGCACCAAAGATGAAAACGTCTACGCCTTCTGCTTCCAATACCTCTTTTATAAAACTGATGCGTTTTCTCAATACTTCTGAGTTTTCCGCCGGATCTATATTCATATACTTAGAAGCTGCTGAATAGTTTGGAGCCGCACATGTTAAAACGCTACAAAGTTGTATCTGCCCACCCCTTTCAAATACAATATCCTCTGAGAATAAAGCTCTGTTTTCATAAAGAGCTTTGTTCTTATGAAGATTGTTCCATTTGTAATAGCTTGGGCAGTGTGATAGCACGTTATATAGTGTGCTTTCATGACACAAACATTCTTCTTGGGCTTTAGATCCTTCGATAAACATCCCTCCTGGATTCTTGTAAGATGCAAAGTTTGCTACTGCTGGCTTAACTCCCTCTTTTGCGTGAGTCAATACAGCTAATACGCTGTCTGCCTGCTCAACTATCATCTCTACAGAATGCTCTTCGCGATTGACCAAACCCATTTCTGGTCCATACGTTCTGGTAGCTTCTATAGAATGTTTGATTTCATCCTTATGCGTCTCCATCATTTCCTTTGTGTGCTCTACAGCCTTTCTCTTCATTTCATTTTTCTTTGTCCAGTAATTCATTCTTTGTTTCCTCCTTTAAAATCTGTTTCACTTTGTTTCTTGTTACTTGATTAATTTCCTTCTCCTTTCCTATCAATATTTATAAAATAATATGTCTGAAAATCCCGTCTCAGACAAAATTCTTTTTTTGGCATAAGAAAAAGCCACCAGTTAATGGTGACTATCTCTTTTTTGTCTGTTGCATTGACTTTCAGTTTATTTGTATCTTTCCTTGCACCATTCAATAGCATTATCAAAGAGTATTTCAAAAATCTCATTACTATCTTCATAAATACAATCCACGCTATCATTTGCAGATACGTTTTTATCAAACAACTGTAAGCAATACATATCATTTACAGTATAAAAATCGAACTGCACATATTGTCTTAATTCAAGTATTCTTTCTTTCATATTTACCTCACTAAATCTTAATTTGTTTCATTTTTTCATCGGACCCGTTATTTGTAATAGCGTTTATTAAACTCAATATCTCCCGAATAATCTTCGTTCTTTTCATCTGCCCAAATAGCAACTCTAAGCTCATCATCTTCAATTTTATATTCCATAAGTACGCGAGGTCTTGATTGGAATTTACCACAGCTTCGGTCCTCTGCTGCTGCAATAAACTCGATATCAACGCCCGGATATTCTGGATCTAAAGACTTTGTAGCCCTAAGTACTCCTCCTGGAACATTAACTTCCATAGCTCCAGAGCTAGTTTCGTCTTTTGCACGATATTCGCTTCTAATCGGACTAATAACGTTGGGTCTAACTCATCTAAAATAATCTGAGCAGCTTCATCTGTATGGTCATTGATATACTGCTTGCCGCAGTCAATAATATCCGAGATGAATTTGTCGTAACCAAAAGCATTAATTGCTTTATGTTTTATAAATTCCTCCACTGGCATTTCTTCGAAAGTGACAGATGTAGAATGAGTGCCTTCATCATTAAGATAAAACCACCCTTTCATACAGATGTATTTCTTTCCATCCTTTTCTGAAATGGTATATATATCCATTCCATCTACATCAGCGATATTAAACTTCTTTGTTCCGTTTTTGAATTTTTCCATTCTTGTTTCCTCCTAATTTTCTTTCTTTGCGGTATGTTCCGCAACCAGTTTACAATACCATTCCATTTCTTCTTCTGTGCACATACCTCCACCAGCCAAAAACTTGCATCCAGTTTCCGTATCTACAATTTCAATATCGACATCAAAATAACCGTCGTCATCACTTTTTCGCGGGGTGCTATTTTCAAATTTTGCTGTATATCCGTGATAATCATTTCCATCACATCTAGCAACAAAAGAATCTTCATCCCAATGCCAAGAGGCATATACACGAATGAACTACCACACCAGATACGTAGTTCCGATGTGGTATCCCTGTGATGTACTCTTCTCATACAAAGAAGGGTATTACCATAGGGATTTTGATTCTTGCGGCCTGTAGTTACATAACCTTACGGTTATCACTATGGTTTCGCAATGGTCGGCTCACTCGACCTCTACTGTTTTTACGCAGTTACCTGTTTAAATCTGCAAATGCAAAAACTTCTGGATTTAACAGATTTGTTAATATTACTGATGATGTATCACAGCCTGCTTTTCTTAAAATATTTGCAGCACCATTGATATCCGCATTCAATACGGTTCCATCTGATGAACGATATAAGCCTCTTTGAATACGTTTTCCAGAAAAGCGATGTTTCGTTTCATCACCTTCTACGTAAACTGGGATATCATCACTATCTAAGAAACTTGCTTTACTTGTATATGACTCTTCATTTCTGACAACAGTTACGCCATACTCACATGCTTTCAATTCAATCATGGACTTGAGCATTTCAAAAGGAATGCTAACAAAGTTCTGATTGTTCACTGTACCGATGCTGCTGTTTTGTTTCCAGAAAGTATTAGAACCCAGCACAAGATAACCAATGTTATTACGCTGACACCAGACAAGCAGCTTCTTGCTCATTTTATGGAAACAGTCTCGGATGTAGCTGGTTCTGTATGCAGAAAGTCTGTCAAGATACTTTGACCACACACGTTCTGTTGTTTCTTTTCCTCTGCTCATCAGACTGATGCGTTCAGCTTTTTCCTTCATAAAATACTGATTGACCGATTTGATGAATCTGCCTTTAAAAAGAATACTTTTGCCCGTATCTGCTACAACTGCCATTGTGTTATCTACTCCAAAGTCAACTGCTGCAGAATGTGTGCCAGTTTCTGCTGATGGTTCTTTAACCTGATACACAAGCAGAATATCATAACCGCCTGACACAGGACAGACTTTTACTTCCTGCAGTCTTGCGCTATGTCTTTTACGTATCCGGAGTCTTTGTTTAGTCTTAGGCAGTTTCAGCTCATCACCATAAATAACAGCATCCTGATTCGTTAAAGCAAGAGTAGTAATATCACCCTTACAGTACCCAGGCATGCGTGGCTTTCCAGTAAACAAAGCAGGATTCTGCTTGTACTTTTTCAACGCGGATAACCAGTTTTGGAAATCAGAACAGGCATGTTTCACAGTTGCCTGAGCAGATTGCATAGGCAAACCTGCAAAGAAGTCTGGATTCTGAGTAACTCTCATCAGTCTCTGTAATACTCCATATCCAAGAACACGATAAGTCTTCTGACCCTTAAGAAGTGCTAATTCATCAAGAACTTCTTTTTCATTAGATGTCACGTTCGTCTTATCGTGTGCTGTAAAAGTGTTACGGATTCTGAACAGCGAAGCGTTATAAAGATTCTTTGCTTTATGAGCAAGTCCATCAAAATACGGAAACATTTCATGTTGTTTACTTACATAAATTCTGTCCGTTCTATACATAGGTCGTAATTCGCCTCCTTTCTGTTGATTACACTTATATTATAGCATATAATAGTATCAGTCGTAAGGAGAATTTCAATGTTTAAAAAAGTTACAGACAAGCCATATTACACTAACAACCATAGCTGTTTCTTACTGTCAGCGCATCTCGTACTGGTTACAAAATATCGTAAGCCAGTATTGCAGGGAGTTGTCAAAGAGTATGTATATTCATTGATTCGTGAAACTATGGAGAATGAAAATATCATCATTCGTGAAATGAATGGTGAGCCAGATCATATTCATATTCTGTTTGACTATGCCCCAGATATAAAATTAACGGAGCTGATCAACAAGATGAAGTCAAGAACCGCAAGACTTGCAAGACGTGATTATCCAACAGAGGTCAATGAATACTATTGGGAACCTGTATTCTGGACAAACAGCTATTTTGTAGGATCTGTGGGTACAAACACTGCAGAAATGGTACAAGAGTACATCAAAGAGCAGCAACGCTGAATTCACCACCGATCTATGAGGTCGGCGTACTCTTCTGGATTGCTATAGACAGACTTAATATGGTCTACTTGCATATCCTTGTATTCCAAATTACAACCACAATAAGCACATCTTTGATTGTATCTATTATATAAGGCTATTCGTTTTTTGGGAATTGCTTTATGTTTAGACATTATTCATCTCTTTCTTTAGTGTCTGATTTGTCATTAGAATCATGCATACTTTCTTTTAAATCAATCAAGATTTCATCTAACATATTTTTTTCATCAGAACATTTTTTATAAATGTTATAAATGTCATCTTCATTTTTAGCAACTGATAAATCTTTAACGAATTCTTTTACAATATTTTTATGAGCTATAAATCTATTTGCAATTTTAGTGTCTGATGGCAGATCATCGATATTGTTATACTCCATATCAATTCTGCAAGCTTTTTTATAAGCTCGAATCATGGCATTTAAATCTTTTAGTTTTTGAATATATTTATTTTTAAGCAGCAAAACAGTATCACTAGGCTTTTCTTCTTGCATTTGTGATATTACATTGATGCTTGATAATTCTGTTTTGTTTTCATCTAATTCCCATAGGACTTCTTTTTCTTTATTGCTTTCATCATTGATATGAATCAAGGAGACTCGAACCACACCGACATGTATATAATCCTCTACCCATTTTTTAGCACCTAATGGACTCTCTGCTAAAATAAAGCAATAGTCTTCTTTATTATCTTTAGCTTTAAATTCAACTAAATATCTTTCCATTTTTATATTTCCTTCTTTCTTTTGTGTTGTCTTTTATCTAGCAATTATTCCATTTCATCAGAGTTTTGCAGTTTCATTTTTAGATTCGGAGTCCTTTGAATTTCTTCAAGAAGTATCTTAAGCATTTCTTTCTGCTTCTCTAAAGTAAATTCTTTATATAGTCTTTCTAAATTTTGACTTTCCTTTTTAAAAAGGATAAGACTTACAATATTTAGAATTAGAAGCAATGTCACAGTACATAGCCTCATAAGTAAAATATACATATCTTCACGAAACCCTAAATAAAAGAAATAGGTGCATACAATAATAGAAAGCAGTGAAATACTAGTCAATGTAGTTTCATAGATTTCTTTTTTACTGTAGCTATACCTTAATTTTAGATAGTCATTCAACACATCACTGTTTTTTCTTTTATTGATTTTGTTGATTATATAAACCTCATTTGTGACAAATAAATGCATTCAGTTCCTTTCTGTGATCTATAGATTCACTAATGTCTGTACAAAGCCACCACAAAGTAATTCACATGCGAAGAAATAAGCTCCAAATAGCACAGTAAATAAAATTACAAGCCCACTATTTGCCATTAACTCTTTGAAGCATGGCCACTTTACAATTTTTAATTCGCCAAAAACACCTTTAGGTGTGAATACTTTTTCTGATTTTTTCTTAATTTTTCCCATGCAACGATCCTTTCATTTTTTCTATTTTATTTTTTTGTATCGTGATTTTTCTTTTTAAAAGAGCACATTCGTCTTCGGCATCTCTCCAGTTGGCATAATACAGATCCTTTTCTTCAATAAGCTTTTTCACACTTCTAAAAATCACAATAAGACTTATTAAATTAATGGTACTGATAGCAGTATTTACCAAAACACCTATATCTTTTTCCATAATTTCTCCTTTATATTTCACTTTGTTTCGTCAAAGTCGCTATAATCGACTTCTTTTACGGCTAATTGTGTGATTGTGTTCTCTAAGCTCTCAATCTTTTCCTTAAGCTCCATGTTTTCTTCCTCAGCTTTTTTCCAGCTTTTTAAATAGAACCTTTTATTTTTTTGAAGCATTCGCACGGAAACAAATACATAGAGAAGTGCTAGAAGTTCTATCAAGTTGATTGCAATGACAATTTGTGGATCATTCATTTTATTCTCCCTTTTATCCCTTGGCCTTATAAGCGTAAGCAACATATGCTTTTCGAGCTGTTTTGTAGCCATATCCTTGCGCGTCATCTAGGATTTCTCCTGTGGCTGTAGATATAATACGAAATCGTTTTTCATAAGTATCATATGCCGGCACATTATTCCAAGGCTCTCTTTCATCAATAATTCCTTCATGATGGATTTTAGCTGTATATTGGACAGCTTTATATGTTTTTTCCATTTGTTTTCTCCTTTCTTGTTCCTAAAAATGGTGATAATTTTAGGGATAAATAGCGTTTTGAAACTGAAGTTGTTGTATTTTTCATATTCGGTAATATTTGTTTTTGACAATAAATACACAGCCATAGCTGGTTAATTTTCATACGTTTTTTCTTAAGAAATATCATTACAATCCCTTTAATAGCAGGGCTTTGCGTTACTTTTTGCTGCTTCCATTTACATCTCGTTAGTTGAGATATTTTATAAACGTTATAAATTGCGGCGTAAAACCCACACGCTTGCGTGTGGGATGAAAGCCTCCTTTAGCTTGCTTTTGCCCAGCCTCCTGTGTGTACTGTCTTATCTATCTTGTTAACTGACACTGGATTTCTTTCGTTTAACGCAATTCTTGTACCGTTGCTTATAATCCCTTTGACGGTACATCTTTTGCCCTCTGCCCAGACAGTATCTCCCGGTCTGTACTGATAATGCTGTCTTCTTACAACAAGTTTGCCTTTGGATATTTTGTGTCCTCGATAGATGCGCTCATTGAGTTCCGTGTGTCTCGGAATCCTTCTGTTTGTTCTGCCACAGGATAGCTGAGAACCCGTTTTTACAGAGCCATCTCTAAGATCACGATATTTTGCATCATAGAACCTGCTCAATACACGATTGTTACGCCGGCATTTCTTATAATGCTTAAAATCGCTTCGGTGCTTTGGGTGAAACTCACCCATGCAGTATGCATCGTTAGAGTGTGTTTTCCTAACATTGAGGTCTTTTCTGGCAAGCTTGGTTGCTGCTCCATAAGTAACTTTGATATCTACGGTTGGTGTCATAACTTTAAGCTTCTTTACCATGCTGTAGCGAACTGTTGTCATAAAAGTAGCGCCTTTAAACGTCTTCAGCTCTGGCTTTAGGTTATACAGCTTTCCGCCCGGCTTATGGTTCTTTGACGTATGGCAGTTTTCGCATACAGAGCCAAGGTTGGCCATTCGGTTGCTTCTGTCTCCACTGAGATATCCGATATGATGGATCCTCAGCTTTACACCGTCTTTGATTGCGGACTTCCCACAACAGATACATTTATAATCATCTCTTGCAAATACAGCTTCTCTTAGTGTGGCATAGCCATACTGTTCACCCCTCTGATAATCTGTTCCATCAGGAATCGGGAGTCCGGCTTCTACAGCTTTTAATACCTGCGTATCAAACTGTCCCATTTCAAAGACAGCCTTTGTAATTGGGAATACTTTGTAATACTCCTCGTATAGACGGACATGTACGTCTCTCTTATTGCGGATGGATGGAGCAAATCCATCTTTGCTGATCATGCTCCTGCGGTTATCGAATCGCTTCTTTCTGTAACGCAAACGGTTTCGTCTGGTTCTGCGGTATTTACGACTATCGCTATGTCGTTTTACTTCGTCCTTAAGCAGATCTCTCTGCTCATTGACGAATTCTTTTGTATCTGAACAGATGGAAATACCGATATTCTGATATCCGGTATCGCATTTGTATTCTATTGGCTGTGTATACCCGTCAGTCCTGCCTGCCAGCTTGATGGTAAATACAGGTCTGTATCTGTATATGACAGCTCTTTTTGATTTTAGGAGCCTTCTGGCTCTGTAAGAATTAGTCGGCATCAGCTTTTTGCCGGATGCACTTATTACAGCTACAGTATCCAAAACTGATACCTCCTTCTTCTGAAATATTCTGGCTTACGCCTCCGGCCATGAAGCTGCCGGGTTCTTCCCATAAGGGAGTGGTTCACATCGCCAATGTTAATAACAGGTTTTTCGATATACACACTTCTCCTACCCATCAGAGATGTTTAATGCATATCCGTAGAGGTCAGAACTTGTGAAGCATCCTGACGTACCTATCTATTCTGTCTTAACGTAGCACTCGAAGTGCTTAGGCTAATCAACAGGGCTTTTGCAAGCCCCCACCTCAAGGCTTTAGCCTAAGTAGTGGGTTATTGACTCTTCTGCTGCAAACATAGCAGCTTTGATTCTTTCTGTGATCTCTTCGTCGATATCTGGATTTGCTTCCATGAATTTACGAGCAGCATTCATACCCTGCCCGATTTTTTCTCCATTGTAAGAATACCAAGAACCCGACTTTTCAACAATACCGTATTCAACCCCCATAGTAATAATTTCGTCTGCATGGGAAAAACCTTGTCCATACACAATATTTACTACGGCTGTCTTAAATGGCGGAGCGACTTTATTCTTTACAATTTTGAGCTTTGTCGCATTTCCGATAAATTCTGTGCCATCCTTGAGCTGTTCTCCTCTTCTAACATCTACCCTTACAGATGCATAGAATTTAAGAGCTCGCCCTCCAGGCGTTGTCTCTGGGTTCCCAAACACAATCCCCACTTTTTCACGAAGCTGATTGATAAAGATTACGGTTGTCCCGGTGTTGCTCATTATCCCTGCAAGCTTTCTAAGTGCTTTGGACATTAGTCTTGCCTGAAGTCCTACATGCGAATCACCCATTTCGCCATCTAATTCCGCTTGGGGAACAAGTGCTGCTACAGAATCGACTACTACTAACTGTACAGCTCCTGACTGTACAAGTCTTTGTGTAATTCCAAGTGCCTGTTCTCCACTATCTGGCTGAGAAAGAAGCAATGTATCTACATTAACGCCAAGTGCTTCAGCGTAAACTGGATCGATAGCGTGCTCTACGTCAATATAAGCGCACATACCTCCGCTCTTTTGGCATTCTGCTACTGCATGAAGCGCTGTCGTAGTCTTTCCTGATGATTCGGGTCCGAAGATTTCAATAACACGCCCTTTTGGGTACCCGCCAATTCCTAATGCCCTATCAAGCGCCAACGAACCAGACGATATGACATCTATTGATACTCGTTCTCTGGACCCAAGCGTCATGATGCTCCCTTTCCCATATTCTTTTTCAATTGCAGCAAGAGCAGATTTCAAAAGCTCTTCTTGGTTGTTTCCTGTTTTGCCCATATTGTTTCCTCCTTACGTGCTAATAGTATAGGGCGCACGATCTTTCGTTATATATATGTCAGAAATTGTCGAAATGCATTTTTTACATACAGACATTATTTTAAAAAAGCAGAGCCCTACCAGCTCTGTTCTTGTTGTTAACCTTTTAAGATTCCTTTTCCAATGGGGCTTTTTGATCCCTTTGTTTTTGACTTGGTTACTCCGGTCGCAGCACGGTTAAGCAGTGCAGAAAGATTACTTGTTCTTTCTAATTTTTCTTTTGGAACAATCGGTTGTGAAGACTCCTTTATTGCTTCATTTGCGATGTTCCCCGGTCCATAATCTTTATCAAGTCCATACGTCTTAATTATCCTGTCTGCTATAGATCTAATCTCTTTTAAATCCTCTGAGATTTGTGGATAGCGTCTAATTAATTCCGCAGTATTTCTATCCATCGCTTTTGATTTCAATTCATTGCAATTAAAGACGTTAATCTCGTCCGGATCAACCCCAGCAGATAAAACACGAGCTTCCAGTTGTTTTCTTAGTGAAAGAGTGCATTCTTTGACCGCTTCGCACAAGTGAGGATTCTTTGCAGAAGCTTTCATTATCTCCAGGCGTTCCTCACTTAATTTGTCCACGGACATATTTTTAACCATAACACGCCATATATCCTCTTTAATTGCCTCTGTATGGCTTGAAATAGCAATAGAGGTATCTTTACCTATCTGATGGTTTTGGGACGTAAATACAAGCCTTTCTGCGCCTTTTAAGGACATACAAACAAATGCATCTTCATGTTTGCCTGTAGCGCAGGATTCAGTAAGTATTTTTTCTGCTGATGCAGGATTTTTTTCAAGCACAAGCCATGGGCTTTTGTCGTCTGTGTAAATGATCATCCCTGGGCGAACTCCGACGAAATCCGGATAGTTTGTTTCTGGCGAATTGATTTCCAAATCAGAGATTTCTTTAAGCTTCATATGGGTATCCCAATTCAAAGCTTGCATGCCTTCCGTTTTTTCGATGATTTTCTTTTGTAAAAATCCCGCTTCGTCATCTGAAAGCCTTGCTTCTCTAAGCTCTTTCGCTAATTCCATATACTTTCTTTGATTTTCTTCAATATCTCGCTTAAGTTCGACGTATTTTATTTCTTTATCATTTAATATTATGCCGGTTACCGCGTATGAAATCAGATCAACCTGTTCAATTTCTTTTTTAGGATATTCTATTTTCGCTCATTTGTTCTTTGTTTTCCTCCTTG
>OQWI01001092.1_pt1 | contig 12034 bp, 10 predicted proteins | sample 1691551 | NCBI WGS metagenome assembly OQWI01 (sample SAMN03418259, study PRJEB22391) | human gut metagenome | biome: human-gut; feature: organic feature; material: feces | host: Homo sapiens | place: Tanzania | collected 2013-01
CATCTATGATTACTTTTCCGGAACCGTCGTCGATGTCCTTGAAGTTGAGTGTAAGAGTCAGATCGTGGCTTTTGATGAATTTGTAGTAGAATGCGTTCCATCCTTTGCTGCTGTATGTGATGCTCACATCTTCTGGCAGGTCTGTGGTGAATATTGCGTTCTTGGGCATGTTGGCCACGCTCAGCTTATATGCCAAGGTCACTTCAGTGGTTGCCTTTATGGTTTGCATGAACCAAAAGACAATTGAGATGGCAAGGAATATAAGGAATACAAGAAGATTGCGATTGATTTTTACCAATCGCAATCTTCTGATTATTACTCTTGAAAAGTCTGTAATCATGATGTTTCCGTTATGAGGGTACTGGTTCGGTATGCTTCATGTCTGATGAAGCCCGTTGCCCGTGCCCATGTCACAAAACTTGATGATTGTTGCTTGGCCGTGAGCTTATTGCTGCTGCTGTTGCTGGCTGCCTTCAGCGTAGACGTAGTTGCGGTCTATTTGCACTGTAACGCCTTTGGCAATTTCGATGGTGAGGTAAGGCTCGCCTTCGTTGAGCGACTTAACCGTGCCGTACACGCCGCTGGCTGTGATCACTCTGCTGCCAATGGCAAGGCTCTTGCGGAAGTTCTCTATTTCCTTTTGGCGCTTGCGCTGTGGACGAATCATGAAAAAGTAAACGATGGCGAACATTGCGACGATCATGATGATCATGCTCCAGTCGAATCCGCCTTTTGCAGCGTTAGCTGCCTGCATGAGTTGTAACATAGTCTTAAATGTTTTTGGTTATTATTCTGCGATGTTGTATGGTTTGAGCGGAATGCTCATGGTTTTATTATGCGTTTCTCTTCCCTCAGTTTCTTTGCCACAGTGTCGAGAATGCCGTTGATGTATGATGAACTCTTTGGAGTGCTGTACCATTTTGCTATCTCGACATATTCATTGATGGTGACGCTTGTGGGAATGTTGGGGAATGTGAGGAACTCGGCTATGGCCGCCTGCATGATGATCACATCCATGTATGCGAGACGTCCGAGATCCCAGTTTCTGAGATATTTGCTGATGAGTGAACGGTATTCGTCTGCATTGAATATGGTGCTTCTGTAGAGTTTGGTGGCAAACGAGATGTCTTCTGAATCTTTGTATTCTGGTATGAGCTCTTGGTTTGCGCCCTTCTTTTGTTCAAACTTCTTGATTGTCTTCAGCACGAAAGTGTCAATGATAGAACGGTCATCATTCCAATAGAGGCTTTTTTCCTCAAGGATGTCGTCTATGCGCTCGTCTTTCATGATGATGTTTTTGTATATGCCCCTCCAAAGTTCGCGGTCGTCATCGTATGTGACCGTCTCCTTGTTCATGTAGTCTTGGTAGTAGGTGCTTTGTGTTATATCGTTGTAGAGTCGCTTGATGTATGCTATCTCATTGCTCCACGACACGTTGTTTGTCTCAACATATTCCTTGAGCGTGATCTGCCTGTCCTCGATGAATCTGTGGCTTATTTCCTGTTCGAGGTGTCCTACTATGTTCATCTTCTCCTTGTGTGCGACATCGTCAACGGCATAGCGTGTCACGCTGACCATGAGCCATAGCATGTAATTGTATAGTTCGTAAGATTTGGAGAGGCTGAAGAGGAATTCTTTCTCTGCAGTGTCGATGTTTTTACCGCTGTTCTGATAGTATGCGTACAAGACCTGAATGGCCTTGATGCGTATTAGTGTCCTGTTGATCATATATTCAAAAAACTCTTTTTTTGTTTTGTCGTTAATAAGTATGGATAAAAACACCCGTTTGATGCCTGCAGCATCCTGTGTATTCTTTAAATTGTTTGCAAATGTAGTGATTTTCTTTGAAAATAGAATCTTTTTTGATGAATGAATCGATAAAAACACAAAAAAGAGGCCAATTTCTTGCTTGTTTGAATTATTTTCAACAATTTTGTAGACGAATTCAATGTTTTAATATTTAAAAATGACGAATATGAGTGAGACAGGCAAAGAGTTAATCTTCTCTGAAAGCATCAAGGCGGGGAAGCGCGTCTATTATTTCGACGTGAAGCAGAGCAGGAATGGAGACAATTACATCACCATTACGGAGAGCAAGAAAACCAATGAGGGCACGCCAGATAATCCACGTGTGGTGTTTGAGAAACACAAGCTGTTTCTCTATAAGGAAGATTACGAGAAGTTTGTTGGGGCATTGAACAAGGTGATATCTGTCGCTCAGCAGAATGCGCCTGCCGCTGATGGTGAAGTGCCTGAGCAGCTGCAGGCTGATGCTGCCAAACAAGATGCAGTGGCACAGGATGCTGCCAAAGAAGATGCAGCGGCACAGGATGCCGTGGTAGCAGACCAGCAACAGGCAGAGGAGCCAAAGGCTGAGAAGAAAAGTTTTCTCGACAAGATGAAGGGCATTTTTTGACAAAAGGCCTGTGGCGAATGAAATCAGCAGATTCATCGCAGTGTTATTTTATGCGCCCTTTTTGATGAAAATGCAGATGGCTTTAATGAACAAGTCGTTTTGAAGAGAAGAAATTCGTGCTTATATTTTGTGGTGTGTGAAAAAAGTCGTAACTTTGCGCCGCTTTTTATGCAGCACATAAGTTCGCATGCTTATATGCGGATTAACGTGTGATGGCGAATTAAGCATGACACTTAATTTATAGTAACACAAAAAAATGAAGGAAATTACACTTAACGCTGAGTCTCGTTCTGAGTTCGGCAAGAAGGCAAGCCGTGAGCTTCGCCGTGCAGGTCTTGTTCCTGCAGTATTCTACGGAGTAGAGAAGGATGAAAATGGTCTTCCAGTATCAAAGTCTATCAAGATTTCAGAGAAAGAGCTTGCAAAGCTTCTTTACACTCCAAACGTTTACATCGTGAATCTCGTTGTAGATGGCACACCAGTGAAGGCTATCCTTAAGGACCTCCAGTGCGACTTCGTGACAGACCGTCCAGTGCATGTTGACTTCTATCAGATCACAGAGGACAAGCCTGTCGTGTTCGAAATACCTGTTAAGCTCAACGGACTTGCAGAAGGTGTTCGTGCCGGTGGTAAGCTTGCGCTCAACGTTCGCAAGTTGGCTGTCAAGGCTTGCTACACTAAGTTCCCAGATGTGCTCGACATTGACGTTACAAACCTTGGTCTCGGCAAGTCAATGAAGGTTGCAGCCCTCTCTTATGAAGGTCTTGAAATCATCACTTCTAAGGAGGTTGTTGTATGCGCCGTTCGTATGACTCGTGCTGCTCGTGCTGCACAGGCTGAGGCTGCTAAGTGATTTTAGCCTTAGAGCATAAAACAAGTATGAGGGACATCTATAGTCGCAAGGCTCTTGGTGTTCCCTCATTTTTTTATGTGGCATGCGCGCTTGCGCATCCGCATTTATAAGTTGTATAATAAAATATGTGGTTGGTGGATTTGTTTCGTCGTAAACGTCTGCTTGCAGGAGATGACAACACAATGAAATATCTTATAGTAGGATTAGGGAATATAGGCAATGAATATGTGGGCACTCGCCACAACATAGGCTTCAGACTCATTGATGCTTTTGCGGAAAAGCAGAATGCGCAGTGGCAGGACAAACGTTACGGCGCAGTGGCTGCCACTCGTGTGAAGAATGCGGAGATGCTTCTGCTGAAGCCCTCAACGTTCATGAATCTGTCGGGGCAGGCTGTGCGCTATTGGGCCCAGCATGAAAAGATACCTGTGGAGAATATACTTGTGTTGGTTGACGACTTGAGCCTGCCTGTTGGAAAGATACGTCTTCGCGGCTCTGGCAGTGCGGGTGGACATAATGGATTGAAGAACATTGAGTCGTGTCTTATGACATCGGCCTATGCGCGTGTGAAGTTTGGCATTGGCAACGACTATCCGCGCGGATGTCAAGCTGATTTCGTCCTTGGCTTCTTTTCTGACGACGACAACAAGGTCATAGACGAAAAGGCGGATTATGTAGGTGAGATGATAAAAAGTTTCTGCTTGCAGGGGCTGGATCGCACCATGAATCAATATAATAAGAAATAAGTGTATGGAGGCGAGGCTTGATAAATGGCTGTGGGCTGCACGCATCTTCAAGACAAGGAGCATTGCTGCCGATGCATGCAAAAATGGGCGAGTGACCATGGGAGGTGTGAAGCAGAAAGCTTCTAAGATGATAAAGGAGGGAGATGTCGTGGATGTCCGCAAGCCACCTGTGACATATTCCTTCAAGGTGCTGAAGGCCATCCAGAACAGGGTGGGCGCCAAGCTGGTGCCAGAGGTCTTGGAGAATGTCACGACAAAGGAACAGCTTGAGTTGCTTGAGATGAATCGCATCAGCGGCTTTGTGGACAGGGCGCGAGGCACAGGACGTCCAACAAAGAAGGAACGTCGTGAACTGGATGATTTCATTCAGCCAGCATTCTTTGGCGATTTCGATTTCGACTTTGATGACGAAGAAGATGATGAAGAAGAGGGAGAATAACCGCATTGCGGCTATGCTCCCTCTCCTTTTGTTTCAGTGTTTTCGTGCCTGTGATCCAATTGGGGGTAAATCCTGATTGCTGTTGGTGTTTGTTTCTGGCAGTTTGCCATGCATGTGTTGAAGGCATAACTTGCAACTCGCAAAAAAACACAGTACGACACACTGAAAAAAGTATCTTAGGATACTTCGTCAAGTATCTTAGGATACTTTGCCAAGTATCTTAGGATACTTTGCCAAGTATCCTTACCCTCTTTTTTGTGGCAAAGAATTATGCTCTTGTCACTATAATGTTTCAGCTGCGATTTTGCAAATGTTCACCACTGTCATCATGGCCTTCTCCATGCTCTGCACAGGACAGAATTCGTGAGGGCCATGGAAGTTTATTCCACCTGCAAAGATGTTTGGGCAAGGCAGTCCCATGAACGACAGTTGCGCGCCGTCAGTGCCTCCTCTTATAGCACGCACTTTGGGTGTCATGCCAGCTTCGCTGATAGCTTGCTTGGCAATGTCGATGATGTACATCACAGGCTCCACCTTCTCCCTCATGTTGTAATATTGGTCTTTGAGTTCCAATGTGGCAATGTCACCATAGTTTTCATTGATTACAGCCACGATGTCTTCCATCTCAGTCTTCCTGCTTTCGAAATATTCGCGGTCATGGTCGCGTATTATGAATGAGAGCTGTGCTTTTTCACAGTTGCCGCTGATGCTTGTCAGGTGGAAGAATCCCTCATAGCCTTCTGTTGTCTCTGGTGTTTCGTCAGCAGGCAGTTTGTCGATAATCTCAGTGGCCACTCTTGCGGCGTTAATCATCTTGCCTTTGGCGTATCCAGGGTGTACAGAGCATCCTGTTATGGTGATTTTGGCTGAAGCGGCATTGAAATTTTCATATTCGATCTCTCCAACCTCGCTTCCGTCCATGGTGTATGCGAAGTCGCAGCCAAACTTCTTCACATCAAAATGGTGGGCTCCAAGTCCAATCTCCTCGTCAGGATTGAATCCGATGCGTATTTTACCATGCTTAATCTCCGGGTGCTCTTTCAGATAGACCATGGCTTGCACTATTTCAGCAATGCCTGCTTTGTCGTCTGCGCCAAGAAGCGTGTTGCCGTCTGTGACGATGAGGTCTTCGCCTTTGTGGTCGAGCAGTTCGGGAAATACAGAGGGTGATGTGACAAGGCCGTTTGCCAAAGTGATGTCAGTGCCGTCATAGTTCTTGATGATGTGCGGATGCACGTCCTTGCCAGAAGCATCCAGGCTTGTGTCCATGTGTGCTATGAAACCTATTGTTGGCAATGTCTTGTCGGTGTTGGCTGGCAGTGTTGCGTAAAGATAGCCCATTTCGTCCAGTTCTACATCTTCAAGTCCTTCTGCGATGAGTTCTTCTCTCAAGATTTTGGCAAAGGCCATCTGTTTTTGTGTGGATGGCGTCGTGCCTGTTTCTTCAGAAGACTGGGTGTCGTATGACACATATTTGAGAAATCTGTCTAATAGATTCATTTTTTATCTTGCTTTTTTGCCACAAACGGTCTGATGACCGATTTGAGTTTAGTTTTCTGCACTGAACATAGGGTCCCAGCATGGCAGCATGACGGGCTTCTGTTCGTTGGCTTTGATTATTTTGTCTGAAACATATTTCTTGTCAACAACAAGGCGGAACATGTAATTGTCAAACCATTCGTCGGTCATGATGATGTGGCCATTGTGTCCGCTTGCTGCGCCCCATGAGTTTTCAACCTTCCATTTTGTAGGTTTGCCGTCAGCATTGATGTCTACGGCCATAAGGGTCATTGCGTGTGTGGAGCCAGAGTCGTGCGACTTGATGCGCTGTGCCTTGTCCATGCCAAACTTCACGCCGAAGATTTCATCATAGTTGAAGTTGTTGAGATCGGCAATGCCTCTTTTGTCGAGGCACTTGCTCACGTCGCATGAGAAATACATGCTCGTGCTGTCCTTGATGGAAGCTATGGCCGCCGCTTTTATGTCGTCCATAGGCACATTCACGTATTTCCAGTTGTGGCCGTCGTATGTGTGGCGGTCATATTCGATCTCGTATGTTTTCCAGTATTCTCTTGACGGGTCGTTCATCAGCATGATGAAGTCGTCGTGGAGGTCGAGGTTGATATATTCCTTATAGAACGACATTGGAGTGTATTTCTTAGGTTCGCAGACAGTCTTGCCTTCCGAATCTTTTGGAGCCCAAACGAATTCTTTGACAGGTGTGCCGAAGGCGAGCGAAAGCATCCTGTATATTTCAGACAGTTGCTTTTCCTTCATGGCCAGCAGTTGCTTGTCGTTCATCTTGCTGTTGGCGCGCAGTGCGAGAGCGTCCTCGCGAAGTTTGCGCTTGAGGAATGTCGTGAACTGGTTTGTGTTGTCAGATGCGTATGTTTCGGGCATCACTCCGCTTGGCACAATGCCGTATTTCATCACAAGGTCTGCCACGCCTGTGAAGGTGCCTCCGTCCGACAGGGGATTGTTCAGCAACCAATCGACAGTTCTGTCGTCGGTGTCTTTCTTGCGAGTGTCTATGATTGCTTGCAGGAAAAGATTTGCCTTTTCCAGCTGGTCGTAGAAGAAGAGATAGTTTTGCGAGAATGTTAAAGGTGTACTGAGTTTTTGTTCGTTCATCATCTTGGCGCGCATCACATTCAATCCGCTGAATAGCCAGCAGCGTCCAGATGACTTCTGGTCTGTTATTCCTTTGGAAGGCACGCTGTTTGAGAAATATGTGTTTGTCTCTGTTTGGTTGTCCTGATTGAGCGCGATGGCCGACACAGGTCCTGCCGCAAGAGCGTTTCTGACTACTTTCTCGCAGCCTGAAATCTTGTTTTGTTCGGCAAAGCGTTCAATCATCTCATTGCTGATTCCTTGCGCTGATGCCATGGCGGAGACACTGATTAGTGATAGAGTGAGTAAGTCTTTTTTCATTGTGTTGGATATGTTCGTTTTATTATTTTTTTCATCTTTTGTGATGTCTGAGGCATGCGTGTGCATGCTTGCTTTTTGCGCCAATTCAGAGTGTGCTGCGGCGTATTATAATGTTAGCCATGCGCTGTGGCCCGTTCAACTTGCGAATTTAATCAAAAAATAAAAGAAAACTGCCTTGAATTCATTTTTTCTTGCTAACTTTGTCAAAAATTAAGAAGACAACGTAATAAAATTGTGAGATTGTCGTTATTTTGTATAGGAAATACCATTGTGCGTATAACCATACAGGGCTAAAAAGCCGTGGCCTTGATGGTGTGCTAACCTGTACCATAAAATAATGACGTGAAAGGATAAAACTAATAATAATGAAATCTACAAATACAAACTGCATTGACGGAATGAATGGTTTGGAAAGGGGCGTGAAACGTATTGGAGATGTTGTGGGAGCAGTGTTGCTTATGATCATTCTGTCTCCATTGTTTTTTTGGATTTATGTGAAGCAGAAATTAAGTTCGTCTGGACCTGTGATATATAGCCAAGAACGTATAGGAAAAGGAGGCAAGCCGTTCAGAATATATAAATTCAGGACGATGGTAGTTGATGCGGAGAAAGATGGCAAGCCGATGCTGGAACAGTCGGACGATCCGCGTTTGACCCCGTTTGGCAAATATTTGCGCAAGCGTCATCTTGATGAGTTGCCTCAGATATGGAATGTCCTTAAGGGAGACATGTCGTTTGTCGGTTATCGCCCTGAAAGACAATATTTCATTGACAAGATAATGGAACAGAATCCTGATTATGAGTTGCTTTACCAGACATATCCTGGCGTCACATCGATGGCAACCATCGAAAATGGATATACCGACACAATGGAGAAGATGCTGAAGCGTCTTGATATGGATTTAGACTATGTGCGAAACAGGAATCTGCTTTTGGACGCAGAGATAATAGTGAAAACTTTGGCAGGCGTGTTTGCATAGAGGGTGTCTTTTAAGATACAAGCAGCTCGTGAAACCAGATGCCTTTTAGAAAAGAAAAGTGCAGACGATGATGATTGAATAAGTCATCGGTATTTGAGATAATAATTGATGTTTTTATATAATTGAATTATACATATCCCAATATGAAATCCTCATTCATGAAAAAAATGCTCTTGGCCATAGGCTTGGCAATGTGCGCAGGCATGGTTTCTGCGCAGTCGATGTCGGATGACCAGGTTGTTGAGTATGTGAAAAAAGAACAAGCCAAAGGACAATCGCAGCAGCAGATAGTGACAAAACTATTTCAGAAAGGCGTCACGACAGAGCAGCTGCGCCGCATCCGCAAGAAGTATGATGCTGAAAAGAATGCCCTTGGCGCATCAGACCTCTCAGGCAAGAATGCGGGAAAGAGCAATGAGAGATTAAGGCAGCAGCGCCAGGAAGATGGCGAGCGTTACCAGAAGCAGAATCAATATATGGTGCAGCCCCAGTATCGTGTCCTCAACCGCAATTATGGCACCAAAAGTGAGCGCATGCAAGAACTGAATGATGAGATTGGCTTCATGGATATCGACTCTCTCATATATTATCAGAATTATTTCAAGAATGAGAACGAGGTCTTTGGACGCAACATCTTCAACAATCAGATGCTTACCTTCCAGCCTAATATGAATATGGCCACTCCTTCCAACTATTCGCTCGGAGCAGGTGATGAGGTTGTCATCGATGTGTGGGGAGCATCTCAGCAAACATTCACAGAGACCATTTCGCCAGATGGCGTGATAGTGATCGAGGGTGTTGGCCCATGCCAGATAGGTGGTATGAGTGTAAATGAGGCCACAGCTTACCTCCGCTCCCGATTGGGCAAATTCTATTCAGATTGCAATATCCAGCTTTCTTTAGGCAGCACACGCAGCATACAGGTGCAGGGGATGGGCGAGGTCAATGTGCCTGGCACATACACGCTCAGTTCGCTCTCGTCAGCATTCAATGCTTTGTATGCGGCTGGCGGCGTGAGTGATATAGGTACGCTTCGCGACATAAAGGTGTATCGTGACGGACGTCAGTTGGCTTCGATAGACGTGTATGACCTGCTTCTCAATGGCAAGTCGAAGGGTAATGTCATACTTGCCGACAACGACATCATTGTGGTGGGGCCTTATGACGCTCTTGTGGAGATAAGGGGCAAGGTGAAGCGCCCTATGTTTTACGAGATGAAGAAGAATGAGAGCCTGTCCACTCTCCTTGGTTATTCAGGCGGATTCACAGGCGACGCTTACAAGAAAAACATGCGTGTCACACGCAAGAACGGCTCAGAATATTCAATTCACACTGTTGGAGAGTTTGATTGGAACAGCTTCACTATGGATGATGGCGACTCTGTGTATGTGGACAGTGTCGTAGCCCGCTATTCCAATATGGTGGAGATACGAGGTGCCGTGTTCCATGCAGGTATGTTCCAGATGGATGGCAGCATCAACACTGTGCGCGAACTTGTCAGGGCTGCTGAAGGCTTGCGCGAAGATGCCTTCACTGCCCGCGCTGTGATGCATCGCCAGAAGGATGACCTCTCTCTTGAGGTTCTTCCTGTCGACATCAAGGGGGTGATGGATGGAACTGTCGCCGACATTCCTTTGCGCAAGAATGATGTGCTGTTCATACCAAGCAAGACAGATATGGATGGCGACCGCACCTTGAACATATCAGGAGAGGTCAACTACCCTGGCCTTTATGTGTATGCAGACAACACAAGTCTTGAAGACCTTGTGCTTCAGGCAGGTGGACTCACAGAAGCAGCTTCTACAGTCAAGGTGGATGTGTATCGCCGCATCAATGATGCAGATGCCTTAGAAGACAATAACGAACTGACGGAGACTTACACCTTCGCTTTGAAAGATGGCTTTGTCATAGATGGAGAACCTGGATTCATATTGCAACCTTTCGATCAGGTTGTCGTGCGAAGGTCTCCTACATATACCGAACAGAAGAATGTGTCAGTGACAGGTGCTGTCAACTTTTCAGGCTATTATGCCATGACCAATAAAAACTACCGTCTCACCGATTTGGTCAAGGCTGCAGGCGGACTCAGTTCGCTGGCTTATGGCAAGGGTGCCCGTCTCGAGCGACGCATGACAGAGGATGAGAGAAAGCAGCAGGAAGCATCTCTACGTGCAGCGCAGATATCCTTGTATGAGGAGGCCATGCAGAACGAGGGCAAGAACTATGACTTGCAGCGTGCCGACTCTTTGCTTCAGATGAAACTTGATGTTGGCACAACCTTCCCTGTGGCCATCAATCTTGAGGCAGCTCTAAAGAATCCTGGATCGATAGATGACCTGCAGTTGCGCGAAGGTGACCGTCTCGTTGTGCCTCAGTATTCTTCCACTGTGAAGATTTCGGGCGACGTGATGCATCCTATATCAATGAACTATAAGAAGGGCGAGTCGCTCAAATATTATATCAAGCATGCTGGTGGCTATGGCGATAATGCGCGCAAAAGCAGGGTGTATGCCATTTACATGAATGGAGCGGTCGAGCTGATCAGCCATTCAAGCAGCAAGGCTGTGCAGCCGGGATGCACTATCGTGGTGCCGTCGAAGAACAAGAAGAACAAGATGACCACGGCGGAATATGCGGCAATGGGCACATCGGCGGCTTCTATCGCCACGATGATGGTTACTATTGCTAACATATTGAAGTGATGTGTCTGTAAAGAAGGTTAACATGAAACAGAAATATGATTATCTCATAGTAGGCGCAGGACTTTTTGGGGCCGTATGCGCCAACCTTTTGAAAAAGAAAGGACGCACCGTGTTGCTGATAGACAAGCGCAACCATATAGGTGGCAATGTCTACACAGAAAATGTGCATGGCATCAATGTGCATAAGTATGGAGCGCATATCTTCCATACCAGCAATAAGCATGTGTGGGACTATGTCAACAGTTTTGTGGAGTTTAACCGCTACACCAATTCTCCAGTGGCCAATTACAAGGGCGAGCTTTTCAACCTGCCGTTCAATATGAACACTTTCTATCAGATGTGGGGAGTCAAGACGCCTGCTGAGGCTAAGGCTAAGATTGAGGAACAGAAGGCTCTGTATCATATCGATGATCCAAAGAATCTGGAGGAACAGGCCATCAGCTTGATAGGGAAAGACATATACGAAGCATTGATCAAGGGATACACGCAGAAGCAGTGGGGCAGGGCTTGCACTGAGCTTCCTGCTTTCATCATCAAGCGCCTGCCGGTGCGCTTCACGTTCGACAACAATTACTTCAATGACAAATATCAGGGAATACCTGAAGGGGGCTATACAGCTCTTGTCGAGAAGATGATAGAAGGGTGCGAGGTCGAGCTTGGTGTTGACTATCTCGACAACAGAGATATGTATGACTCAATGTGTGGCAAGGTCATATACACAGGTGAGATAGACCGATTCTTTGGCTACCAGTATGGCCATCTTCAATACAGGACAGTGTCGTTTGAAACCGAACTGCTTGAGGGTGTGGATAATTACCAGGGCAATGCTGTGGTGAATTATACAGAGGCAGAGGTGCCATACACCCGCATCATTGAGCACAAGCACTTTGAGTTTGGCAATCAGCCCGACACGGTCATTTCGCGTGAGTACAGCAAGGAATGGCAGCCGGGCGACGAGCCGTACTAT
>OQWI01001093.1_pt1 | contig 12033 bp, 9 predicted proteins | sample 1691551 | NCBI WGS metagenome assembly OQWI01 (sample SAMN03418259, study PRJEB22391) | human gut metagenome | biome: human-gut; feature: organic feature; material: feces | host: Homo sapiens | place: Tanzania | collected 2013-01
AAAGAAGCTTGAATGCACGGAAGTTCTTACCATCGAGCGATACCTCGAAAGGCAGACAGAGCGTAGCCCATGTTGTGCCTTCCTTCAGTGTGCGACGATAAGAAGCAGAAGTTGCTATAAAGGACTCGTATGCTTTAAAGTCTTCATCATCATCGGTGAGCGTAAGTTCTGCCACAGCTAACGGTTCGCCATTTGCCCCCAACGTTACACTGCCTTTTTGACCTACAATCTTCTTGAAATAACCTCCTGCTCCATAGTTGGCATGTGTTGCATCAACTTCGTCTTTGTTGAAATTAGGAAGCTTTGTGCAAAGGTAGAACATATATTTTGAAGTCGTCAACTTGTCTGTTTTGAACGATTCGCTTGTATATATATTTACCACCAAGCTTGCACCAGCAAACATTTCATCCATATTCTCCACATTGGCTGTATTAAAGCTTGACAAATCTATTGTTCTTACAAAGCAATAATAAAACATTCTATACATGTTATTTACCTTAGCTGTGTTGAAAGCAGACAAGTCAAGCGAATTAAGTCCCCGGCAGTAATAGAACATTTCATTCATCTTCTCTACATTTCCAGTGTTGAATTGCGACAAGTTAAGCGAATTAAGATTATAACACTTATAGAACATTTTACTCATATCCGTTACATGAGTTGTATTAAGATTTTCCAACCCAATTATTGACGTTAAAGATTCAAGTCCTTCGAAAAATGAACTTAATGTTGTAGGTTCGAATTTTTTGAAACTTTCTTCAAAAACGACCTCCTCCAAAGAAGCATAATTAGGTAGGTCGGATATTTTCATCCCATCATATATCAGATGTGCATTTTCGTTTTGACTTACTTCTTCAACCGAGACTTCCTTGAAAGTATATTTCTTGGTGGCAGAATCATATACGCCAGCATAAAGTTCACCTTGTTTTGACGCTTTCATATTATATACGAATCCGCGGTCGGCACCACCATGTTGCGAGCCATCCTTCTGATAACTTAAAGTCAATTCATGACTACCCGCATTTAATACGACCTGGCAGTTCTTTTGCCTCTTTTGTGTTGGGTATCCAATTTTGTCTATTTTATTATTATCCAAAGAAACGATAAGAGGGTCCCAGCTTCCTTCAGATGAAACGGCATAATCAAAAGAAAGGACAAAGGCACTGTTGGAGTTGATTTTGATGATACACTCAGATTTGCTATTATTCTTATTATAGTTGCTTGACATGAGTCCCTTACTGTCGGCAGGAATAGTAATGTCTATATTATTCATTCCTTCAGCATTAAAATCCAGCAGCCCCCAAGGATTATCGCCTACATCTGTAATCGACTCTATAGTAATGCCATCATCAACAGTAATCAGATCTGAACGAGAATCAGATACTAATGTCTGGGCTATCATACGGGTCGGCATGAGCGACCAAACGAATATAACTAATGAAAACTGAATAAAAAAGCGATTAAACACTCTTTCATTCAAAAAGCGGTCGGCAAGCGACCAGTGATTTTGTAATATAACTTTTTTCATATATTTATTGTTGATAATTAATCGAAAAGGCAATAGACATATATATAGATGCCTACATATCGCTGCAAATGTACAAATAATAATGATGTCTGCTTAATTTTAGGCAGACGCAAAATGACGCAAAAACATAAAAAAGAGACGCAAAAGACGCAAAATCAATAAAAAAACACTACCTTTGTAGGGTTAAATACTAAACTTAGAAATATGAATAATCGCCTACACACATATTTTGATCGCACAAGGGTGGGGCGCCGTGATTACTTCCGACAGCTCATCTTTCTAACCTTTGCGCCTATCTCAATCATTCTCTTCAGCCTTCACCTCTTTGGCTCCTACGGCTTGAACATTAAGCCTGCATTGGCGTGCTCGGCATGCTACGTCTTGGTGTCGGCAGCGGCACTCATTGTCTATCTATTAAAGGGACCAAAAAAGCTGAAGTATATAATGAGCACTTTCCTCTTCTCCCTTATAATTATACAAAATGTGCGACTATTGCTCTTAGCTTCTATGGGGCTGCACGACCCCATGCTCACTACGGTCAACATAACTGTTTGCTACATCCTTGTGCTTATAGCCAGCATTTCAATGTTGCCCCGCATTTCGCTTGTCTGCACGTGCATTAATATAATATCAATGTTCCTCTGCCACTATCTCACCGACAATTCGATGTATGGTCAGCTGCTTGTTATATTTGGTTTTACGAGTGTTGCAACCACCGTTTTTGGTTTCGTGGCTAATAAGCTGTTACACGAGCAGCAAATGGAACTCGACGATTATGCCAACACCATAGACCAAGTGTTGAATGTGTTCAACATGAGAAAGAACGAGCTGTTGGCTCTCCTAAAACTTGCAAAAGCCCAAGATACTGCCGCCGTTTATAATAAGGAACTGATGGCGCAACTCGACAAAAAGACGTTGCACAACATCATAAAAGTGGCAAACCAAATAGAACACATGCAGGCTTGCCAACGCAAAGACATGCACGAACGTTTCCCTATGCTTACGCCTACCGAGCTTGATGTGTGCCGACTTGTGGAGCAAGGGCTTGCCATTAATGAAATTTCAAAAGTCTTGGGTAAGAGTGCGTCAAATGTAAGCACGGTGAGGGGCAACATCCGCAAGAAATTAGGGTTGGCGCAAGATGCTGATCTTAGACGCGCTCTGTTGGATTATAAGAATGTGTAAATTGCAGTTTGTATCACTTCTATTATTCGATGAGCTAAAAAAGTAAAGCATATCGCAAAAAAATGAGTTAGCATACGTTTTTATCCGTGATTTTCAGTACCTTTGCACCGATATTCTGAAATTATACATATAAAAACAATAAAAAGCAATGATTAATTCACAAGACATCAAGATGGGAACTTGCATCCGTATGGATGGCAAGCTGTTCTTCGTCATCGACTTCCTTCACGTAAAGCCAGGTAAGGGTAACACATTTATGCGTGTTAAGTTGAAGAACGTTGTTGATGGCCGCGTTTTGGAGCGTCGCTTCGATATCAGCGAGAAGCTCGAGGATGTACGCGTAGAGCGTCGTCCTTATCAGTACCTCTATAAGGAGGGCGATGACTATATCTTCATGAACCAGGAGACATACGACCAGATTCCAATCGCAGGCAACCTCATCACTGGTGTTGACTTTATGAAGGAGAGCGACATCATCGAAGTTGTTTCTGACGCTTCTACAGAGACTGTGCTCTTCGGTGAGATGCCAGTTAAGACCAACCTCCGCATCACACACTCTGAGCCAGGCATCAAGGGCGATACTGCTACAAACTCTCTCAAGCCTGCTACTCTCGAGACTGGCGTTGAGATTCGTGTGCCTCTCTTCGTTAACGAAGGCGACCTCGTACAGGTTGACACTCGCGACGGCAGCTACTTGCAGCGCGTTAAGGAGTAATGGCTTTCAAAAGTAAAAAGGTAAAAGAGTAAAAAAGTAAAAAGCCTTTTAAAGGTAAAGAAGTAAAAGAGTAAAAAAGTAAAAAGCATTGGGGATAACGGTTGACGTATACCCGAGAATTGTGCTTTCTGCTTTTTTACTCTTTTTCGTTTCCAACTCTTCACTCTTCGTTCTTCACTTTTCACTCTTCGTTTCCAACTTTTCACTCTTCACTCTTCACTTTTCACTTCTCACTTTTCCCTCTTAATTTTTCACTCTTCACTTTTCACTTTTCACTTCTCACTTCTCACTTTTCCCTCTTAATTTTTCACTTTTCACTTTTCACTTTTCACTTTCCTATGAGGTATAGTTTTATAATTCCCGTATACAATCGTCCCGATGAGGTAGACGAACTTCTCGACAGCCTTACACGTCAATCAGTAAAAGATTTTGAGGTGATTGTTGTTGAGGATGGTTCGGCTGTAACTTGTAGCGATGTGTGTGCCAAGTATGCCGATAGCTTAGACCTACACTACTATGATAAGCCCAACAGCGGACCAGGACAGAGCCGCAACTACGGTGTAGAGCGTGCCAAGGGCGAGTATGTGCTTATTCTCGATTCGGATGTTGTTGTGCCCGAAGGTTATCTAAAGGCAGTTAACGATGAACTTGAAGCCAATCCAGCAGATGCCTTTGGCGGTCCCGACTGCGCTCATCCGTCATTCACCGACACGCAGAAAGCCATATCCTATTCGATGACGTCGTTCTTCACAACCGGTGGCATACGTGGCGGCAAGAAGAAGCTCGACAAGTTTTATCCGCGTTCGTTCAATATGGGAGTGCGCCGTGATGTCTATGCACGTTTGGAGGGCTTCTCGAAGATGCGCTTTGGCGAGGACATCGACTTCTCCATACGTATATTCAAGGCAGGTTGTAGATGTCGTCTCTTCCCCAAAGCATGGGTATGGCATAAGCGCCGCACCGACTTCCGCAAGTTTTTCCGCCAAGTATACAATTCTGGTATAGCGCGCATCAATCTCTACAAGAAGTATCCAGAATCGCTTAAGCTTGTGCATCTATTGCCTATGGTGTTTACAGTGGGCGTATTGTTAATGTTGGTACTTTGCCTCGTGCTGTTGGCTGTGGCACCGTCGTTGGCGTGGCTGCCACTCGTACCGCTCGCACTCTATTGCCTGCTGATATTCATCGACTCGTCGTTTGAAAATCATAGTATCAAGATAGGCATATTGAGTATAGCCTCTGCCTACATACAGCTAATGGGCTACGGTTTCGGCTTTATTGAGTCGTGGTGGAAGCGCTGCGTGTGTGGCAAGTCGGAATTCTCGGCTTTTGAAAAGACATTCTACAAGTAGTTGAAAGTTGAGAGTTGAGAATTGAGAGTTATGATTACTCTTAATGCTAAAACGATTGTATATATATTGATTAATGAAATCTGTTGAAAATCTATTGTATATGAGACGCGATCGAAACAAAACTAATCATAACTCTCAACCCTCAACTCTGAACTCTGAACTCTGAACCCTGAACTCTCAACCCTCAACCCTCAACTCTCAACTCTCCATACTCTCAACTCTCAACCCTCAACTCTGAACCCTCAACTCTCCATAAATCTATTGATATGTTACCTCAGAAAGAATCTATAATAAAACAAAAGTCAGAAGCTTTTTCAATAAGGGTGATAAAGATGTACAAATATCTTTCTTCACATATGAACGAACGTGTTTTGTCAAAGCAGGTCCTTCGGAGTGGAACAAGCGTCGGAGCCAATGTGAATGAAAGTAGGAATGCTCAAAGTACATCCGACTTTATAAGTAAGTTAAGTATTGCTTTAAAGGAAGCTGACGAAACGACTTATTGGCTGAAATGTCTTTATGGAGGGGAATATATAACAGAGGCTCAGTATTTATCAATGAACAATGATATTCAAGAGATAGTAAGAATTCTCGTAAAGATAATAAAAACAACAAAAGAAAGAAATTGTATATGAAACGCGGTCAAAACAAAACTAATCATAACTTTCAACTCTCAACCCTCAATTCTCAACTCTGAACTCTCAACTCTCAACCCTCAACTCTCAACTCTCAACCCTGAACTCTCAACCCTCAACTCTCAACTCTCAACTATGAACTCTCAACCCTCAACTCTCAATTCTCAACTCTCCATAACCAACTGGGCAGAGGAAGACCGTCCGCGCGAGAAGCTTATGGCGCATGGCGCAGCAGCCTTGAGCGATTCGGAACTGCTCGGCATACTCATAGGTTCGGGCTCGACAAAGGAGAGTGCCGTGGCACTGATGCAACGCATACTTAAAGACTGCGACAACAACCTCAACACATTAGGCAAGATGTCACTTTACGAGCTTATGCAATACAAAGGCATTGGCGAGGCAAAGGCAATAACAATAATCGCCGCTTGCGAGTTGGGCAAGCGGCGACAAGCTACTAATGCTGCCGAGCGACCCGACATGGGGTCGGCTCAGGCTGTATACAATTATATGCATCCCAAGATGCAGGACCTTGATACCGAGGAGGCGTGGGTATTGCTGATGAACCAGCGTTTCCGTCTAATCAAGGCAGTGCGCTTATCGCATGGCGGATTGTCGGAAACAGCCGTTGATGTGCGCATCATACTGCGCGAAGCATTGCTCAACAATGCCACCGTATTGACACTTGTACACAATCATCCGTCGGGCAATGCGCGTCCAAGTGGCGACGACGACCGTCTGACACTTAAGCTAAAGCAAGCCTCGGAGGTTATGCGCATATATATGGTAGACCATGTTATTGTGACCGACGGCAAGTATTATAGCTATGCCGAAGAGGGAAAAATATGAACACCTAAATGTTCGTTCTTAACCCTTGGCATAGCTTTTCTTCCATGCAAAGAACCAAACGGCAGCCACAATTCCGGCTATTGCGCCTATTGGATAGCCCACAGCGTTAGGCAGACCGAATGCCGAACTGCTGACCATAAGGAATGTGGTGCACACGTCAGTCATAAACAGTGCCGGTATGAGGGTTATAATGTAAGGCTTCTTCTCGCGGACAAGGTACACAGTGATAGTCCACAGCGTGAATACCGACAATGTTTGGTTAGCCCATCCAAAGTATTTCCATATTGTGTTGAATCCGTCCGGATTTTCCATCTGCCACAACAGCATAGCCAGCGAAGCGGCAAACAGAGGCACACATATATATATACGGTGCATCTTTTGGCGCTGACCAAGTTTTATTGCTTGTGCGATAATCAATCTTGCCGAACGGAAAGCGGTGTCGCCACTTGTTATAGGGGCAGCAACCACACCAAGCATGGCAAGCACACCTCCCACCATACCGAGCCAATCGTTGCACACAAGGCTAACCACCATAGGTGCAGATGTATGATATCCGGTAGCCGTTGCGCCAGCAATCTGCTCGTAGCCAGGCTGTGGAGCATCGTAGAAGAACCACATAGACACCGTAGCCCATACCAAAGCAACCAAACCCTCGGTTATCATTGCGCCATAGAATATGGGGCGACCCTTGCGCTCGGATTTCAGACAACGTGCCATAAGCGGACTTTGTGTGGCATGAAAACCGCTGATGGCACCACAGGCTATGGTGATAAATAGACAAGGGAAAATGTCCTCGGTAAAGCTTGCGGCATCGGTTTGCTTGCCCATATTGCCCAGACCATCCCACAATTCGGGTAGGGCAGGCATCTTGATAAGCAATACTGCAATAAGAGCCACAGCCATAAAGAGCAACGAGAAAGAAAAGACCGGATACACCTTGCCTATGATTTTGTCGATAGGCAACATAGTGGCAATGATGTAATAGATAAAGATTATGGCTACCCACATCAGTTTGCTGCCACCTATATGTCCCAATATCTCAGCCGGACTATATACAAACACAGTGCCTACCATTACCAGCAAGAACACAGCAAACACCAGCAATATCTTGGATGCAGCACCGCCAAGATATTTCTGTACAAGAGATGGAAGGTCGGCTCCGCCATTGCGCATCGACAGCATACCCGAAAGATAGTCGTGTGTGGCACCTGCAAAGATGCAACCAAGCACAATCCAAAGATAAGCCGACGGACCGAACTTGGCTCCCATAATGGCTCCGAAGATAGGTCCAGTGCCTGCAATGTTTAGGAATTGTATCATAAACACCTTCCAATAAGGCATCGCCACATAGTCGATGCCATCGGCTTGAGCTATTGCTGGGGTGGGACGGTTGTCTGGAGCAAACACGTGCTCCACAAATCTACCGTATACTGTGTAGCCCAATATAAGGGCTGCGAACGAGATTAGAAATGTTATCATTACTCATTGTTTTTAGTTATCGAGTTGCAAAATTATAACTTTTTCTTGAGAATAGATAACGTTTTGTCAGTTTTATATTGATGGTATATACTATTATACTCTATCCTTATTACCAATGTTTGTCCTTGCCAAGAATCTTGGCAACCCTATTAGCCACCGAGCGGGTTATATGTCCAAAGTTGCCGTATTTCAGGTTTAGCCACAATTCCTCCATAGAGCGTCCCGCCTTGATCCAAGGATGTCCGTAGGCATATGTGCGGTACACCTTTTCCTTAAAGTCAACATCCTCAATAATATATCGTGGATGTCGCAAAGGAGCATCAAACTCAAACCTCTTCATTGTGAACAGACGGCGCAATCGGCGTGGCATTGTTTGCAACGAGCCAGTATAGTGTGTCGAGCCGTCTGTAGCACCGAGATTGTTTATAAGGTTGCGTGTAGGCATAATGGCAAGGGCCGAGTTGAGAAGCATCGATGCCCAGAAAATGGTTTCGTAGTATTCCTTGCCCGAAGCGCGATGGTCGTAGCACGCACGCAGAGTGTCGCGGCATAGTTGGCGCTGTCGCATAATGCCCTCAACTTGCCTCATTGCATTAGGGTCGTCAAGGAAAGCGTACGAGGCATCCCATTTGTCTATAACTCGACGCCATGATGCCCAGCCCCATATAGAGAAAACCGATGTAAAGAGATAGTCGGAAGGATATCCATCGAGCTTTTCTTCGGGGTTGAATCCGGCAATCATACCAATGCGCGTGTCGTGCTCATAACGGTCAAGCATCTCCTTGCAGAAGGGGAAGAAGGACTGTGCCGGGAGGTCGTCGTCCTCCAGCACGATACACTTGTCGACGATGGAGAACGCCCACTTCTGCGACAGATACTCCGAGGGGTCGCATCCCTGGTTGTGGTCGCAATAATGGCGATAGACCTCGCATTCCCAATCGATCTGGTCGTCGGCACAGATGGCCCGGCAGGCGGCAATGCCCTCCTTGTCGCGCTCGTTGCCCTCCCTCGCGCCGTCTTGGTAGAGGAATAGCTTTGAGGGACGAGCCTTGCGCACTTGTTCAAACACCTTTCCGAAAAGGTCTGCGCGACTAAAAAACAGCATCAGTACCGCCACGTCGATATTGGACGGATGCTTCTTCTGATTCTCCATATTCTGATTTACTGGGTGAAAACATTGCAAAAGTACGACAATATTTTCGATTGACCAAAGGAAAAGGGGGCGCAGGTCGATAAAAAGCCAAGAAAGAAAAAGCAGATTGCACATCTGCCCTTGCGGGACGTGCAATCTGCTTATCATCTGGTAGGGCTTTCGCCCTTCAGAGCATTACATTACTTCACAACAATCTTCTTGCCGTTGACGATGTAGAGGCCCTTCGGCAGACGGTTCATCTGCTGCAAGGTAGCCACGCGACGGCCCTGGAGGTCGAAGACGGGAGCGTTGACATCCTCCTGCTCGCTCTTCACGCCCTCTACACCCGTCAGGCTCAGCTGCGGCACGGCGATGATGTCGCTGGCGATGCTGTTGACGTCGCCCTTGCGAGCCACGACGCTATAGCTATAGAGGATCGAGTTGTCGAGACCGGAGAAGGTGTAGTAGGTCTTGCTGGCGTCGAGCGTCACCGTGTTCATCGGATTGTTGATCTCGTAGTTGTAGGTGAGGCTCACGTCGTCGATCAGCACGTAGCCCTGCGGCACGCGGACGCTGATGCGGACGCTGTCGGCATCGTTGAGCTTGAAGCTCTCTGTGGCCTTGTTGCCAGCCTCCGGCTGCAGGGTGTCGCCCACCAAGGTCCACTTGCCATTGACATACTCATCGACGAAGATCTTGCAAGCAGCGTTGCTTGAGCGGCGCCAGAACTTCAGGTTCTTCACCTTCTTGCCCTTCACGCACATCGTAAGGTACATGCCATCGACGTTCATACGGAGAGAAGGCTTAGCTTCGCCATAGTAGGAACCGCTGGTCGTAGGAGCGCTGGGGGTCCAGCCCTCGGGAGGTTCTTCACGCCCTCGTCGAAGCCGAAGGTGTAGTCGGCCTCACCGTCCATAGAACGCTGGTAGAGCGTGACGTCATACTGCTGAGCGTCCTTGACGGCATCCCAGCTGGCGGTGAAGGAGTCGTCGGTGATGCCAAAGGCAGCCTTGGCGTTGACCTTGCGCTCGTCGAAGTTGAGCTCGCTGGTGGTGAAATTCACCTTGACGCTGTCGGAGACATAGTCGGCCAGGGCAGCCTGTACCACGGCCGTGTACTCCGTCTGCGGCTCCAGACCTTCAAACTCGATCTCGTTGCCCTCGGTAGAGAGGTTCTCCAGGGCCTTGCCATTCTGCATCAGCGTGACGTTGTAGCTCTTGGCATACTTCACGCTGGTCCATGTAGCCTTAGCGGAGCGGCCTCTGATGTCGCTGATGCTGATCTGCGGGTTGTCGAGCTTGTAGCTGCTGCCTGAGAGCAGGAAGCGAGCGTCGCCGCCCTCCGTCTCATCGACATAGGCGAAGCCGAACACGTTGCGGTCGTACCAGCCGTTGAAGTTGAAGGAAGTCACCTCGCTGGTGCCAGGGAAGGAGTCGCCGCTGTCGCCATTCACCGTAGAACGGCGGTCAGCCTCGACGATATCTACGCGCGGGTGGCTCGGGTCGTTGTTGACGGTATTGGCAGTCCAGACGGCCTGGTCCTCATCCAAGTGCCACACCAGGATGCCGTGGCCAGGGATATACTGGTCCCAACCCTTCTGCTGGCGGTTCTCGATGATGAAGTACTCATAGTTCTTGTTCGGGATGCTGACGCGGTAGGCAGCATTCTTGTCCTCCAGCGGAGTTACCGTGACGAAGGTGTCCGTGGTGGCGTTGAGCTCCGTGAGCTTGAGCCAATCCAGAGAGTGGCGCTCGAAGGCGGTGAAGGTGGCGGGGCAGTTCTGGTCGCCGTTGTAGGAACCAGCGCACATCACGTCCCATGCTCCCGGCGTGTTGGACGCAGCAGCATTCATCGTATTATAGTGGTCGGCGAGACCGAGTACGTGGCCAAACTCATGGACGAACGTACCGATACCCACCGGCTTGTTGGACTGACCGTTGATCTCCTGAGAGGTGGCGTAGCGGTCGATCTTCACGTTGCCCAACTGGATGTCTGCACCGATGTTGGAGAGGTTCCAGCTGTGCGGCCAAATGGTGTTGGGCTTGTTGGAGTCGGCCTGGCCGTAGCCAGCATAGATGACATAGACGTTATCGACCACGCCGTCACCGTCGGTGTCATACGGAGAGAGGTCCACACCCTGCTGATACAGGAGCTTGCAGGCCTCCTGGACCATCTTGTATGCGTTCTCCGTACCCTCGCTACCGGCATAGCTCTGATAGGTGCCCGATACCTGGATAGGACCGTAGCAGTCGATGTCCGGGTCGTAGTTGTGGCCTGATCCCTCATAGTAGTAGTCGTGGACAGAACCGTAGCAACCGTTCTCGTTGAAACCCTTCTCGTGGAAGAAGCGGTCGTAGTATGCTTTCGGGTCGCTCATGGAGAACTTGCAGTTGGAGAACTCCACGAGGATGTTGAGCACCTTCTGCTTGCCTGTTGTCGGCACGTCGCTGATTCTCACACGCTTCGGGCCGTTGGCGTTGGACTTCTTGGCGGCGACGCTCTGAAGGGCGCTGGCCTTGGCGGCTGAGAACTGCTTCTCGGCGAGCTGCATCATGACCTCCTTGTCGAGCTTCTGCAGGTAAGCCTTGGCGCGTGCATCGCGCTGGGCCACCGGCATGGCAACGATATTACTGCTGACCAATCCCTGCTCTGTAAACTCGGCATACTCGTAGTTGTTGGTAGCAAAATTGTACTTCAGCGGATAACCATCCTCGGTCACCGTCATGTGGTAGTGCTCGTCGCCCAGCTTCTGAATGGTAATCATGGTACCATCAGCCTGCTTCGCAACCATCTTGCCCGGCAGTGCGGGCACGGCCATCAACTGTCCTGCACAGAACAGAGAAAGCGCAATTGTGAAAAGTTTCTTTTTAAGGTTCAGCATAATTTATTGAACAAAACAAATTTTTATAGTTGTTTCCCGTCGGCAAAGTTAGTCATTTTCAGCGAAATTGCCGCCATGACAAAAGCTAAAAAACACTATTTTCCGAATTTCATAAATACTAGACCCGCTTTTTCATCTGCTTCTGCTAGTATGTCCAGATTCTCGCATTGAAAGCTTTGAAAGCCTAACATGAAAGAACCGCCACATTTTCTGTGGCGGTTCTTCATCGTTAGTTATGTTCCATGAAAAAAATTGAGAGAATTGAAACTTCACAGCCTCGCTT